>JGI11643J12802_10006908_pt1 | contig 12436 bp, 13 predicted proteins | sample IowConreferecore_FD_12802 | JGI IMG/M metagenome (IMG submission 12802)
TGGACACACCGCCCGCCAGTCCAGAGCCTGGACGGTAGGGAGCGGTTCCGGTTCGCCCGCTCCTGTGGTCGGGTCGAGATGAGTAACTGTGGCCAGCTTTTCCTCAGGCTTCCGCTGTGGCGGTATGGCAGGCTTGGCTGGCGCCTGTTTGGTATCCTCCTCTACCTCCTCATCATCATCGTCCTCCTCTCCGATGGCTTGCACGGGTGCGCCGGACAGGACGAGCTTCCCGTCCAGTCGCTTCTTGATCCGATAACCGAAGTCGGCAATGATCGCTTCGCGAAGTTCGCCGAACTGGTTGCCTTTGTCCTTGTAACCAGTAAACCCGAAGTGATACGCGGCGATGTCGTATACGTCACCGCCACCACACAACGGGCAGACCCACAGGTTCAAACGAGTGTTCACCCAGGTAGATGGGCGAGTATCCTCGTGATCAGGATTCGGGCATGAGACCTTAATCCCTTCGTACTGACCCGGCGCAATCCGGTTGATCTTCCCACCACACCAACGCCGGTAGGCATCGAGAATTCCGATACCTTTGATGAACTCATCGATCTCCATGTCCTCTGCGGAACGAGGTTCTTCGAGATCGTCGAGGCCATCCGGAACGCCCGCAGGCGGACTCTCGGGAGACTCTTCAGCAGGCTTGCTTATACCTGCCTGTCGAGCTTCTTCTTGAGCCCGCCTGAGACGCTCTTTGAACTCTTCACTCACGCCAGGGGTCTCCGGTCTCCAAGAGCTGAATCGGGTTACCATCAGGCAGGAACTGCCCCATGGGTGCCTTCAGGTCCAGGAAGAACGTCGGGTCTGTCGACTTGAGGTTCCTCCCGAGCGGCAGGCGCATCAGGTTGCTGTAACCTTTACCTGATGTCACTGTGTCCTGCTTGGGATACACCTCAATAGAGAGATTCGGGTAGCCATTCCACGCATCCTTGTCTCGGAAGGCAAAGAAGGAGTTTCCGCGCTTAGGCTCAAGTTCTCCGATCCAGTCGATTACCAGGGTCGCCGCTTCACGGGCGAGCTTGGCCTCGGTTGGACCATCGAGAAAGCAGTATACGTGGACGCCCTTGCTTCCGGAGTAAGCGACTGCCACGGGAAGACCAAGCCTTTCGTGGGCAGTCGAGGCGAACTTCTGTGCAACCATTCGCAACTGGTACTTCATCCAGTTGCGAGCTGGATGGTTCCGATCACGCCAGGCTTCCCTGGGGTTGAACGAAACCGATTCAATCACACGGCTCTCGTCCTGGTCGTCATAGCCTTTGGGCCATGCTCCGGTCTTTTCCAGGTCGATGTCAAAGGCGAACACGCGCGTCTTGCTGTCAGTATCGAGAAGATAATGCCCGTAGGAGTGCTTACCCTCGATGTGATCGATGAGGTGTCGCATCTTCCAGGACGTGTGATCCGGGACGTACTCCCCAGTGGGGATCTGGATCGCCTTAACGTCTCGTCGTTGCAAGAACCTCTTGCCAATCAGTGCGGCAAGTTCAGGTGTAGATTCTTCCATTGATTACTGTCACTCCTTTATGCGTGCGCCCGATAGTTTCCATGGGTGCCGAGCGGTTCCATTATAAAACATCGCGGAGGAAAATGTCAACGCGCTGCCCCGAACGGGTGCCCGCGTTGCTCTCTTGGATAGACAGATGTTACCTTCAGGATGGCGCCGTAATAACAGAGAGAGGGTCTCATGCTACGTGAGGTTTGGTACCGCAACCCCCTGTTCTACTACCGCGAGGTGGCAGAGGCGACCTCGGAGATCCGAGTCGTTTACGACGGAGGCTACCTGCGTAAGCGGAACATCTCGGCCGAACGGCATGCGTTGGCTTACTTCCGTGGCCGGAACTGGCGGTCAATCGTGGTACAGCAGTTTGGTGCCACCGAGTTCAGGAGTGGCTCCAAGGGTGCTATCGCCAACTATCCCATCTGGAGCTTCGGCGACGACGACGAAGTACTAGAAGAATTCTGTCGAAGCAACATCGCGGACGACTTGGACTTCTGTTTCGAGGATGAGATTCCGGCTGAGCATCGCCCCATCCCCGGACAGGAGCATCGAGTTGTCGTTACTGATCTTCCGCCAGTTGTACAGTACAAGGCCTTCTATGAGTATCTGGGCGACCTGCAGAAAGAATTCCCGGATACGATTCTGCAAATGCATGGTACGTACTCACCTAGTACCGGATTTAAGAACGGCCTCCGTGCGTTCGACATTGACGTGCGAAGCATTACCGCGAATAATGACCTGTTCCTACCCAATGGGATGAGGATTCTGTCCAACCAGTATGAGCAGATTCCTGACCACTGGTTGCGGCTGTTTGGATTTACCGCCGAGGAGTTGGCGGGGGATGCCAGGCTGCGTACCCTCTTCTCCATCAAGTGTCTGGAGTTTGCCAGTCGCAACTATGACGAGGATGCGACCATAAGGCGACTGGGACGGATCGGTAAGAAGAAGCGTCATGACCCCTCTGTGTTTCTGGTTCCGGACGCTGATTTTCGACTGCCGGGACGTGTGTCTGGTAATCCGATTGCCGGTAAGGCGAAGCCACAGGTAGGCGATCGATACCTGTGTAATACCTGCACACTTCAACTTAAGTGTGACTTTTATCGTGAGGGGATGGTGTGCTCAGTGCCTGGGTCAGAGCCGCAGAAGATGGCTGAGATGTTTGGCAGTCGTAGCCCTTCCAAGATTATTGACGGGCTTTCAAACCTCATGGCGATCCAGTCACGACGGCTTGAGCATGCACTCGAGGCAGAAGAGGATCGGGACGACAGGGGTATCGACCCCGAGGTCTCTAAGCTCGTAAAGGATGTCTTCAGTCAGGCAACTACACTGGCCAAGCTGATTGATCCTGGCCTTGCAGGTGGCAAGGTGAACGTTAACATCAACAACGGCAGTCCTGCAATTGGCGCCGCCGCAGTTGGTACCGCGTCTCCTCGTGAACTGATGGTGGCCGTGTTTGCCGAGCTTGAGAGTCGTGGCATCGCTCGGGAGGACATCACGGACGACATGATCAAGGGTCTGCTGACCGGCATGGCCGAGGGTAACGGACGGCAGGCAATCGAGGGTATTGTAATCAAGAAGAAGGATGAGGGTCTGATTTGAAGTTCCATTGGACCGACTTCTTGGCTTGGGTGACTTTCGTAGGAGTCACCATATTCTGGTTCATGACTTTGGCGAAGGGTTAAGATGGATGTCTTCGAGGAGGCTGCCTGGTTGAGGGCTTTCCCTGCGTTTCAGGAACGCCCGGCCACCATCACCGAGTTCATGACCAGCAAGTACCTCAATATTGAGCATGGCGTTCGTGATGGCGTCATGGAGGCACTGATTGAGATCTTTGGTAAGGAGGTTACCGGACTTCGGCTGTCGAGGGTACGACGTGCCATGTTCACCGGTGCCATCGGCATTGGCAAGACCACCTTTGCATCGATTGCACTCCCTTACATGTCACACTACGTGCTGTGCATGAAGAACCCACAGAAGTACTACGACCTCCTGGATGGGTCTCGTATCGCCTTCATGCAGATGTCCACCTCTGCTGATCAGGCGAAAGAGGTTCTGTTTGGTGACATCTTTGCTCGCATTCAGCACTCTCCCTGGTTTCGAGAGAACTACCCATACGATCCGAAGTACAAAAACCAGATCCGATTCCCACAGAAGGACATCTGGATCATCCCTGGTGACTCGGCAGAGACCACCTTTGAAGGGTACAACATCCTCGCCGGAATCATCGACGAGATGGACTCACATAAGGTAACCAAGAACAAGGACTACGCCGAGGTTGGTTACGACACCATTCAGTCTCGTATCGACTCCCGGTTCCAGGATCGCGGCCTGATTATCGCCATTGGGCAGATGAAGAAGGCCATCGGCTTTGCCGCACGCAAGCGCGAAGAGATGCTTAAGGACCCGCACGCGTACGTCGCGCAGATGTCGATTTGGGAATCGCTCGGCTGGGACAAGTTCCTCAAGCCTGATGGAACACACGACAGCTTCTGGTACGACACCAAGCGAAAGGAGATCATCCCCACCCTTGTGGTCGGGATGATCGAGAATGAGAGTCTCATTGAGATTCCCACGGTTTACATCGACAACTTCAAGAACAGCCCCGAGAAGGCACTGCGTGACCTGGCCGGGATTCCACCAATGGTGGGCGATCCGTTCATTAGTCTCACAAGTAAAATTGTTGACTGTGTAGACAAGTGGCAGGAACGATTCGACAATATCGGTTCACCGATTGGGCCAGAGAACTACCATCACACGATTCAGCCCTGGTTCCGTGCACCGAACACCCTGAAGCGAGTCGTCCACATCGACATCGCATACTCGGGTGAAGGTGATGCTGCTGGTCTTGCGATGGGGCACGTGCCAGAGGTTGTCGAGATCGATGGCGAAAGGAAGCCGTACATCGTTTTCGACTGCCTGGTGCGATTCAAGGCATCGGCCGGCACGGAGATCTTGCTTTCAGACATCCGTAGGTTCGTGTATGACCTGCGAGACGAATTGGGCTTTAAGATTGTCCGCGCCACACTCGACGGCTTCCAGAGCACTGACACGATTCAGCAGTTCAATCGACGGCGCATCCAGACCGACTACCTGTCGATTGACCGTAATGTACTTCCCTACCACGATCTACGGGAAGCCATCTACGAGGGACGGCTGGAGTTTCCACCTTACATCACTGCAGTAAACGTCGGTGACCCCAAGGAGAGCTGGACCCAGGTTGCTGTTCGGGAACTTGAACAGCTTACTGACACGGGCAAGAAGATTGACCACCCGGAGAACGGCTCCAAAGACCTGGCCGACTGTATGGCAGGCGTAGTGTGTACGCTCATGGGTAACGCGTCGTATCGACGTGGCGTCGTAAATATGTCATCCTATGCCCACAATCCAGATTCGCTTCAGGCGACTGGTACAGATGGCAATGGTAATGGACTTGCAAACGTCCTGTCCCTGTTTCCCGGTGGTTCGGTGAGTGCACCAGTCCCGTCTGGATTCAGTGGCTTGTCCGGTCTGCAGATCCCTGCCCATTTGCGTCCTGGAGGCTTGCGTTGACTGGACTACTCGACCACCACGGCAATCCGATGATCTTCGCCAAGAAGAAGGCACCGGTTGCTCTTGGCGAAGCGTTTGGCCCATGGGCCGGTGAGAATACCTCTTACCTCGCCCTTCCTGGTGGTTCGGTCCTACAGTTTGACCTGTCACGGCTTCGACTGTCCGACTTTCGTCAGATGAAGTCTCACTACCAGGTCGAAGCGTCACTGTCGGTACTTACGTTCATGCTTCACCAGTTGGAATGGAAGATTGTCTGTGATGACTCGAAGGTTGCTGAGCACGTAGCGGACAACCTTCATGCCATCTGGACCAGGCTTGTGCGAGCGAAGTCGCAAGCGTTCTGGGCTGGATACTCTCCTAATGCCTTGCAATGGGAGAATGACGCACAGAAGAAGACGGTCCAACTTACAAAGATCAAGGACCTGCTCCCTGAGGACTCGAGGGTTCACTGGAAGGATGTCGACGGATGGGCGCCTCCCGGCAGGGCTAAGCCGAAGATCCCCATTTACGACGGCATCCAACACACGCCGTTCTCACGCGTCATGCGGAATGGTACCAGTGGTAGTTGGCCAATCCCGGTGGAGAACTCGTACTGGTATCCACTGCTCATGGAGAATGGCGACTACTACGGTCGTAAGCTCCTGCGGTCGGCGTATGTGCCATGGTTCTTCTCGAACCTCATGCACCTCTTTAGCAACAGGTACTTCGAGCGCTTCGGTGAGCCAGTTCCGATCGGTCGCGCGCCTTACGATGACACGGTGAATGTCGACGGCAAGGAGGTGCCAGGCAATGTCATCATGCAACAGATGCTTGGTCAGATCCGCAATCGTTCTGCAGTAACCCTGCCGAATAACAAGACACTACTCGGTACACAGTCGGATTACGACTACACCATCGAGTATCTCGAGTCGCAGATGCGTGGTGCCGACTTCGAGCGTTACATGACTCGGCTGGATGAAGAGATCTCGCTGTCTCTCTTCACGCCACTGCTGATGCTGCGTACTGCCGACGTAGGTAGCTACAACCTTGGCGTAACGCATGCTCAGGTGTACATGTGGATGATCAATGCCATTGCTGGTGACTGGTCAGAGTATATCGACAAGTACATCTTGGCGCCGATGACCAATTACAACTTCAGCGAGAAGGCTCCCCGTCCACACATCCGGTTCCGTAAGCTCGGCCGTGAGAATACCGATCTCGTCCGTGACATCGTGGCCGGGCTCATCAGTAGTGGGAAGGCCAAGCCAGATATGGATGAGCTTGGTCAAATGGCAGGTCTCGATCTTTCGGAGATTAAGCAGGTTACTGCTCCGGCACCTGACCCGAACGATCCTTTGAATGACCCGAACGATCCTACCAAACCACCAAAGGACGACCCGAAAGCCGACCCCAAGGCCGACCCCAAGGCCGACCCCAAGGCCAAGCGGCCTAAGCCGAAAACGACCGCGAAGGACGTGACGGCACGGGTAGCGACCCAGGCCGAGAAGGCTTTCCGCAGCCAGAACTTCTATGGCTTTGAGCCAGACTTCGGATACAAGCGAGTCATGGTGCTTGCCCTGTCGAGTGCTGGAGTCATGGACGTCACACAGAAGGTTGACGCCCTATACTCGAGGCTTAGTGACTGGGTGCTTGAAGTTTCCATGACAGGTATATACTCCTCCGCCGATGAGTTCACGAAGGCGTTTGGTCAACTCATCGAGTGCCAGGTGGACGATCTCATCAGTGGCAGGAGTTAGTTGTGCGTCGAACGTCTCATGACCTTCGCTGTTTCTGTGCTCGTTCCCCCATGCTGGCGAAGTATGGTGTGGATGGTGACGGAAAGCTGTATGTTCATGTTAAGGTATACAAGCAGCGTCGGGTATATTCTGAATCCTTCATCACCGGTGGCACGGTTAAGTTGTTGTGTCGAGAATGTCTCCGTTGGCATCGAGTTGTCATCAGGGATACGTCGACGGTCATGCTACTCGAAGATAAGGTCCCGGTAGAAATTTCATCCGGTGCCATGCCCGCGTAGTTGCTTGCGCTAGTCCCTATGGATCTACTAAGGTAGCTAATCGAGATGAGTGTGTCAGAAACTGCCACTGGTGATCGCAGGGATATTTGCCTGTACAGCACCAGCATGGACATTGAGCCTGTTTACTACAAGAAGGACAATGGTGTTCTTGTAGTCGAACGCATGCCTGTTTTCAGAACCGGTACGTTCCGTGACAGCATGGGATACCAGAGCACCTGGGAAGGCTTGCACCTTGACCAGATGATTTCCAACTTCAAGATGCTGCGTGAGCGTGGCATCTTTGAGAATGTCCCAGTACGGGATGGACATCCCAACTTCTTTGGCACCGAGGGTATCGTCGTAGGCTGGCACACTGGTCTCGATACCGAGAAGAAGACGAGTCCGGCTGACGGCAAGGAGTACGAGTACCTCCTTTCCAGTTACGAGATCACCGAGCCAGATGCACAGGGCAAGATTGAGCGTCGCACCTGGCGCAATCGATCCGCCGAGATTGGTAGCTACGTTACCAATGATGAGGCAGAATTCTGGCCGGTGTTCCGTGGCTTCGCCTTCGTCGACGTTCCGGCTGTCGAGGGGCTGAATTTTTCAAAGTACTCACGGAAAACTGACGGCGGAGAGCGTACGTTCCGCATCTTCATGGAGAAGGAGATCCCCTCGGTGCAGCCCGAAAACAAGGATGACAAGCCGGTGAATGCCTCGTTCACCATCGCTGGAAACCAGACCACTGATTATGCGGCCGTGCAGGCGCACATCTCCAAGCTGGAGACTGCCAATACTGCACTCTCCGCACAGGTCACTCAACTTGAGGCATTCAAGGCTGAGCAGATTCTCGCCGGACGGGCGAGCTTCGTCAAGGAGCTTGTCACTGCCAACAAGGTGTTTGCCTCTCAGACTGACGCGCTGACTGCTTTTGTCAAGGAGCTTTCGCCCGAGCAGTTCGAGCAGTGGAAGAAGACTTACGAGGGTACTGCTTCCATTCCGGTCCTTGGTCAGCACGGCAATGGTAACGCCTCGAACGCCGAGGACGATGCCGACCAGAAGGCTCAGGCGTCGAAGATTGCTGATCTCGAGGCTCGTGTGAAGATGCACAAGCAGTCTGGTATGAAGCAGTCGCAGATCGAGGAGCTGGACTCCTACAAGCAGTTGCAGCTCCTCAAGAAGAACCGGTAAGGAGATAACGACCTATGCCTTCGTTTACGCCTGGTCCCGGTACTGCTCGGACGCCGTTCGGTCGTAACCAGTACCTTCGATCCACCAAGGGAATCAAGACCGAGAGCTACACTCTCGCTAAGAATTCCGTTCCGGCACAGACCATCGACGGAACCTCGCAGAAGATTCTTCAGCCTGGTACCGTCATGGCGAAGATCACCAGTGGCGGCGACGCCGGTAAGATCGGTCCGTATTCGACCGATACTGTCGGTGTCACCGATGGTCGATCTTCCACTGCGAACATCGTGGGTCTCCTGGACACCTTTGCTCCGTGGCAGCTCCTGGAGCATGACATGGATGTAGCAGTTGTCTACGAGTGCACTGCCATGCAGGGGTGGTGCTTCGAGTACACTGCGGCCGGTGCTGCAGTTCCTCAGCCCCTTTCGAACACCACTGCCACCTTCCTGAGTGGTGCCAACAAGGGCCTCCGGATTATGTTCAAGTAATCCGTTGATTACTTGTTAGGACTTGAAAGGGAAAGGTACGATACATGGCTACGCCTGTTGCACTTGATCCACTGATCCGCAAGGAGACTGCTCTCGGATTCATCCGGGAGATTGTGCCTCCGCAGACGCACCTGGGCCTTCAACTGGTGCCGTTCCTGCCGGTCGACACTGATGATGTCATCTTCGAGTATGCGAAGGGCCTGTCCGAGAGCCTGGCTCCGGCGCGCGCCGAGGATGCAGAGTCCGAGCTGGCACAGAAGGACGACACCCTGATTGGTCAGGGGCGGGCGTCTGTCATCGACTGGTCGCTCAAGGATCACTACACTGCCTCGGATGTCAACCGGTATCGCGAGATGCTGCAGATTGCCGAGCAGATCAAGGAGACCCAGACTATCCCACTGACCGTTAATTCGGCAGTGGAGGGTTTCAGTGCCAAGCTGGCACGCGACACTGCTCGTCGGCGTCGTGCCCTGGATAACCGGATTGAGTGGCTCATCATGAGTGCACTCGCGACCGGTGCCATCGGGTACAACGACGGCAAGATCAAGTTCAGTGTCGACTTTGGTCGCCCGTCTGGTCAGCAGGCTATCAAGCCGAAGAATGCCGCCAATGGTACCAAGGTACTGCCTGACGGTTCAGCCATGGGTGACTCCTGGCTCGCTGACACCTCGGACCCGATCGGCGACTGCCTGAAGGTTCAGCAGTTCATGTTCGACACGTACGGTGTTCGCATTGAGCGTGCCATGACGTCTCGCAAGGTGCTGAACAACGTTCTGAACTCCAGCAAGTTTGCTGCCCGGTCCGGCATTGTGGTGCCTGATGGTTCCGGTGGCATGGTGTCCCCGGACATGCGCTACCTCGTGGATGGGTGGGGACCGGCCGCTGCGATCGCCATTCTGGAGCGGGCGACTGGTATCAAGTTCTTCGAGTACGACTCTGTTTACCGGACTCGTGCACTGGGTTCCACTACTTTTGTGAACAACCGGTTCTTCCCGGAGACTCGTATCCTCTTCCTGCCTGCCGATGAGGATGTCAACCTCATCGACGACACCGAGGTCGGCTTCGCCAAGACCCTCACCTCTCCGCACCCGGCTGGCCAGTGGTCCAGTGGGTTCTACGAGTGGCAGTACGAGTACGGTGTCGACCCTTGGGGATATGACGCGGGTAACGGAATCAAGGCCTTCCCGGTCTTCCCGCACATGGACCTCACGCTGACCTACGATGTTCTGGATGTCAGCTAAGAGTTCCTAGTTGATCGCCTGTGTCCCGTCTGATTCCAGGCGGGACACAGGTCCATCGAAAGGAGTGTAGTATGCCGAAGTCTCCCTCATCCGACGGTTCGCGTGCAACCGCCACTGTCGTCATGCGGACCCCCGGCAAGACTGCTTACCCGTCTCATGCCACGGCTGCTCGGGTGTCTCCGTTCGCCGTTCGCAACCCTGCTCCTGGTCCGGCCATTCGCACTGATCGGCCTGGGTACACTGTGTACCGTGGAACCTTCTACCGGTAAGGATAGAATCTATGGCTGAGGCAAAGAAGCCTGAAGAGACAAAGCCTGAGCCCGAGGCTGTACCTGTACAGGTTCCGGTCGATGGCGGTCGAGACCTGCGAGTCGAACAGCAGGACACCAACGGATACCTTGGCGTTGCCCAGGAGTATCAGACCTACGCCGATCCCACCCATGCGCCGCTCGCGGCCGAGGGTGACGGACCGGAAGCCCTGATTGAGCGGCGTCTCATGAACGAGCTGGACACCTCTGGCTTCCCGCTCGTTCAGACCGTGAAGGATGCCAATGAGGTAGCTCTTGCTGCTCAGGCAAAGGCGGAGGCATTCAAGAAGGCTGCTGCTTCTAAGACGCCGCCCAAGACTGAAACTAAGTAAGCAAGGCAGGGGAGGTACGTCGTGCCATACTGTGATCCAGTTACGGATCTTGTCGCCATCGGAGACCTTCCGCTTCCGACATACGTGGACCCAAAGAAGTGGGTAGATAGTACGGCAGATGAGATCGATGCTAAGATCGGTTTCCTCTACCACACCCCGATCGATGTCGATCCACTGGATGACACTCAGCGCCCGACGTACCTCCTCCTCAAGCAGATCAATGCTCACCTTGCATGTGGTCGCATTATCCTTGCCGCTGCAATCGGTGGCGAGGATGTGCAGCTTCAGGCGTATGGAAACAGCCTTGTGAAGGAATCCCTCGATGCCCTAATGGCGATCGCATCGGGGAAGATCTCGCTACCTGGTGCGGTGATGATTGACTCGACTAGCATGAGTGGGCCAACCATCACCAACAAGGACCCGTTCTCCCTTGTGGATGCCTTCTATGATGGAGTCTCGATCACACAGGACCCGGCCACACAGATCCCACCCTTCTATGGGATGAGGTTCCAGTGATCAGTGCCGTCATTGATTCTTCGGATTTCGAGTTCAAGCTCACCCGAATGTCGGTGGCAGTTGGCCCAGTTGGCATGGCGTCCTTTATGCATTCCGGTGTGATTCCCTATCTACAGCAAAGGATCAAGGATCGATTCCTCTCCGAGGGGGACGATGTAACCGGTAAGTGGGCTGAATTGATGCCGACTACTGAGGTCTTTCGTGCTGCAGGAGGGTTTGCACCATCACACCCGATCAACTATCGCACCGGTGAGCTTTTCAGGTATATCACTCGTGCTGGTGGTACTGTCGAAGTCGACCCCATCATGACGACACTGTACTATCCTGAAAAGGGTGTCGCCGACGGGGAGGTTTCCAAGAAGTTGAAGACGGCTCAGGGTGGCAAGTTCAATCGTGGGTATGCAGAGAATACTGTCCCTCGTCCGGTCATAGGATTGGGTGCTACTGATGCCCTTGGCATCATTACTGCACTAAACTTCTTTGTGACTGAATCGGTGATGAAGTGATCATTGAGGACCCGTCAGTATTCCCTGGTAATATTGTCCAGGCTCTCGATTCCAGCCTCCAAGAGATCGATCCGGACATCAAGGTGTTCCGCCGTCCTTTGCGACCAACTGACCCAGTGCAATCCATTGGCATTGTGGCGACACAGTGGATTCCGAATGAAGAGTCATACGAGATGCGAGGTGCATTCAGCCCCGGTGCTGGTCTGCCGACCATTGGTATGTACCTCGTCGGTATCCAGGTGTTCGTCAAGGACATGGATGAGGTACGAGGTCTGGCCGTTCATTGCACCATGAGCCAGCTCGTGAAATCTCGGCTTTTCAATGATCCCGTGGTCCGACTATCATTGTCCTCGTTGACGTGCGTCCTGGATGGCGTCACAGAGAAAGCCAAGCGCTGGGGTGTTAGGACGCAAAGGTTTGTAAGTAACGAGATTAGTGGCCAGTATCACTTCCTCTCATCCCTAGAGTTCTGGCTTGAAACGGAGACGCACTAAATGGCGAGTGACGACGAGATCCAGGCTAAGCGTGATAAGATCGAGGCACTGAAGGCAAGCCTGGGGGAGGTACAGGCAGAGCGGCGACGTGTTGAGTCGGAAGCCGAGAATGCTCGAATTGCCGGGCAACTCGACAAGGAGGCGGCTCGACTTCAGAAGCAGCTTGAGGACGAGCAGGAATCGCTTAAGCGAACCAAGAAGATTCACGGCGTCCCTGATGACGTTGAGGTCACCAGGGTTGAGCCGGAGCCTGCTTCGACGGTCACCGTAAAGGCGGAGGCAAAGCCGACCAAGGCAACACCTGCTGCCAGTACTAAGGCGAC
>JGI11643J12802_10049356_pt1 | contig 11894 bp, 8 predicted proteins | sample IowConreferecore_FD_12802 | JGI IMG/M metagenome (IMG submission 12802)
TCTTTTATCACCAGCCGCAGCCGCAGGCTCTGCTCGCGACCGGCCGGCTCGACCAGTTGGACAGCGTCGGGCGTCAAGCGATGTCAGTGATCGGCTTTGCGTTCAACAACCGCCTTCTCTTTGGCGGTCTGGGAGGGGAAGCGGGGTCCACGCCGGGATCGCTCAACCCGCTTAACGACCCGGCTGGGGAGAACATGACGCTCCTGCTCCTCGACGCTCATCGTATGCTCAACTTTCAGTCGGCGGAGCTGCTCAACAACCGGACGTTCGTGAAGCTGTTCCGGGATGCCTTCCCGGAGGAAGCTGCTCAAGCCGACGCCGCGAACGATCCGACGATCCTCGTGAACGACCAGACCGAATTCCGGGCGCAGGCGACCTTCCTGCGCACGGTGGTCACTCGCAACACGCCGTTCGACCGCTTCCTCGGCGGGGACGACCACGCGCTCACTGCCGGTCAGCGGCGCGGCGCCATGCTGTTCTTCACTCCCGCAGCGAACGGACAGGGTGGGGCGGGCTGCTTCTCATGCCACAGCGGACCGATGCTCAACAAGCAACCTGACGATCCCGATGTCGCAGGCATCGGTCGGTTCGTCGAAAGGAATTTCATCAACGTCGGCATCGGCGACCACCCGCTCCAAGCGCTGAACGCGCTGGCCAGAGGCCGCCTGGACCCCACCAGGCTGGGCAAGGACGGCTTCCCCTACCATGCAGAGGACACCGGCCGGCAAGAGGTCACCCACAACCCGAACGACGCGTTCAAGTTCCGAGCCTTGACCCTGCGTCAACTGCGAGACGCGCGGACCTTCTTCCACAACGGTTCGCTCAGCAAAGTCCGCGATGTCGTGGAGTACTTCAATGCCGGTATTCCCCAGGACGCTACTGCTGGTGCTGCGCGCACTCTGTCGCGGCGGTTCACGAATCCCCGTGGGCCTGGCTACCCAAGAGGCCTTGGCCTTACGAAACGGCAAGTCGACGATCTTACCGACTTCATCGAGAACGCTCTGTACGATCCTGCGTTTGTGCGATTTGATCCCAAGTCCTCCACCGATACTTTCCAGCCGAACGTACGCGACCTCACTTACTCGAGGTACCGTCCGGATCTCGCCGCCTTAGGGGCAAAGGATGGCTTCATGCCCAGCGGTCGAGCCATTGACAACAATGACCCTCTATCGCGGCGCGACCAAGGGCTCGAGTTCCTGGACGTCACGTCTCAGGCGGTGATCTCTGACGTGGGCCATGAGGGTGGTGAGGACACGCTGAAGATCACAAACGTTGGCCCCACGGTGATCGACACGCATCTGCTCGTCATCGTGAATGGCTTGCGGCAGGGTGTCCGCTTACTCGACGCGAGCGGCACGACGCGTAGCGGAGCGCCGTATCGGCGACTGTTCCTGCGCGATGGCGTCCTGAAACCAGGCGAGAGCGTGCGCGTCACGTTGCGGTTTGGTGGACCGGGAGCGAACAAGCAGACATACACGCTCCAGCTCCTCCCGGGACACGGCGAACCGCAAATCGCCAACTGCCGCTGCAGTCGATTCAGCGCGGGCCCATTACGGGCCCGCTTTCTTATCGGTGGTGGACCAAACGACGGCAGTCAAACGGCGGCAGTGCGCCGCCTCGCCTTGGGCTGCTTTGTACTGTCGCAGTCCGACACGCGCGCGCGGTACTTGATTTGGCGATAGTCCCGCGGCGCCACGCCGATCTGCCGAGCGAACGTGCGCGCGAAGTAGGAAGGATCCGCGAAACCGACAGCGCACGCGATGTCCGTGATGCTCGCGCGAGTAGTTTCCAGCAGACGGCAGGCGCGCATGACCCGACGTTGCACCAGATATTGATGCGGCGGCATGCCAGTCGACTTCCTGAAGGCTCGCGCAAAATGAAAGGGCGACAGGCCGAGCTCGTCGGCGAGCGTGCTCAAGCTGAGCTCATCTGCGAGGCGATCTTCGATGACACTCTGCGCACGTTTGAGCTGCCATGGAGCGAGACCGCCGGTTGGCGAGGACGCCTTCTTGCCAGCGGACGATCGCATCAGCGCTCCAGCGATCGTCAACAGAGCACCTTGGTGGAAGAGCAGGTCTCCCAGGGCGGGCGCGCGCAATGCGACCCAGATACGTCGCAGCACGGACGCCGTAAACGGATCGGCAAGTGGGCGCGCGTGTAGCTCGCCGAAGTCGCCGCTTTGCGGCAGATTGCAATCATCTCGAGCGAGCGATCTGAGCTCGGCATAGGGAATCGTCAAGGCCAGAACGCAGTGCGGCGCATCGCGCACGATCTCGCTGCCGGAATTCGGAGCAACCACTATGGTCTCCTGCGGCCTGATCAGCGACCGAAATCGCCCGGCGCCGAGATCGGCGCAGTAGGAACCTGAGCCGCTCACGATGCTGCCGATAGCGAGCTCCGGAATACGCGCATCCGACCAGTTACCCGCGCCTTGCACGGAAATGAATAAGACTCCGCCTGCGGGATTTGCGTGTCGCTCCACGACGCTCCCGCCATAAACGCTGTCGTAGAACTCGAGGTAACTCGAGAATGGCGATTGCGAGTCGCGTTGCTGGTCTTTGGCCCGCCGATCGTCCATGCGAAGTACCAACTTGCTATTGATGCGTTGCTGTGTCGAGGCGCTCGAGAGCGCCCGAACATTTGCGAAGCAATGCCCATGCCAACTCCTGTGTCGCTGCCGCAATACGCTTCTAGTTACCTGGAAAATCGATCATTTGCTCAGGGGCGCACGGTCTACGCTTACGAGCGCCTCGGAGGCGGGCAGCAGAGCGCCATAGATAGTGCATTGCGTGGCTCACCACTCATTGCAGCCAAGCGCAACGCGCGGTGGCGGCAACGCTCGCAGGTGAGCTCATTCTGATTCCCTCTGCTCATCCAGATCGAGACCTCAACATTTTGGAGGCTACTAGACGAAGTTGTCGCCACTTGCTGTCGCACGTTGTCGTTCACCGTTGGCACGCTGTTGAGCTTGGCCGACGGAACGCTGCGGGCTGTAGTCACTACCATCAACTACGCAGTGGGAAGGCATTCCAGTAGTACGTGCTCGTAGTGTCGGCGCTTACACCGACACGAACGTCGTTACGCTCAACTATTGAGGCACTGCTTCACAGCGAATCGCTAGGCACCGCACGGGTTCAGGCCTGAAACTGCAGAAGTGTGAGTGACCGCTGCACGCACCGCAGCGGTGTCGGCAGGTCTGGGCGACGCTCCTGGGCATGTCGGCGGCTTGCCGCAACCTCGCGGATCGCCACCTCGCCTCACTGGCAGAGCGGGCGGAAAAACGTGCGCTCGTAACTCAGAAAGGAGCGGGTTTCCTGGGCGTACCGAAACGCCGCCTGGCACTCCGGGTCGGTGGAGCACTTGGCCCGGAACTCCTCGTAGGCCGCAAGGGACGGGAACGAGAAGGTGCAGAGCGCAATGTTGCTGGCGCCCTCTGAAGGCAGCAGGTAGCCGTGGTGCTTGCCGCCGAGCTTCTCGGTCAGAGGAATCCACAGCCTGCCGAAGTGCTCGAACTCCCTTATCTTGTTTGGATCGAGAACGTATCGAATGTGACAGATGATCACTTCAGCAGGACTCCAGTGCAGGGCGCGGCAGCAGCGGTCAGCGAAAATTCTCGTAGTGGTGCACCCAGCACTCCGCCACGTACTTTTCCATACCGGCCGGGATGACGGCTCTATTCCAGTCGTCACCGGCAGAGGCCGCCACGTCGTCCTCGCTGCGCCAGATCGAGATCATGGCGTACTCGTCGGGGATCCATCGTGTGGGTCTGGCGACGTACACGGAGACGAGGCCCGCTGCGGCCTCGACGTAGGGGACGGAAACGGACAGGAACTTCTCCTCGAACTCAGCCTGGAGAGATTGCGGAACTCGCGCTCTGAATATTCTGGTAATCATCGATGAGCTCCATTGAGCGAAAAGCGAGGATGCCAGAAGCGCGACAGTGATCGAAGGTACAGCTGAGTTCGAGTCGCACCGACTCAGCTCACTGCGCCGCCATGGCCGCGTGTGGTCGGCTACGGCACGAGCGCCAACACAATCACCTGAGGCTCGAGGCGACACGGCATCGAACCCCTCCTCCTCTTGCCGCCGCCAGCGCTCCCTACCTTATCTTGAGAACGAGCTTATCTCTCGTCCCACGCGCGCGTTTCGCTCAGCAACTCGCGGCCTGACGCAATGAACGCAAGCCCGAAAAGCACCCCGCCGAGCGTAAATAGCCAGGGGACCTGGCTGGCCGCAGCGGCGATCGTCGCGACCAGAGCTGCGAGCCACCCGATCGAGGACCCGACGCGCTTAACGCCCAGGCGCAATTGGGCAGCGCCGAGTATTCCAAGGCCGAACACCAGAACCCCGCCGCCGAGGCGATACATCTGTACTCCAGCAATTTCGCCGTCAGGGCCGACGATCGAGGCAGCACCACACTGTGCCAGCAGGAATCCAACGAAGCCCGCAATACCCAGCTGCCCATGACGGCTCAGATAAGCGCCAGGAATTGCAAGCACGAACCCGGTGTCGATCACGAGATAGAGCAGCTCTGCAGCGGTCGTGCCAAGCCGCGCACCCAGAAAGCTCGAGCCGACGCGCAGCGCGCCGGCGACTATCGCCGCCGCTGCAGAGGACCTGATGAGTGTTGCCGTCTGCATTTCGTTTCATACTCCTCGAAGCCGCCATTTCCGTGTCATATCGGAAGTGGCGGAAGGAAGCCGACAGGCAAAAGAACGCGACGGTGTCGCAGCACGGCCGGGTCGGGGATCAGCACCGAGGCGAACATGACCTCGCTGATGTGCCACTTACTTATTGCCTCATTGTGCCGCCCTAGCGCCGCCCTCGCTCACGAGCCGCCCGTAGGCAATCACGCCCCGTACGTTCTGAAGTGCGCGAACATCCTGCAATGGATCCGCTACGACAGCAATGAGATCGGCGCGTTTTCCTGCTTCGAGCGTGCCGCTCTCGGCGGACAGCCCCAGCACATGCGCCGCATTCACGCTAGCAGTCGCGATCGCTTCGGATGGGGTCAATCCTGCTTTCACATACTCGAGGAATTCTCCAGCGTTGCGGCCATGCTCGAACACTCCTGCGTCGGACGCGAAAACCATCCGAATGCCTGAGGCATGTGCCGCCTTCGCGGCCGGTGTTTCGCGCTTTAGAGCAAGGAGCGCGTTCAGCACGGCAGGCGGAAGCCATCCCATGCTGCCCTCTGCAATGTGCTGCTCGTCGTCACCCACGGCTGCGACGACGGCGTAGAGATGCGGAGCGTACGGACGTCGCGCCTTTGAGAGGAGTGTCCAGGTCATTGTGTCTGGGTAGATGACCGTATCAACCCAGTCGGCGCCGGCGCGAATGGCGGCGTTGATGCCTGCAGCAGAATCGCGTTTACCGGCTCCATCGGCCACGGCCTTGCGATTGAGGCTGTGTGCCGTCTCGACGATCGCGCGCATTTCTTCGTCAGTGAACGTTTGCGCAGGCGAGCCCGGTGACAGCAGGCTGCCAGTGTTGTAGAAGTTGATGACATCAGCGCCGCGCTCTACCTGTTCGCGCACGGCCCGACGACAGTCATCGGCACCACTGCACACACCTTGTGCCGGGATGACTCTCTCGATGTCCGGCGCGAAGCGCGAGGTGCGCGAATTTCCGGGCGAAGAAATCGGGCTGCCAACGGTGAGAATCCGGGGGCCGCTCGCACGTCCGGACGCAATGGCTCCCTTGAGCGCGGAGATAGCCAACTCGTGCGCGCGCCGTCCGGTCCCCATGTCGAGCACGGTCGTGAACCCTGCGCGCAGCGCCCGCTCGGCGTTGTCCGCCGCGAGCAATGCGAGATCGGCGGAGGTTTGTGTGACATCCTGTAGCGCACCGGCGGCACTCGGCTCGGTCGTCAGGTGCACGTGCAGATCGAACAGTCCTGGCAGCACGTACATCCGCGACCAGTCGATCGTGCGCACGCTTTCCGCAGCGCTGCCGGTGACCTGCGCGGCGCTCAATCGCCCCGCTACGATCCGCTCGATGACCCCGTTGCGAATGACGAGCGACTGTTCCTGCAGCGGTGGATGCCCCGGCGTCGCGATCAACGTGCCCGCCCAGACGATGACTACGGAGTCCCTCGCATCTGATTCGGCTGCGCGGACACCGTCCGAGTGGACCACTGCGGCGATCAACCCGAGCGCAACTACAATCGAACCCTTACTGATGCTTGAGAACATGTCCGTCCCGCATGGCGAAGGTGACGTGCCGCAATGCTTCGATGTTATCGAGCGGATTGCGATCGGTTGCAATCAGGTCCGCGCGCTTGCCGCCTTCGATCGAGCCGATCTCGCCGGCCAGGCCGATCGCTGCAGCAGAGTTGCGAGTGGCGACCTCAATCGCCTGCATCGGAGTGAGTCCGATCCTGACCAGCTGCAGAAGCTCCCCCGCATTGTCACCGTGGTGCACGATACCGGTGTCCGACCCATAAGCCAGCTGCACGCCCCGCTCGTGCGCAAATTGAGCGGCAAAAGGTTTGGCGAGCACGCCGCGCAGGCGCGCGACGACGGGAGAGTCCACGCTGTCTGGCACCGACACGCTTCCGGAGCGCAGCTCCTGCACTGAAACTACGAACGCGTACAGGTGCGGTTCGAGAAACGCGCCCTGCCTTTTCATCAGACTGAACGATTGCTCGTCCGCCCAAGGGGCCGTGTCGATGATGTCAGCGCCGGCTCGGAGAGCTGCATTCACGGCCACGGCAGTGTGCCCGTCCGCGATCACTTTGCGCCCGAGGGCGTGCGCGGTTTGCACGACTGCCCGTATCTCATCGTCCGTCATCGCCTGCTCGACCATCTGCACGTCGCCGAGGCTTCCTGAGCTGTAAAAGTTGATCACGTCGGCACCAGCAGCGACTTGCTCACGAACTTCCCGCGCACAATCCTGCGGCCCGCTGCAAACTCCATCAGATCCGACCGCTGACCTGACGTCTGGAGCGAAGCGACCGGTGCGCGACATGCCCGGCGTCGAGATCGGGCTGGCTGCCGTCAGGATGCGAGGGCCGATCACAAGATTCCGTGCTACGGCTGATTGCAGCGCCCGCAGAGCTTCTGCGTGTTGCGGCCGTGCAGTCCCGAGATCCAACACGGTCGTGAAGCCTGCTTCGACCGTCTCGCGCGCGTGATAGCGGGCTGCCAGCGCCAGATCCGCAGCATCGCGCGTGACGACGCGCAATGCTTCTCCGGGTTCAGTCTCCGAGGTCAGGTGGACATGGAGGTCGATGAGCCCCGGCAGCACGAACTGCCGTGAAAGGTCGATCAGCTCGAAAGACTCGTCGACATCCAGCGCGCTCGCATCGAGATACCCCTCGTGGACGGACTCGATGCGGGAGTCGCGAATAAGCAGCGTGCGGCGCTCCTGCGGAGCCTGCCCCGGGACGGAGAGCAACAGGCCGCAATGAACGATGATCGTCGGTTCCGAGCAGTGCGCAAGATCTGCCACCAATGCGACGCATGCGATAACAGCTCGGAGACAGTGCCTGCGCCACATTCGGGTTTGCGATCAGAAGCGATAGCCAACGCTGACCCCTATGGTACGCGGACGGGCTGTGAACACCGATAGTGGCGAGTCCGTCTGGAAGAGCTTGTCGATCTCGGCGCGACGGTCAAACGCATTCTTCACGAACAGCGTCGCGTTCCAGTTCTCGCCTTGGACGCCGGCGCGAAAGTCCGCGAGTGCGTAGGGTGCGAGATCCTGGAAGAACTCGCTCCGCGCACTGAAGTAGGTTTGCGAAGCCCCGACGTAGCTCACCTCGCCGCGCACTACGCCATCGAGTTGAGGCGTCAACGGCCAGGTGTACTGCGCCGACCCGTTCGCAGTGATTCGCGGTGTGTTCGGAATGCGATCGCCATCCCGACCCGCATCCGGGTCGGTAGCAGCGAGCGGCTGGTCTTGCGTCAGCCTCGCGAACTGATAGGACACCGAGGCCCGCAGCTCGAGTCCCCGCGTCGGCAGCGCGGTGAGCTCCATCTCGACACCGTCGCTCGATGCCGTGCCGGCATTCCCGATGTACGGAAAGCCAAGGCCCGGTGTGCGATTCTTCGTCTGAATGTCCGACCAGCGGATGGCATATACGGTCACGTTCAGCAGCATGCGTTTGTCGAACCACGCGCTCTTGAGGCCAACTTCGTAGTTCCAGAGCGAATCCGAATCGAAGCCCTCCGGCACGACGATAAGCGAACCAAATCCGGCATCGTTAGTGCCGCCCTGACGGAACCCCTGTGCGGCCAGCGCATAGAGAAGCACGTCCGGGCTGGCCTTGAACGACAGGCTCACCTTGGGCGTCACCTTGTCCTCGCTCGTGTGCGAGACGCGCGGCTCCTCCGGCGGTCCGCCGAAGAACGGAAAAACGTTCTGCGAGTGGGCATCCTCTTCCGAGCGGAACCAGCGTAACCCGCCGGTGAGACTCCACTGCGAGGTTAAGTCGTACGTCGCTTCTCCGAACACGGCCTCCTGCTCGACTTCCTTGGAGGACGTGCGGCCGAAGATGTTCGGTTCCGTCTGCGCGGCTTGTCCCGCCTCGTCGACGGTCACGACGCTGCTGGTGAAGCTGCGTGTCAGGCGCTGATGCAGCGCGCCCACGACGAACTGAAATGGGCCGGACAGGTCGCTGCTGAACCTTGCTTCGTTGGTCCAGATCGAGCTGTCTTCAGGCTGCAATGTCACGGCCGGCAAGTCCGGTACGCCGAAGAAGATCAGGATCGGCGTCGAATCGAAACGGAAGTAGACGAAGCGGTCGAAGTACGCCGAAGACACGTCGAGCGAACCGCTGTCGAAGCGATAGTTCAGGTCGAGTTGTGAGATCGTCGCCCGGTCGGTGCGCGGGCCCAGCGTATATTCGCTGTTGCGAAGATCGCCGTCCGAGGGGAAGTAGAACGATTTGCCGCCGACGTCCTGATCCTGATACAGAATCGAGCCCGTGAGCCTGAGCCGATCGGTGGCCGCAAGCGCCACGCTCAGTCGGCCACCGGTGGTCTCCTCGGTGTTGATGTCCGTGTTGCCGAGGCGAATGTTGTCGATGAAACCGCTGTCGTTGACGTACCAGCCGACGGCGCGAATACCAAGCTTGTCGGGAACGATGGGCACGTTGACCATGCCATCGACGTTGTAGTTCTCGCTGCCGCGCGAGGTGTCGGAGAGCTCAGCGCCGACCTCTTCCTCGAAACGATCGAGCTTGGGCTGCTTCGTGATGATACGAATGGTCCCGCTGAGCGAGCCGGTGCCGTAGAGCGTGCCTTGTGGACCGCGCAGCACTTCGATGCGCTCGATGTCGTGCAGGCGAATATCAACATTCTTGCCGCCGCCATCGTCTTCGCCGTTCGAACCGCTGATCACCGCATTGTCGAGATAAACGCCGACGGTAGGCGCGCCGATCGATTGAATGCCGCGGATGATGTAGCGCTTGTCACCCGGACCTTGATCCTGGAACACGAGCCCGGGAACCGAGTGCGACCAGTCCGCGAACGTCGTGGCCCCCGCCTCGGCAAGATGGTCGCCTGAAAGGGCCGTGATCGTTACTGGCAATGACTGCGCGCTGACTTCGCTGCGCTTGTTGGCGGTGACCACCACTTCTTCGAGAGTATCGAGATCCGGGCGATCGCCACCGCGTTCTGCTGTCGCTGCAGGCTGCTGGGCACTGGAAGAGGACTCAGCCTGTGCGAGCCGGATGGGCGGGCTCACCGACGCCAGAACCAGAGGTGCCGTACCAGCGGACGGCGGTAAAGACGCGCCAGGGCCGCCACCGGCGTGGAGGGAACGGATGGCGATCGTGTCCTCGCTGACGACCGAGTACACCAAGCCGGAGCCGTGCAGCAGTGTCTCGAGCACCCTGCGCGCTCTGAGTCGTCCTGCGATCTGTCCGGTGACGCGATCCGGTATGACCGTGCTCGCAGTGAGCACTTGCAGCTGTGCCTGCTCGGAAAACCCGAGGAGTGCATTCTCGAGGCGCTGCTCGGGCAGGTCGAAGAGCATCTCCCGATCGAGAGGCCCTGTGGCCGCGAACACGGGCGCGCTCACCAGGTCCAGAAGCAGTAGCAACGCGGAGAGTCGCGCGAGGCTGTCCGCGATCAGTGCGGTATTTCGTTCGTTGATCATGCGAGAGTTCGCTCTACTCGTGTGTGCGATAGACATAAAACGAACAATTCGCCAAAAGCGGAAGTGGAAGTTGCGCCGACTTACTCGCGCGGTGTGATCATCAGGGTCGCTCCCTCTTGACGCACGGTCACCGGGAAGATTGCCGGTAGTCCCTCCACCCACGCATCCACACGTGCACTGAAGACGGTCCCGGTGAAACGCAGCTCGCCAATCTCAGCGTTCGCCACTTCGATGTCTCGACCGGTCGCAGCACGCACGCTCGCGATGACCGAGCCCAGCGGTTCACGCGCGAAGCGCAGTCGCCCTTCGCGCCAAGAAGCTACAGCCGCGGGCTCTATAGGTAGCAACTGCAGCTCCTGAGTCGGCAACCCGACGGCTACTTCCTGGCCACCTCCCAAGTTCAGGGGCTGCATGGGCTCTGCCCCGGGCTTCGTGCGCGCCGGGGTGCGGAAGAGCGACAGCACTGAGTCCACTGTGCCTGAGCTCTCCGGCCGCGGCTCGACGACCACTCTGCCTTCTTCCACCGCTACGACTACGCGATCACCGGTCGTACGAACGTCGAAGCGGGTTCCGACCGCCCGGACGTGCAATGCGTTCGCGCGAACGATGAACGGTCGCGCCTTGTCGTGTGCGACGCGGAAATAGGCCTCGCCCTTCAGCAGCTCGATGTCGCGAATGTGCGCGCGGAGCGTGGTTCGGACGCTGGAATCACCTGCGAGCTCGATGCGAGAACCATCTGATAACGTGAAACCGCGATGTTCACTTGGAGCCGTTGCGAACGAACGAACCTCCGCATCCGTGGCGGCCCGCTGGGCAGTGAGCAGAAGACCGATTCCGATCACGAGCGCAGCAAGGGTTGCGGCAAGGAGAACCGTGCGAGAGCGTTGCGGACGGCGCGGCTGTGAAACCGCGGCAGCTGCGGTGCCCGGCGGCGCGTGCTGGATGACGCCGGTCGTGCACCACAGCTCGCGAACTTCTTCGAATGCGGCGCGGTTGCGCTCGTCACGGTGGTACCACTCGAGCCATGACCGCAGCAACTCCTGCGACTCGGGCTGCTCGCGCAGCCTCACAAACCAGTCGCACGCGACTTCGAAGCGCTCGCTGTCGACGGGTGATACCGATTCGTCCGTGTTCACTTGATTCCTTTGAGCGCGGGCGCCCGCAGGCGATTGCGACAATGAGTGATAGCCTGCACGACGTAGTACCGGACCATTCGCTCGCTCACGCCGATCTCCGCCGCCACTTCCGCGAGTGAGTAGTCGTAGACGCGGTAGAGCACGAACGAACGTCGGCAGGCTGCTGGCAGCTCATCGAGGATCTGAGCCACCCGCCGCGCTTCCTGGTCACGGGATACTTCGTCCTCCGGAGTCGAGGTATCGGTGGCTTCGAAGAGCGACTCCACCTGAGGATCCGCCTTGCGCAGGGTCGTGCGATGGCGCAGACGGTCGATCGCGAGATTCCCGGCGGTCTTGAAGAGGTAAGCGCGCAGGAAGCCGAGCGTTTCCGGCTGATCGAGGCGTAGCAGACGAGCATATGACTCCTGCGCCACTTCGTGAGCTTCGGCCTCGGAGCCGAGTCTGGCAACCAGGAACGAAAGCAGCTCCCGGTTGTGCTCGACGAACAAGCGGGCGAGCGGCGACTCGCCAGCCTTCCTCTCGGCAGCACCTTGCAGGGTGGGCGCGCTGTTCAGCACTGAGACCTCCGCCACATACCTGACTACGGATGAGCCGACAAAAGCGGAAGGAGCTTTGAGGATCATGCCCACATGCACACACCCGGTGGCAGAGAAA
>JGI11643J12802_10033062_pt1 | contig 11694 bp, 13 predicted proteins | sample IowConreferecore_FD_12802 | JGI IMG/M metagenome (IMG submission 12802)
CCTCCGCCACTATGAAGCGTTACAGGCTAGCTTAGCGCTTTTGTGAGTAGGAATAGCAGGATACCACCCAGCAGGGGGAGTATCAAGGCGCTCATAAAGATGTCTTGCATCTTAAACCGACGCTCACTGACTGAGGTTTCTAGCGCGTCAAGTCGATCGCTCATATCGGACATAGAGGCTCTAATGGCGCGCAGATGTAGTGCAATTTCTCGGTTATTTTCGGGAATTTCAAGGCCATCATTACCCAGCATATAACCTCTTTGCTACATCTTACTAAGAACAGAAGTCCAGTATGCATAGAGACTCGGATAACCTCCAGTTTGCGTAGTCTTAGAGTACATATTTTTAACTGCACCGGGTCCGCCATACCAAGCTACAGCAGCTCCAGCAGCACCGTATTTCTTCAAATATTGGCCGAGTTTGTACTGAGCAATTTGATCCTGTAGCTGCCTGTTGGACATAAATTCCTGCATGGAAATGTTACGTCCGAGCGCTTCCATATCCCAACCAGCATTACCATTAATATTAGACGGCATAATCTGGTACGCGCCCGATGCACCAGAATCCCTGTTAACTGCTCCATAGTTATTATTGGATTCCTGAGATCTAATTGCGTTCATAAGTCTCTGCAAATCAGAGGACGCCCCTCCCCCACCGCTAAAGTTACCCCCACTCGGAAGGTTAGGCATAATCAGATTCAGAGTTTGACGTTTTACTGGCTTGAGTTTCGGTTGGACGTTAAAATTCCCCTTACTTGCAATGTTACTCAGTTCAGTCATAAACGAATTGAAAGTAGGGCTAAAGGAATCTACCACGGCCTTACCGCCATTACGGGACCTCCCATAGATTGAGTATACATACTCCCAACCCTGATGCCAAGCTTGCTATTACGGGCATCAATCATTTGCCCGTTACCAATGTAAATTCCAACATGGCTAAGTTTGCCAATTCCGTTAGGATCTGACTTACCTGTATTAAAGAAGACCAAGTCTCCCGGAAGCAGATTGGTAAGAGATACCCGCTTACCGGATTTAGCCTGCTCATAAGTGCTTCTAGGTACGTTAATGCCAAGTTTCTTGTATACTTGCTGGACTAGTCCACTGCAATCTACTCCCCCGGTAAGCGAATTACCTGCCCATGCATAAGGGGTCTTATTTTGCACAGCCGACATAGCTATACTGACGGCTTGGGCGCCTAGATTACTACTAGAGGCTCCAGGAGTCCAATTTATAGCAAATCCAGCGTCCTGCTCTTTGAGCCCCTGTAGACGCTGCCATTCCGCCTTAGCTTCTTCGGAAGCTAGAGCTGTTTTACCAGTGTTATTAATTGCGGATAGCTGTTGGTTAAACGCATCATTAAAACTGGTTGACTTATCCTGAACTATTCCAAATTTATCTACAGGGACTTGTCCCGCAGCTTTACCCGCAAAATCCGCTGCTAGGTCCGTAGTTCTTTCGGATTTAGCTGCCATGTAACTGTCTAGCGCGCTGGATTTACGTGCAGTTAGCCAGTCAGGCACCTGAGAACCAAAAGTTGGCGCAGTGGTAGTGCTTCGCTTTCTGGAGTTAATCCCTAGCTTTGGATTAACTAGGGTGTTATTTCCCCCCGACAGGGGGTTGATAATTTGCTTGTTTAGTCGTGTCTGTTGGAGGGTTCTAAGAAGTTCATCTACTGCCATTATGACCTCAGACTCTTAATGTAATCTCGAAGGTCAAACTCCGCACTCTTTTTGTAGGGTCCAGTATTCTGAACACCAGCACCAAATAGCAGGTTAATGATATTCTGCATGTTGTAGCCGGAGGACCCAGCCTTAATACTGTCAGAGACTCCGAACTCTCCGGTAGCGCGGCCAACGTGACTAACTCCAGGGAGCTGCTTAGCTATATAGTCAACGTCTGTAACGCCATCAATAGGTGCTCCGCTTTGGCTATCCCTCCCTGTAGATAGTTCAATAGGAATCCTTGCGGCAGGATTAAGCATTCCCATAGTCATTTTGCCAGGATTATTAAGCTGTGATATAAGGTCCATAGTAGGGTTCCCAGGGTTAACTACTGAATAGCCCGGAGCCCCGCCTAGAAAACTAGTGAGTCCAGAATCAGGTCCAGCTACCGGGCCTATTCCCTTTTCCCTAATCCAATCAGGGAACAGTTGATCATAAGGAAACGGGTCTGACATAGGCCCTGTCTGAATACCAAGCATATTCTGAAGCAAGTAGTTAGCCTTAGGTATGACCATAACTTTACCAGGCGTAGCTACGATAGACTCAATCATCAGCGGGAGAGCCTTACGGGTCCAGCTATAGAATGGAAACATACGACGCATGGCATGTTTTTCAAACTTAGTCATATCCATGCCATCGGGATGCCATTTACGAACAATTGCCGCTGCTTCTTCTGTAGCTGCTTCAAAACCCTTGTTAGACTTTTTCAGTGCATCGATATAATGAGCAAGACGGACATAATGATCGCGTCCCTCTGAAATAGTGTGTGCAAACTTTTGACCTTTACCGCCAAGTGGTCTAAACTTCTCAAACGAAGACATAGCATCGTCCGGGATATCCTCTAGAACCCGCGTCGTAGGAAGAATACCCTGTTGAAAAGCACTGATATATACCATATCGTTACTTACATGAGTGCCGTCTTTCATTGTCAATGCCGTTTGCTTACCTACAGCACTTGGGGTCTTACCGGCGATAGCGTTTTTCAGTGCACTAGGGCTTGTAAGATTATGCAGTTCTTCAATACCCTCATACCGATTCTTTTGGGACTGCATAACTCTGAGGGCTGTGCCGTATGGACGGCTGGAATTGACGCCACCCAACCAGTTGAAATAGACGTCACCGATAACGTTACGGATATGGTGTGACGGTACGTAAATAGTTACGGCGGCCTTCCACTTACTAAGCGCCTTATCAAAATGCTGCATAGCTTTGGAAGACGGTTGCTTAAGTTCCTTTAGTACCTTGAGGAATTGGTTAATCTGTGAGGCGGCTTCTTCACCAAAGTAATAACCAGCAAGCCTAGGGTGCTTAATAGTGTGCGTGAAATCCCCACCCTTAACCCTAGTCCCAAATCTACCAGCTATTTCATCTATCATAGTCTTTTCACGAACAGTATGCTCGACTACGTTCTGAATCTTAAACAGAAAATCTAGCGGCTTCTCAATTTCCCAAGACTCCCAGGAATTAAGCCACTTGACCCCCTCTTCGTATTCCTTAGTCTTCTTACTCTTCTTGAAGAATTGATACTGTCCGAGTCCGAACCTACGAAGGTTGCTATTAAGCTCTGACATAAAAAGTTGAGAACGTCCAGCTACAGAATTTTCCATAACTACACTAGACCTAAGTCCTGAACTGCCGAATAGGTCTTCCATGATTTTCTGAATTTCCTTCGCCAGCTTGGACGACATGCCCCCCTCCAGGGGTGCCATGCGGCCCTGTGCGCCCTTCAGGGCATCGTTCCACAAGTCTGCATCGTTCACATCGTAGGTTCTAGCCAATTTGTTAAGAAAATCAGCACGTCTAGCCACTGTTGATTTAGCTGTAGCCACATTCTTAAGATAAATAGGATGCATGTCAGCATTTTTATAAGCAGCATTAAAACGTGCGCCGAGCCACTCGGGTATCATAGCGCCAGCACTGTTCATCAGCTTACCAAGTTTGCTAAGGCTAGGACCACCAAGGGTTAGATTGATAGCCCTGGTAATTCCAGGAGCGCTGGAATACTTGGCTAGAAGCTGAGGGCTAACATTGGGATGGCTAATCAAAGCTGTAGTGTTTAGACCGCTTTTCTTGATGGCATTATTTACAGGACTCTTAGGCGAAAACGTAGCTTCAACCAATTTTTTGGCAGTGTTAGCAGCTACTGCCGATCCGCCCGAAAACTTAGTAATATCTGAGGCTACCTTAGCACCTACAGTAACTATCTGCTCTGAACGAGCTACAGAAAGCGTACCCTTAAGCAAGTCCTCAATACGCTTTGAAGCTGTATCAACACCCTGGATAGCCTTAGAGCCATCGACTATGGCTTCGCCAGCTTTAAGTTCTTCTATTTTCTGAATAACCGGGGCGTCAAGGTGTGATATAGCTTCGGGTTCGCCACGAAGAATCTTAGTAAGTAGAGTTCTATCCATAGCAGCAGCCGCAGGACCAATAGCGTCCAAAACTTGACTGAGCCTAAGTGGTACAGATCCACCAAGTTTAGGAGCAGAAGACATAGGAACATGCCCTCTCCTAATAAAGATGTCTTCTGTCTGCCGCAGTATGTCTAGAGCTTTTTTGAACCTATTTGGAGTCTTAACGTTAACCAAGTGCTTCGACGTAAGCGTATTCCAAACATTGACCTGCTTAGGTCCGGTATACGCACCGTGTGAAAGCATAGCTTTCTTGTAATTAGCTACGTCATGAATACCAGGTGGAATAGTCTTCAACGCGAGCTGCGGACCAAACTGGCTAACCAGATCAGTAACTATCTGAGTATCACGGGTAGGGTTCTTAGAGGCAACCTGATTAGGTTTAGCTCCAGCTACAAGTCGAGCAAGATCAACCGGATTAGTTTTAGCAGCATTATTTATAATAACTTCAGCTTTGAGAACCTTGGCAGGGGTTTTCATTGCCTGAATATCAGCGTGCAGTGTATTAGTAAAGGCTACAATTGCAGCCTTGCGCTGGTCTACATCTCCCAAACGCTTAGGCATATCGTCAATAGTCGAAATGAACTTAATAAGTTCATTAGTCTCTGGGAACTTAAGTGATGGATATTTAGTCCGAAGACGATTAACAAGGTTTTCAGACCAATTAACTTCTCCGTCGACAATACGTCGAAGAAGGTCACCAATCAGCTTAGTAGTAGCTCCAGGTCGCTCAAGTTTCCTAACAACCTTAAGCTGTGCATCCGGAGGTCTAGAAATGTGATACATACTATCACGAGAGAACGGAAAATTAGTCTTTAGTGCTTGCCCAGGAGTCCAACTATTAAGGATTTCATCAAGTGGATCAGAGACATTTATCTTATCTACAGGGGAAGCAGATTTAGCAGCCGTCGCGGTAGTCCTAGCAGGTGTACTAGCAATAGACTTAGCGGCTGGATTATCCGGAAAACGGAACCACGAAGGGGCAGTAATAAGCTCCCCTGTAGATGGACTAGCTACCTTATTCTGAATTGCTCCCGGAGGAAGTGTTACCTTATAAGATCCAGCAGGACTCGTAATAGTGGGCTTAAACTTTACATCCCCAGCGTTAACGCCGATATTCAGAGGACCGGACTTAAACCCGTCAAACGTATTCTTAGATCCAGTAATTGCACCAGGAACTTCAGCTTTACCCTTGGCCGCGCTAAGGACTCCTGTAGGACCTTTAATGAGATTAAGCGGGTCGCCAACAGCACTAGCGGCTAGACCGTAAAGCTGCATGTCCTTAAAATATTGTTCAATATTCTTATTGGTTACTTCAACGTTCTTGGTATCAAAGTTATAGAAATACTTGTCTTCATCAGCATTGCTGAGTAGGTTAATCTTTTTGTTCTTGAGCCTACTACGGACTTCTTCGAGATTTTCAGGCTTCATAGCATCTTCGGCAGACATGTGAGTATCAAGCCGAATTAGAAAATCTCCAAGATACTGCTTATCCATAGGATCTGCTGCTGTTTCACTACCTGCAAATGCACCACGGAGTCCAGTACCAATACCTCGACCGGCACCAGTAACTATACCTCCGAGTATTTGGCCAGCATCAGAAAGGACACTATCAGTATCGTTACTCTGGTGTCCTGCAAGTGCATCATCAGCAGCATTAGCAACAGCGTAAGCTGGGGTACTAAGCAAATCAACAGCTCGTCCCCACAGTGTTTGCTGCCGCTTAGGTACCTCTCCGTTAACTGTTAGCCCAGAATCCAACAGCGTAGTAATAGGGGTCTTATTCCACTTAGAATTAGCCAGGATTCCTAGGGCAGCTTGAGAGAGGCCAGCACGATTCCGCATCTGTCCCAAATCCATAGGAGGGAAGATGCTACTAAAATCAATTGGCTTATACCCCTCAAGCATAATTACCCCTTATCTACAGGAGAAACAAACCTGCGTCCGATTACTGCACCAACAGCTACCCATGCTGCGTCAATACTATCTAGACTAAGCCCTCCCCCATCGAGAATATCCTTAGCCACGATCGAGACGGCGATTATGGCCCCAATCCATACGATAGGTTCCTTTGAGAACTTCATTTTACTTCAACCTTCCCAATCGTGCCAGCAGTGCATCAATAGCATGGTTCACGTCCGCATCATCAAATGTAGGACCATTAACACTCTGACCGTCCTTAGTCATCTGTGCACGTAGCATATAAATAAGCTTATCCGGTGTTACGTTGAGGGTAAGTGGATTACCCATGGCGTCCTTAAGATCAGGACTCTGATACTTACCCGCGATAGCTTCTGGACTGGACATAACCTGGTTAATTACATCTGTGATGGCTTTAGAACTAAATGTGTCTCCACCGTAAACTTCGCCAAGATAGTTAGCAGTTCCAGCAGGACCGTTAGTCCCCTTGAAAATAGAATCAGAAGCATTGCTACCATTCTTGCTCGCAAGCTCCTGCATCTTAAGCTGGAGATTAAACATGTCGATCAAGCGATCATATTCGGTATTCTGCTGAGTCTGTACGCGTTCTGCATCCTGCTGCTGCAACTGTGCAAGCATCGCGCTAATTGCTGACTGCTTACCAGCTTCAAGACCTGACAGCTTGCTATTAGCCCCCTGTAGATAATCCTCTAGTTGTGCTCCAATATCGGCAGCTACGTTATTACCTGCAAGTCGAGTGTTATCCGCAGACTGCCGGTTATAACTAACATCAGAATTTTTCATCTGACTAAGGAGAGCAAGAGCCGAGTTTTCATCAGACTGGTTCTGATTCTGGAAGAAAGCCTGATCATCTTTTGCTTGCTGAGAAACTGTGGGAGCGGCAGCCTGGATACCTAGCTGTTTAAATAGCTCGGCCTGATCCTGAGCCTGCTGGTTATACTGATCCTGTAGCTGCTGCTGAGTCTGATTATAACGATCCTCAGTCTCTTGAGAAGCCTGGTTCATCTGGTTAGTGATTTCAGGCATTTCTGCTGCAATGTCACTGGACAGTGCGTTATACATAGCGTGGGCTTCTTTCTGGTTATTCTTGCCACGACTACGTGTACGCGCAATCTCACCCTTAAGCTGAGCAATAAGAGGATCGAATTGTGCTCCAGCACTACCACTAGCCTGACTCATCAGTACGTCAAGAGGCGTAGGGTCTACGTTAATACTCTGAATCTGCTGCATAAGCTGATCCAGAGGATTAGAGCTAATCCCTTCCTTAGTTTCCTTAGCCTTTTGGGCTCCTGCTGCCTGCGCAGCAGCCTGTCGCCTAATTGCATCAGCAAGTGAATTAGCTGTTCCCGAAGTATCCCACGGGCTAGGCTGTGCCATTAGATCCCCAATTTAGCAGCTCGGCGCCTTAGCGCATCTTGTCTGGCAGCGTCGGATTCTAGCTTGAGTTGACGAAGGAAATTAGTTCGCTGCATATTAAGGTCACCGAGCTTATCTGACTGACCTGAAAGCAGGTTTTTCCACTTTGCATTAAATTCGGTGTTGTAATCTCCTAGAGCCTTGGCAAATACACCAGACTTTAGAATTCCTCGACCTGCAAAATTATTCTGCTGATCCTCCCTATCTTGAGCAGCTTGGCGTTTCATACTGCGACCAGTTTCGCCGAAGTCTCGCTTAATAATTGAGTTCTGACGGTTAAACTGTGCCTGGAAATCAGACTTTGACTTATTGAAATTGGCTAGCTGCTGTTGATATGTGGTGTCCCCAGCAAGGTACTTAGCTGCGGCTGACTTCTTCTTCTTTGCCATCTTACCTCTTATCACCAGGCTTGATGCTAGTAGTAAGTGCCCTACTAATAGCCTCTGACCTAGACGAAGATTTAGAGCTAGGAGTAGGCCGCGGCATAGGCTTAATTACACCAGAAGGCGGAAACTTAGGAGTTGGAGCTTTAGGCCGAGGCTTTGGCGGCTTGAAGTTAGGACGTCCCTTATTTACGGTGGCAGATGTCTGCTTAATCTGATAAGGAATTCCAGCCCCCTTACCTACACCGTAATCCGATCGGGTAAAACCGTCCCCGGTCCGGATGGACTTAAGATTATACCTCTCTGTGGCTACTTTGGCTTTATTCTTCTTGAGCTTAACAAGTGCAGAATTTTTGTTTTTGCTATTGTAATCAGACAGCTTGCGCCTAACGGCTAGTTCCTTAGCCGCGATCTCAGCAGACCTGCTGTTAGTAGGACTAGCTGACTGCATAGGAGCTGGCATTAAAACACTCCCTTAGAAGAATAATCCATTACTTTCTTATTCATAGGATTTCCCGTACCTGCGCCTTTCATTCTACGCATAATGGCATTTTTACGGGCTTGAGCCTTATTATCGCGCTCAGCATAGCCGAGTGGGTGAGCAACAGGTCCGATATTAGGCATGGATCGGCCAGCACCATAGCGTTTATTACCAGCCGAATAAGGGTTAAATGCTTTCATGCCCGGAGCTGGTGTCGGCACTTTTTGATTACCTTGCCAATCTGATAGCTGCATTAACTAACCCCCTTCGGTACTACTTGCTTGGATGCAATAAACGCTGTAATGGAATAAATATAAACAGGTCCGTCAGTAGCATTACCCTGAGTAGCAGTCTCAATTTTAAATTGCAATAGCCTAAACCTCAAAGATTTAGGAAATCGAATAAATTTAATCTGAAACCCAGAAGCACTAGTAACTTCCTGAGAAATACCAGGAATGCTCGACAACGGATATTCCCAAGTATTCAGATCATGCCAATGATAAATTCCAAGCTGGCCCCATGTCACCTTGTAAACGGCGGAAAATGGATACAGAGTTCCTGTAACACTTCGACTAGTATAGCAGTCAACCCCCCAATGCATCAAACGCTTAAACCTATGGCTAAGCCCCACATCAAATTGTTTAGTCATCATAAACAATTTGATGTCCAAGGGAGGGACCATTGGACTAATATTACCGTTCTCCACGGTATCTGAATCATACCTATCTTCAAACTTAAACAGCTTAAAGAAGGTACGCCACGCTCCGTTTACTCCAGGGCCCATACCATCTGTAACTTTAGCCAATGCCGACCCAGCTACGTAAATGTTAAAACCCTTACGTAGAACTGTATTTGTATTATCAAGGCGCATGATAGGTCCGAGATATTTAATACTCTCATCCTCTGAATCCCAGCGAGTCCACCCCCTAATACGGAGGTGGTATACATACAGCCTGTTATAGAACCTAACAACGGCCCTATCCCCCACAATCCGTACCCAGTTAGGGTATTTCCAGGACTGAATAGCTGGATCTACAGGGAGAGTTTCGTCATAGTCAAATGGAATTTTGACACTGACTCTCACGAAGTCATAGTTAGACATCTCATATAGCTGATTATATTTAAGGACAAAGACGGAATTCTCGTAAACATCTACACAGTGAGGCCCATGTACACCGATATCTGTGTTAATTACTTGCAAGATAGCTTGAGCAGGTCCCGTATCGTAAGACAGAACATACGTGGCGTTATCTTTAAAAATTATGATATTGTCCTGGTAAACCACTAGATCATTAACGGCATCCCCGTCACCAGGGTTTATGTCGAAAAAATTGACTGTAGGTTGCCAAGTACCGAATACTGCTAGGTCAGAAAAGAATAGCCTAGATTCATCAGTTGGAGTTCCGCGTCGACCGCTAATCCAAAGTCTATCCTTATAAATACAGGAAGCATAGCCTACTGGCATACTCGGTATAACTGTCACTAGTCCTGTGGTCAGGTCATAACTAGCGCCCAAACCAGGAGACGCGATATCTGGGATTAGATACAGGAAATCTGCATAACGGTGTGCTTTATTGTGGGAGCCATCAGCAATCTTTGCAATAAGACCCTCGTTAGGTCCTTCAACGTAATAAATATAAGAAGCCGGAGCAGTAATGTGTGAACTGTTTACTATTACAAATCTATTAGACTCGAATGTACCAGTACCGATAATGAGCTGATTAGACTCAGGTGGAGTACCACTAGTATCAGTGCTATTTCCGTATGTTGACTCAAGCAAACTCCAGGGTGGCCTAGATACTAGAGAACCCTCTAGACTAATGTCAAAATTAACACAATCCTGCATCTCGTCGTCAGCTATACGAGCTGGGTTAGAGTAGGTGTTAATGCCACCCGCAAAGGGCCCAATAGAGAATTCCTGCACATTGTCGGACGACCTAGGCATTTAAGCATCTTCCGGGAGGACAGTAATACTGGGGTAATATTCTCGACTGGTCCACTTGTTTCTGTCATTAAGTTTCATCATGGTTTCATCGAATTGACCCTTCTTTGTCTGAGCTTTCTGATAGTCTTCATCAAGCTCGTATGCCTGCTGTAGACAATAGTTAACTACAGCATTATGATAGGCTAGCGGGACGGAAAGATTATCTGCCAAATTGCCCACAGGAGTAGGGCGTCGAATATAGTAGATAGAAAGACCACCGACAAGGTCAGTATCTGGCTTAGGGAAGACACGAATCTTTCCTTCCCAGACCATGAATACTTCTGGAGTTCCTGTGGCATATTGTGTGGTCCCGTATCCACTAAGGTATTCGTCGAATTCCTGAAAACTCATGGACTTAAGTCGGAGACCATTATATTTCAGGCTCCGCAATACAGATATGTCTACAGGGAGATCATAAATATCCTGATCTCTAACCGTGTCAGCAGAACCTGTAGTCTCCATGAGGCCCTCATTTGAATTAACTATCTCTTCCTGAGCGTCGTTAATCCAACGGATAATATCCTGATCTGTAACCTGTACGCCTGCCTCGTCTCCAAATGTACGCTTAACGCGGGTTGAGACGTCTTGGACGTTCAAAATCTATCCCTCCATGCTTGTATGAGAACTTATTACTACGGAGGATAGATGCAGCCATCTCATGAGCCTCCATACGTTCCTCCTCATTTTGCTTAGCTATCACCAACTCCCTAGCTGCATTGTAATTCTCTATGTAACTTAGTTGATTTGGAGAATTCTGTTGATCGGCCTGAAATACTTTAGCAAGTAGTCGTTCATCTGCCTCATCAGCAGTACAGACCAAATAAGGTGCCCGACCTGGCGGGAAACATACGACTCTGAAAGCTATGTCACTTTCAGATCGTTTATCTGGTGGAATCCACTGTAGCTGGAGGGACTTATCGTAATCCTGTAGAATCTCATTTATTCGGATTTGCTTCTGACTAACGAAATGTCCATCTACAGGGAAGTAGAAGTTGCCATTAAGTACCCTATTACTCATTAGACGCTTCCATAGTATGCGTACATATTGTCAGTTAGTGAGTTTTCTGGAGCACCTGTAGGCTGTGCCGCGAAAAATGCATCCATGTTATCCAATAGCGTCTTGTTAGGGTCACCAGTAGGTTGAGTGGAGAAATAGAGACGCATGTTATAGCTTAGAGATTTACTAGGATCTCCCCCAGGCTGTGCTGCGTAATACGCAAATGAGTTATCCGACAGGGATTTCTCTGTAGATCCCGTAGGCTGCGAGGAGAAATAATTAAACATCAGGTCACTGAGACTATCTGCCATTACGCTCCTTATAATAAAAGGCGGCTACAGAGATATCCCCTGTAGCCGCC
>JGI11643J12802_10022066_pt1 | contig 11431 bp, 7 predicted proteins | sample IowConreferecore_FD_12802 | JGI IMG/M metagenome (IMG submission 12802)
TCCGGCACGCTCGGTCACCAGAAATATATTTTGCACGATCGCGATACCAAGTTCTGCTCGGGCTTCAGATCCACGTTATCGGACGGAGGGCTGCAGCCGCTCAGACTTCCGGCACGTTCTCCGAATCTGAATGCTTTAAAAACGAGTTCTAGCTGAATATCTCGCGCATTATCACGCCGAACGGAACCATCGGGGCAAGCACAACCTCCTGCTCTTCCCTGCCCCTGCCGACATCGCTCCTCGCGGTTCCCTGATCGTCTGCAACCAAGCGTATCGGCGGATTCCTTCGCTATTACGCACGGGCTGCATCATTTCTTTGACCAAACGGAAAGAAATCGCGACGCATTAGAACCTAACCCAAGACGTTCTACCTTCAATCCTGGTGGTGGAAGCGTATATCGAGTGTTCGCAAGTACGTATGCAATCCAGCATCTTGGATTGGCAGGATAAGTGCGGCGTTGTCGGATTCGTTCCGATGCTCATGCCAGTACCCTGGTGGCGTCACAAATACCGCACCCGATTTCCAATCTACACGCACAGGATTCCGGATGGCTCCGTTATCGTTAAGGATGGGACCGAGCAGTGTGTACACTCCGGGCTTTGCGTCAACAACGAAATCAACCGCCACGGATTGATGACGATGTGGCATTTGGCGTGCGCCCGATGGAACCACGCCGAACATAGCCCAGAGTGTGTGCGTGATGGTCATCGTTTGATTGAACTGACGGTTCCCGAGCAAAATACTTATCCGGCTCCGGGACGAAGCTGCCGGATCTTGTTCCGCTTTCCGTAGCGCCTCCTCAAGCATTTCCCGAGTATAGAGTGTCGGCGAGAAACGCGGCTCCGCATATCGGGCTCCCAGATAGGCAAAAATCGGGCTGTCATTCACTGCGTACAAAACGCTCTCTTGATCCGCGCAGTGAGTAGTTCGGCCGCCTGGCGCCGTTAAGCAATCGCCGACCTTCCATTCAATCTCACCGTACTTTGTTTGGGTGCGCCCACTTCCGCGGATCACATAGATGAACACGCTACTTGCGTTGGGCTCTTCCGTGATTTGATCTCCCTTCTCGATTCGGATGAAGTTCGCCAATACCGCCGGCCCGGTAGCGGGCGCTGGAGTCCTCAGTTGTTCACTCAGATCGAGAGGAATAATCCGACTCGGGCCACAGCCATATAGTTCGGATGAAAATTCGACGACGGGCACTGGCGGCGTTGCGCCCGATGCTATGGGATTCGCTGCCTTGCTATATTCGAACAGCTGAACATCTTCGCAAAGGGTCGAAATCCCTTTGAGTGCATGTCGCTGGATACTGGTGTTCATCTCGTCTCTTTCAACATTAATGATTTGCGATTTCGCACTTAGTCGGCCGCGCGGCGCTCTGACTACCACAAGAGCGTTGAACGGCATTGTGTCACCGGCTCTACAACCGCTTATGGCGTTTAAAAACCTCTACCGGGTCATCTCCGCGGGCAAATTCAACTCGCGCCTGATCTTCGATGCCACTTATGCGTTCGCATTCAATCAATACCGGTTCAGTTAGATCTTTCGGAATGACCATTACGCCGTCATAATCTCCAAAGATAAAATCGCCGGGATTTACCTGTACCGTATCCGTGAGCTGGCCGGTGAGCAACACCGGAACTTGGTAATCCAGAATCGCCCAACGCCCGAACGCTTCGACTGGGGTGCGATAGCGTGAGAATACTGGAAACTTCATGGACATGAGAAAACTTGTATCTCGAACCCCTCCATCTACCAGAGCGCCCACGGCCCCGTGAGCAGCTGCGGAGGTCGCGCTCAATTCTCCGTACAAAGCCAGCGAGAATGGAGTTCCTTGATCGCGGACCTCAATGCACGGTCGAGACATGTTCGTGATCATTTTCAGCCGCCGGTGGCGAATTGTTTCATCACGTTCCGTGCTAGTTGTGCCTTTTACGGTAAAGGCGGGCCCTGCTAGTTTCATATCCGGACGCAGTGGGCATAATTCCCGCGTCAATACTTGATTCGGATATCCAAGGTGTTCTAATACGTCGTATATCACGCCGGTATATAGGCGGAGATAGCGTTCACAAATGTGATCCATATTTATTTGTTCAACTGATGACACGGGTTCCATCGTAAATCCTCCTGAGATTACGGATCTTGATTCTACTGAAGAAGAATGCCTCCATCCACGTATAACGTCGTGCCGGTGACATAGTCCGACTCGGGAGAGATGAGAAAGACGGCAGTTCCCACCACGTCATCCGTCTTACCAATTCTTCCCAGAGGGATCTTGTTTATTGTGCGTTGTAAATGCGTAGGGTCGGCTAACGCGGAGCGATTGATATTTGTGTGAATCGCGCCCGGGGCTACAGCATTGACATTTATATTGTGCTCCGCAAGCTCAAACGCCAGGGCTCGCGTCAGCATCCGGACGCCGCCCTTCGTGATTGAATAAATCGACGAGTTTCGAAGTGCAACGCAGTCGTGAATACTGCTCATGTTCAGGATCTTGCCGCGCTTTTGCTTCGACATATATCTCGCTGCACTTTGGCTTAAGAAGTAAGGAGCCTGCAGATTGATCGCGAGCATAGCCGACCAGCTATCCACCGTTGCATTCAAAAACGGCTCCCGGATCTGAATGCCGGCATTATTGACAAGGATGTCGAGCCGACCAAATGTCTCTAGAGCGGCGTCGATTAACCGCTCATGGGAAGACAGGTCGCCTATGTCGCATGAGTGAGCAATTCCGGCTCCCCCGTTCGCAGCGATCTCGTTCACCGTCATCTGAGCGGAGTCGTTGTCGGGGCGGTCGTTTACAACAACGGAAGCGCCCTCCTGGGCGATGGCCATTGCAAGGGCCCTCCCGATTCCGCCTCCCGCTCCCGTTACGACCGCAACTTGACCCTGTAAGCGCATGTATTCGACTTAAGCTAGCGTTGCCGACAATGGGTTGGGCGTCTGAGCGTGTACTGGCTTCATCAGCAGAAGGACCAATGCAGCTAACACGTGCATCGAGCCCGCTATGGCGAATACAAGTGCGTATGCCCCCCGGTCGGCTAGAACCCCAACTAACAACGTGAACAGCACTCCGGCGCCGCTGCCTGCCGTGCCGATAATCCCCTGCACAGAGCCCACGGCCCCTTCCGGGAACGCGTCGGAAACGAGGGCGGCTGTATTGATGAACCAAACGAAGCAAACGAACCCCCCCACACAGATCAGCGCAACTGCCATGGACGGCGACTTCACCGTCCCGGTGAAGCCAGCGATCGGCGCTATAGCCGCGGCGATGGACAGGACAACACGGCGCGCGACGATGGGCGATCTACCTCGCTTTATAAGGCGATCCGACGCAATGCCGCCGACGATGCCCCCGATATCAGCAGCAAGGAACGGCAGCCACCCGTAGAGACCGATGTCCGTCAACGTAAAGCCACGCATTCTCTGCAAATATTCGGGTATCCAGAAAAGGTAGAAATACCAAACAGGATCCGCGAGAAAGCGTGCCAGACTCAATGCAACAACATTGCGATCGGCCAACAACGTCAGCCACGGAGCAGGCTTGACCGCATCATTGGAGTGCTTAACAACTTCCGTAGGTTTACGATAGATTCGGAGCCAAACGTAAACCCAAATCAGTCCGATACTTCCAGGCAGCACAAACGCAAGGCGCCAGCCGTATTGAAGCGTAAGCCAAGCAACCAAAGGCGGCGCCAGAATTGCGCCAACAGCGCTGCCCGACGAATAGATCGCGATTGGGAGGCCACGTTCTTCTTTTGAGAACCACGTAGCAGTCGCCTTAAGCGCAGCGGGATAGTTCCCAGGTTCGCCGATACCGAGAAGCAGACGAAAGAATCCTAAGCTAAGAGCTCCCGTGGCGACGCTATGAAGCATCGTCGCCACCGACCACCACACAATGCACGCCGCCATCCCAACTCGTTCACCCACCCAGTCGACGAAGCGGCCGCCAACCGTGTACATCACGGTATAGCTAATCAGGAAGGCTGAGATAATTCTCGAATAGCCCAGATTAGTCAGATGAAATTCATCTCGCAGCAGTGGTGCGACAATTGAAAGAGTCTGCCTGTCGATGTAATTCAGGACCGTTGAGATGGTGATCCAAAAAACGAAGAACCATCGAAGGCGGCCATTGTGCAAAAGACTCACTTTCGCCTCCACTCAGCGAAATTCCACTGCGTTTACTTCGTTTGTAAAAATACGGTCTTGATTTCGAAAGGCTTGAATGACGCATTCGGTGACGACGAGACGGGTTGAACGCCTTCTTCCAAAAGGTTTACTTCCCGCGAACGCCGCGCCTGCCCCAAAAACGTAAACGAAGTTGCTGCCGGCTGGCCCGTTGTCTCGTACAGGCGAGCGACAATGCCGTCGCCGTCATCGGCTTTCTTTAGGGCGCTCAAAACCACGTCATCGGCTTCAACTGAGAAGAACGAATTGGTCGGAGGCAGTGTCTTTTCAGACAGCTCATCCACAACGCTAACCGGAAGTAACGGGTTATTGAAATTAAGTCCGGTGCGATACGAACGGTTTGTCTTCCAATCGCCGGTTCCGGAAGTGATCGAGTATTTAAACGTATAAGAGCCCGCGGGCGGGTAGTCCATGGAGGTAACCAAGTTGTCCCGGACGACTTTGACAGAGGTGTACCGTGCGCCGCGCAGCATCTGGCCCCGGATGGCGCCATCGGACAATCGGACAAAAACAGCGTCGGTGGAGATGGCGGCCATTGAGCCGGAGTCTTCCACAGACAGCCAGTTTTGGATATGCCGCGATTGAAGCCAGGATTCCTTAGTGATTTCATCCCTAAGGTGCGGTCCAGATCCGGGGATCAAGTTATCCGCAGCGTTTACGCCATACGGAACGCCGTATTGAATGCGGGCCGAGTGTGATGCGTACGGGAATAGTTGTTCCATTCGCACAAACCGCGGCTGGGTCCACTCTATCGTGTTCTCGATGTCCAACCGTTTTAGCGCCTTATAAAGAGTCAGGCGTTGTACAACGGGCATGTCGATCAGAGTTTGCTTAATGCTGATGACAGTCCGCACATCGTTGTTTTCTTCGACTTTAATTGAATCAACGCTAGCCTGAAACGTACGGCCGCTCAGTGGCTCTATGCCGATGTAATTTCCGCCCCGCTCTTCGTTACCAACGATCTCCATGTTTTGGAATACATTTCGCTGAAGCGATTTATCGAAAAGCGTGACTCGTCCGGTGGCTCTGTCGATGGACACTTTGTAATAGTCGTTCTCGACTTCATCGAAGCCAAGCGGCCGTCTTGGTTCTTTGCTGTCATTAACGTCGTCGAGCGAGACCGTCGCTGTGTTGGGGAAAGTGTCGGCAGTTTCGGACGGCGTTAAGTAGAACGTTTTATACCCGAGAGACGGAACGTCTTGAGCCACAAAAACGATCTTAAGCGCCCGCGACATATTTTCGCTGTACTGTTCCACGCGGAATGGAATGCTCTTGCCGGTTTCATCCACAAGACGCATGCCCTTACGATAGTCTGCGATCCTTCCCGGAACGACATCTCCGTAGATCGTCACGTGCGCATTAACCACATCGTCGCGCTTCCAGCCCATCGGATTGAAAACCACGAGCGGGAAACTCGGCTTAATCGGAACTTTTACCCTCTCCGCAATATTCCGGAGACTATCGCGAAGAATCTCGCCGCCTCGCAATATGGACAGCTCCGAATAACTTCGCTTTCGCTCGTCTCCTTCCCAGCCGCCCTGGCCATCGTGGTTATGGTCGGTGGATTCGATCAATTTCTTCCATAAAAAATCAAACGTGCTTTGCGGATATTGACCGTAATGAAGGGCATGGTTGATGGTCGCGAAACGTTCCGCCGCAAGCAAGGTATTCGTGGCGGGGATAACCAACGGCCAAAGATGAGGGAGAGAAGCGACGACATTGGGCCACGAAGACGGAATTTCGCCAGCCACTTCGGGTATGCCCTGGAGCTTTGCGACGCTTTCAAAATAATGATCGGGCGTGCTGAATTGGAAATGCGCGCCCGGGATATCCCGGTTCAGCACGCTCAAATTTTGCGCAAGTTTTTCATTGGGAGCCCATAGATCCGTGCCCCAGTTCATGAAAATCGGAGCGTTGGTCGTCGCACCCACTTCCGCCAATTCTTTCTCGATCACGCTGCGGCGCGCGGAATCGATGTCCTCTTGAAGACCGAGATGCGAACCCCATCCATAACCCTTCAGAGTGAACCAAGTCAGTACTTTCGACTGATCCGGCGCTCGCCAGAAGAACAAGGATTTGTCGGACGGCCCCATTCTCGTCATAACCATATACGGGACGTTGGCCTTCTGCAGAATCTGCGGATACTGCGGTGTGAATCCGGGAATATCCCCCAGGTGCGCGGTCTTCGGCATTACGCCGAACTCACTGCGGGCGTAGCGCTGGCCGTAGGTCAAATTCCTGGCCAGTATCTCACCGTCCTGCAGATCTTGAAACGCTGCGACCCACTTAGGCGCAATTTCAATTTGACCGGATTTGACGAGACGCTTCAAATCAGCCGCTTCCGGAAGACCTGCGCGGCTCTCCATGAAGTTAGCCACGAAGTCGTTATCCTCGATAAGAAAGCGGAATTCCGGATACCGCTTTGAAAGGTCGATTGCGCGGCTAATGATCCGATTTCCCCGGGCAAGGCACTCCTCACGAGTGCCTCCCCAGAAGAAATCTAGATGGGAAAAAGGAACCACATACACTTGGCGAGTGTCGGCGGCACGGCTCGGAGTAACCGAGATAAGAGAGCCAATCACAAGGCCGATGGCCACACAAATAAAGTTCGTTAGCTTCATGATGGGTGATGAACTATTCCGACCGCTTAGAAAACAAGCTTTAGCGCCAACTGGGTGACTCGCGCTTCTCCGGCCGAGCTGATGACGCCAAATGTGCTCGTGCCGTAGGTGGTGCCAGGAGATCCAAAGTTCACATTGTTTAAGACGTTAAAAAATTCCGCTCTAAACTGCAGGTTGTACCTTTCTCGGAACTGCGTATTTTTGATTGCTGAGAAATCGAAGTTGATCGTCCCGGGGCCTCTGACGTCCGGAAGTGTGCGAGAAGTATTTCCAAACGTGAACGCCCGGGGCTGCGAAAAGACAGAGGTATTGAAATACCGGTTTAGACGGCTTTCGATCGAACCACTGAGAGCTGCGCTCGTACCGTTATTGTTGGGACGCGATCCGCCGCCTAGTGAATTTGTCTGATTAGTGGCGGTTGTCAACCCCAGAGGGAATCCGGATTGTAGCGTTGTAATTCCATTAACCGCCCAACCCGAGACAATCTTTTGAACAATCGGCCCACCACTGGACAAAAATGGTTTTCCAGTGCCGAAAGGCAGTTGCCATGTGTCGCTCAGAACAAATCGGTGCGGCACGTCGATATTGGCTAGCGACCGCTCTGCCCGTAGGTTGTTGCTGTTTTGTACGCCAGGATTGGCGAATCCGATCGAAATCCTAGACCCGGTGTCGGTGATCAGTTTCGACCAGGTATATGCGGCTAAGATGCTAAACCCATTCTGGAATCTGCGCTCGACCTTGGTCTGCATGGAATGGTAGCTCGAGTTTCCTTCGTGTACGGCGCGGATGTTGACGTTATTGAATTGAGGAAACGGCCGCAGGAGAACGCCTTGCGCCACGGTCGGCTGGCTAAGGGGCCCGGAACTGATGCTTCCAAAGAACGGATTAGGAACCTGCCGCAACAAGGCAGTGCCCAGCGCCAAACTCTCGTCCGGTAATTGATTCAGTTTGATGTCGACGGGAAGAGCGGTACCTTTGGAGCCGGCATACGCAATGTCGAAAAGGACTGCGCCGGGAAGCTCCTGCTGCACATCGAAGTTCCATTGCTGCGAGTACGCGCTGGGATCATTATGGTAGACGGCGACAATGTCTTGACCCACGAGGGTCCCGGCGCCTAAGCTGCTCCCGGTGGGCTGTACTATGCCTCCCGGAAACGGATTGCTGAGGCTGTTGATTGGCGTCAAGCCGCCGTTGAGCGACGACACGTAAGGAGTGGTTGCAGAAAATCCCGCCGCGCCCAGGTTGGTGCCCTGATCGTCCCCTGTCGCAGGCAGATAAAACAAGCCGTATCCTCCGCGGATGACTGTCTTGGAGAACACGTTATAGGCGAATCCAAAACGTGGTCCGAAATGGAGCCAGTTCGTCGCCTTTTGCCGTTCCGAATTGCCGTTAGCACCGACAAACTGCAACCCACCCCGCAAATTCGGGATGCCGACTTCTGAGCCAACCGGATTCGTGATCGACGGATCAAACCAGCTCAAACGGTTATACCGTTCGTTGCGGCCGGTCTCGACCTCGTATCTCAGGCCTAGGTTGAACGTCAACTTAGATGAAACACGATAATCGTCCTGGATGTAGCCGCCCAGGTAGCGGTACGAGAAGGAGATGGCCGGCGTATTGTCGATGGAACCCGACGAAGGATACCCCAGGAGAAACGATGCGATGCTGTTTCCGGAACTGCTGCTCGTAGCAAGCGGATTCTGTCCCGTAAAGGCCGAATCGAAATTAAACACACCCTGAGGCGCGTTCGGCTGCAACTCTCCAATCGGGATAAACCGATAATCCACTCCCCACTTTAGAGTATGGCTGGTAAGCACCTTCGTCATGCTCGCCTGCCAGGAATGAGTGTTATCGCCACGGTTAATCAGATCTGAAGTCGCCGGCGCGATAGCCCGATAACCGCTGGGTTGAAAGGACGGGAGCGCATCGATAGGAATCTGATTGCTGAACGATGCGGGGAATCCTAGCGTAGTCAAGTCGATTCCATAACCGGCCGGCTTCTTACCGACAAATTGGCGGACAAAGCCATAAGAGAATTCGAAAAGAAGCGACGGAGAGATGGTATTCGTATAATCGAAGGCAAAATTCCGGGCATCGAAACGAAGAGGAACCCCGCCGCCGCCTGGATTTACCCATCCTCCGTCGCTATGGAAGAAATCGTAAGCACCGCGCTGTACGTTGCTGTAGGAAAAACGCCCGAACAAATGATGGCGCTCGCCGATCGTCTGATCGATTCGGGCCGTAAACTGATCTTGCGTGTTGGGCACCGCCGCGCTTCCAAAGAAATTGTTCGCCCCCGTCAGTGGATTGCCCGGCACGTTGGGTTTGGGGTAAAGAGCGGCTACTTTTGCCGCCACCGGATTGATGAACTGCGCTGGAATCACGTTTCCTGCAAACTGATCCCGAATATAAGCGCCAGGCCGGTTCGGATCGGGTCGGGTCGTGGTCGGGTCGTAAATACGTACTTGCTGCCCGGAACTCGTATACAACTGAGAAAAATCGCCCTGTAACTGTTGAGGCGTTGGAATCGTAAACTGCTGCGTCAAGCCTAAACGGTCGCTCAACCCCTCATAGTTAAAGAACCAAAACGTCTTATCCCGGCCGTTGTAAATACGCGGGAGCACTACAGGCCCGCCGGCGGTGAAACCATATTGATTGGTGGTTGTTTTAGGACGCGGCGTTCCTGAACGGTTGCTGAACCAGTTGTTGGCATTTAAAAGATTATTTCGGAAGAATTCGTACGCCGTACCGTGAATCTGATTGCCGCCGGCTCGCGTGACAATATTCACAATGCCTCCTCCCGTGCGGCCGAACTCAGCGCTAAACGTGTTCGTTTGAACTTTGAATTCTTGTACATCGTCAACTACCGGCACGAACGCCGGCGCGTTGTAGACCGAAGCATTCGCTGGAACACCGTCAATGAGAGTCTCATTGGTAGCCACCTGGCTGCCGCTGGTGGAGAAAAAGCCTTGGTTATAAGAATTGGTTCGTGCAGGAATGCCACCAAATTGGCCTACCGGTTGTGCGCCTGCAGTCAAGCCAATAAGAGAGAGAGTATTGCGCCCTGCCAATGGAAGTTCAGTGATTTTCTGATTATTGACGACTTGCCCAAGCGACGAAGTGCTGGGCTGTAATAGCGGCACTTGCGAGGTGACTTCGACAGTTTCGCTTAACGACCCAAGCTCCATTTTTATTTCAATGGCCGCCTGCTGTTGGACTTCAATCGTGATGTGAGAACGCACGAATGTCTTAAAGCCCGGAGCCTCGGCCTGGAGCCGGTAACTTCCCGGCGTAACTTGAGGAAAGTTGTATGTTCCGTTGTCGTTAGTCTGTTGCGACTGCGATTGCCCGGTGGCCTCGTTGGTGAGCGTAAGCTGGACGTTTGACAGAGCGCCTCCCGTCGCGTCCATGGCCGTGCCTGTGACGGCGCCCGAAAAAGATTGGCAAAAAAGAGCCGTCCCGGAGACGGCGATCGCAAGCAGGGCGATGGCAATACGTGGCAGATGCGCTTTCATAGCTTGGCTCCTGATGATCTACGATAAGCCGTAGCTATACTAAACACAAGTGAATCATTTTTACACAATCGTCACTTTTGGTTAATTCTGCCAATGGAATTGCGTCAATTGCGAAGCCTCACCCTACTTGCCGACCTGGGGTCGATCTCTGCGGCGGCAACTTTTCTGCATATCAGCGCTCCGGCGATTCATAAGCAACTGCGAGAGCTCGAGACGGAGCTGAATGTGAAACTCTATGAACGCGTCGGACGCACGCTGCGCCTGAGCCCGGCAGCGGAGGTGCTGCTCCCTTACGCCCGCGAACTGTTTGCCCAACACCAGAGCGCGGTGACGGCCATTGACGAATGGAAAGGGCTGAAGAAGGGGTCGATTCGCATAGGCGCCGGACCGACGACAAGCAGCTATATACTTCCGGGCTTGCTGCGTAAATTTAGACGGGCGTACCCAAGCGTCGAACTCTATATCGAAACGGGGAATACGCGCGCCTTAATCGATCGAGTCACCGGCGGCGTGCTCGACGTTGCTTTGCTTGTTGCCCCGCGAGTTGAAGAGGAACCGCACTTAGCTGTCGAAATCGCGTGGCAAGTAGAATTTGTGCTGATTGCGAAGAGCCGTCTGTCAATTCGGCCTCTGAATCTGAAGGAACTGCAGAAATACAAGTTCATCTTGTATCAGAAGGGCTCGCGAATTGAGAACCTGATCGACGAATATTTCATCGAAGCACGGTTCCAGCCGAATGTGATCATGCGCTCGGACAATCCTGAAGCCATTAAGGCAATGGTCCGGACAGGCCTGGGCATTTCGATGTTGCCAATGTGGGTGCTTGATTCCGAACTGAAACGAGGAACGCTCTCCGTTATTCATCAGCGTGAGCGCCCACTGTTATCTTACGTTGAGCTCGTTTCGCGCAAAACGAATGTGTTTTCGAATGCAGTCCGCGGCTTTATCGAAGTAGCTAAACGTTACGAATGCAAGAAGCCCCGTCTGGTCCTGACAAGCCAGGATAAATCGCTTTCTTTAAACCCGAGTTCCGGCCGTTCAGCCCACAATCGATGAAGCCGCACGAACGGCTGCAACCCGCAGAGACATAAGTCGACGTCTCAGCG
>JGI11643J12802_10065051_pt1 | contig 11353 bp, 14 predicted proteins | sample IowConreferecore_FD_12802 | JGI IMG/M metagenome (IMG submission 12802)
GCATTTGCATACGTTTCATTTTTTTATATATTCAGAATCACGGGGTGTAGTATAGTGGTAGTACGCGCCCATGGGGTGGGTGCAGTCCGAGTTCGATTCTCGGCACCCCGAAAGCGGAAGGTTAAAAAGGGCCTATAGTATATCGGTAATACGCATCCATGGCATGGATGAGTGTCGGGTTCGACTCCCGATAGGTCCACCGATAATTGACTTTTTCGGATTTTAGGTTATATTTTTTGAGAAATCTGTACTTTTCCAACCAACATCAACCAAAGGAATCTGTTGAATACAACTACATATTCGCCGCGCGATATAGCGGTAAAGCTCGGTGTGCGCATGAGTCTCGTTCAAGAAGCTCTGGGCATTAAAACTGCATTCGATATTGAGCTTGAAAAAGCGACTACCGGAGCGCAATGTGCCAAAATCTCTACCAAGCTTCCGCTTGGTAGTCGGACTCGCATCAGGGCGGACAAGAAGGCCGGTGAGCTGTACCACGAAGCGATTCGTATATCAGAAGACGTAAGGGTGCTTAAGAAAATCGCCGATGAGAACCACGGTTTTAAGGGTGAGATTCGTGAAGAGGCTCAAACTAAAATTGAATACCTTAACTTTCTAAGCGTGATCAAATGTGTCGATCGAGAGGATCTTCAGTCGCTGTTCTTCAGCGTTCCAAAAGATAGCCTGGCCGAAAAGCTTGCCCGATTCAAACTTTGTAAGCTTGCGGTAGAAAGCTTCCGCGACGCAGAATCGTTTGATGATCTCTGGGTGCTTCATGGTCGAGCCTGGAACAGCCCCGGGTTCGACGAGCTTATCTGTGAGTGCGCCTTAGAAGAAGCACAGACGAGCGAGCAGTGCTTGCGAATCGTAAAAGCCGAGACAAGTGCTGTGATAAAGGAGCGGGCACTCGGATTGGCGGTCAATCTATCTGTGAATCCTCAAGAGCTAAAGAGAATCGAAGGATATATCAGAAAGAGAGACCCTCTGCACAGCTTTGTTGCTTCGCTCGTCGATAGTTTCTATGTCGAAGATGCCAAAAATGCCCAAACAGAAGATGACTGTAGGAAGATTCAGGGATTTCTTTGTCATCGAAGCCCGCTTTGGGAAGAGCTGTGGTGTCGGATTAAGGGCCTGACTGATCAGAAGGCAAGTAACCTGAAGACCTTTGACGACATCGTTCTTTTTCTCTCAAAAGAATATCCTTCAGAGAGAAGGGGGAATGAGCTAATTCGTGAAGCGCTCGGCATGGTTTGCTCGATGAGATCCCTCAAGAAGCTTATGAAGTTGGTTGATGTGGAGAGTGATCTCTATTTTGAATGTATCCGCAAGAGTGTGGAATTCATGTAATTCAAGCTCGGACTTACGTCCGAGCTTTTTTCATGCTCTAACCAGCGTTTTTAATTGCAAGTGAACCCTAGTTCACCTATAATTTCGGCATGGGATTTCGTACCCAAGAGGAAGAAGATGCGCTTTCGCGCATGACTATGGACGAATTTTTGCTGGGCAAAAGCCGGGCGGCGTTTTTGGTGCGAGCATCATCGGATGCATTGCGAGGCGACGGCATCTTGCGTGGCGATCTGGTGTTGGTCGATCGGTCGCTTGATCCACGCTTGGGCGATATCGTGCTTGCGGTCGAGGACGAGGCCTTTGTCTTGCGCCGGTTCCAAGACGCAATAGACGCTGCTTTAAAGGTCGAGGCTGTTGTCACTGCGGCCATTCGAAAATTTCGCTGATACAGCTAAATGTATTTTTATGAAAAACCGTCTCATCATGCATCTGGATGGCGACGCATTCTTTGTCTCGGTCGAGGCAGCTAAAGATCCGTCTTTGCGCGGTAAACCTGTAGTGACGGGTCAAGAACGAGGTATCGCTTCAGCCATGTCGTATGAAGCGAAGAAACTTGGCATTACACGTGCCACGCCGGTTTTTCAGATTCGTAAACAGTTTCCGCAAGTGCGCATTGTCAATTCTGATTATGATTCATATTCGGTTTTCTCGCGCCGAATGTTCGATATTATTCGCCGCTATACGAGTGTTGTTGAAGAGTATTCGATCGACGAATGCTTCGCTGATTTCACTGATGTGTCTGGCTTTGCAGAGAATCCGCGACCAACGCTTGAAGCGCTGAAGCATGACATCCACAAAGAATTGGGCATTTCCGTGTCGCTTGGTCTTGGCCCAACGAAGGTTTTGGCAAAGACAGCATCGAAAAGCCAGAAACCGAATGGTCTGACCATCATCGCTGGCATGGGGCAGGGCCTGCGAGATATCGAACTTCTTTTGGATCGTACGCAGATCTCATCGGTCTGGGGCATCGGTTCTGCAACCTCGATTGCTTTGCGTCGTCGCGGTGTTTCAACGGCTCTTGAGCTTGCCCGCAAACCCCTTTCCTGGGTCGAGGAGCATTTCCCGAAGCCTGTGGCCGAAATGTGGTACGAGCTTAATGGTATATCGGTTCATCGTGTGCATGCGACCGGTATCGAGCAGTCCGAGACGCAAAAGTCCATCATGAAGACGCGCACTTTTTCTCCAGCCTCGAACAACAAGGTTCAGGTTTTTTCAGAGCTTTCCAAGAATATTGAAAATGCCTGCCGCAAGGCGCGTGAAGAAGGTCTTTGTGCCCGCGAATTTTCCGTTTATCTAAAGACGAGCGAGTTTTCATATCGGCGCCATTGGGCGCGCCTTGCGGCCCCGACAAACGATCCGTTCGTAATAATTCCAGAAGCGCGAAAATTGTTCGAACAGATCTTTGATCCAACGCGACGATATCGGGCGACAGGAGTGTCCCTGTATTCTCTTGTCGGAGAATCGGCGGTCCAGGAAGACCTGTTCGGCATTTCACATGCGGATAAAGATCGGGCTGAAGTCTTTCGCGCCGCTGATCGCTTGAACCGCAGATATGGCAGGGGATTAGTTCATATAGCCACCAGTCTTTTAGCTTTGCGGCGTGAAGAAAAGGACGAGCGAACATTGCCTTTCTTGCCACGTGGCGTCCACAGGCGATTGGTCGTACCGTTTTTGGGAGACGTCCGGTAGTTGTGGATAAAGACTTTACAAAGACCATGACAGGGTGTAACGTATTTTCAGTACTCCAAAACCACCCCATGGCACATATCCTTTTTGGATTGGCCATGTATGTGGCCAATCCAATTTCGTTCTTTTTACCGAGGCAAACTAACGAATGCCTTGTTACATCATCGGGTGATTGCAAGATTTCCTACAAGGAACTCGCAGTCACAGTCAGAGTTTCCGAGCTCGAGGTCCTAACCATCGTGCTTGCGACAAATACACCCAGTACTTTCTGGGTAAATAATGATCACGCGGCGCCTTACAGTCGTCCGCGAGATCCGAAACCTGACAAACCATTCACGTAGATACAGATACACAGATATTTTGAAATGGTTTCTTGCTCAAACCGCCTACACCATGTAGGCGGTTTACATTTGTGCATAAACCCCTTTACGTAACGATGGGGATAGGAGTATGCTCTCGAATAGATCTCTTTCTTCCTACCCCATGAAAACGCTCGTCTTCGCCTGCATCCTGATTATGTTCGCGGCAACTGCCGCTGGTCAGTCCATTGTCTTGCGTGACACGATCTTGTCATCCGAAGTCCCGGTGCCGACCGCTTCGGATTGGACAAAGCGGGACCTGGAGCGGATCTTTAATCGTCCGCGCAGTCTGCGAGATCGGATTACGGTCAGACTTTTGTCCATTTCGAACGCGCTCGGCGCCGACGGAATTACCAAGGGCGGTCTGTATTGGAGGGCGAACAACGATGGCATGTTCCGCATCCGTTCGTCCAAGTTTCAATACCGATATAGTCCGAGAGAATTCCCGCATGACACACTTACATTCCTTGATCGGGCCTTCGGCATTCCGATTCGGCTTGTGACCTCAAAAACTCTGAGTTTCTAAGTTTTCGAAGCCCCTTGTTGGGGCTTTTTTCTTTGTTCCAGTATACTGACTTCATGAAATTCGTTTTGTTCGGAGCGACGGGGGATTTGGCTCAGAAAAAAATCCTGCCGGCGATCGCTCGCTTGAAGGCTCAAGGAGAAAACATTGATGTTATCGAAGTCTCGCGTCGAAGCCAGGTGGCAATCGATGTTGATGCAGGTACAGGTTACGAACAATTGGTCGCAAAACTTGCCACTGTCGAGCCGTCACAGGTCGCCATATATCTATCGCTTGCGCCAAAATTCCATTCCAAAGCGGTCGAAGCACTGGGTCTGCTTGGTCTTTTGGTGCGCGGCAAAACAAAATTGCTTGTTGAAAAACCATTTGGTACGAACGAAGTGTCAGCTCGCACATTGGATGCTCTTATACAGCAATATCTCGACGAGACAGACGTCTATCGAATCGATCACTATCTAAGCAAGGCTGGCGCGCAGGAATTGATTAATCGATTTAAAAATAGTGGTGTTCTCGCTGAAATCAGGGTTCGTCTTTTCGAGACAAGAGGTATCGAAGGGCGTGGAGCGTCGTATGATGGAGTCGGGGCCTTCAGCGATGTGGGCCAAAATCATTTGCTCGAAATGGCGGCGGTGGTGCTTGCGGGTGCGAATGCAGCACGTGCTGGTACTCTGATTTTGGATTGGCAGGAAGCGCGCGCTCGTGTCATCCAAGAACTTGTTCCGCCGGAAAGTACCTGCCAGAATTTTCGTCGAGGCCAGTATAGTGGGTATCTTAAGGAACCTGGCGTTCGACCAGACTCCCAAACTGAAACGGCTTTCCATGTTGAAACGATGGTGGATCGCGTCCATATTGTATTGGAGGCGGGCAAACGCATGTTGCAGGCAGAAGCGTTAATTGAAGTTATATATGTGGATGGAACACGGAAGAAGATTGATCTGAATGCTGGCTCCGATGCGTATCAGACTATGATTGCTGCGGCTTTACGTGGCTCTCGACGTGAATTTGTCGGTCGGGAGGAAGTATTCGCTCTGTGGCGCTATGCCGATCATGCTGCGAAATGTTGGGATGAGGTGCCTCTTGAAATATATGGTGCAGTCGATGGCGTCGACAAGCCTTTTTTGATACAGTAGCGCCATGTTGAAAAAATTCTTGATGAAGCAGGCGATGAAGACTCAGTTAAAGGGCGTTCCGGCCGCAGAACAGGAACAGCTTCTGAATATGGTTGAAAAGAATCCAGCCTTCTTTGAAAATTTGGCAAAAGAATTGCAGGAAGGACTGAAGTCCGGACGCGACCAGCAGACGGTTGCCATGGAAATTATGATGAAGCACAAAGAAGAGCTTTCAAAGCTCATGGGCAAGCAATAAGATTTGAGCATCATGGCAGCACCAAAAAAAATCTTCGTCCTGGTCGGAAATCCGGACAATGAATCGCTTTCGAATGCTCTCGCTGAAAGCTATGTGAAGGGCGCGATCGCTTCGGGTCATGAAGTACGTGTCACCCGTATTGCGGATATGAAGTTCGATCCGATCCTTCACAAGGGATATAAGGTCATCCAGGCATACGAGCCCGACTTGGTGAAGTTCCAAGAAGACGTAAAATGGTGCGAGCATTTCGTCTCGATCTTTCCCATCTGGTGGTCTGACATGCCAGCTTTAATGAAGGGTCTGATCGATCGTGTGTGGATGCCAGGTTTTGCATATAACTTCCGCAAAGGAAAGATCCCCGGCTGGTACCGTCGTTTGAAAGGCCGCTCGGCGCGTATTATTGTCACATCTGATTCACACCCGCTTCTCTTGTGGATTTTGTTCGGCGGCAATATCAATAGCTGGGTTCGTGGCGTCCTGCGCTTTTCTGGTTTTGCTCCAGTTCGCAAAACTTGGTTTAGTGGAATGAAGAAACTTACTCCTGAGCGCGCGCAAAAATTACTTACGAAGGTCGAAAGGTTGGGAAGAAAGGGGAAATAAAAAGGCCGGACGTTATTGTCCGGCTTGCTTCAGCATCTGCTGAATCTCTGCAGACGATCGGGCGATTTCGTCGAGTCTTCCTAAAAGATTTTTAAGGGACCCCATAAATATAGAGGTCAGGATTTGTGGATCGATCTCTTTGTAGTACGTATCATCATGCTCTTTTTCGACGAGTTCGATGTCCTTATTCATTTCGAGGATCTTCCGAAGAAAAGCCTCATCAGTCACGTACACGCGGACTTTGCAAAAGATAAAAGCAAAAACGAAATAGATCGTTGTGGTCGGATGGTTGGTATTCATAGAACGATTCCATAGCCATATAACCACAAATCTGTTATAGTTCAAGACCTAACGTTTTACTATGTCTCTTTCTATCGGCATGGTGTGAACACAACCCAACATTCTCCCTTCCAAAATGAACGCGTTAAACTCGTTCCCTTCGAGTTTAGGATCAAACTCGATACTTCTTCAGTTAAAGCATAATTAAATCAATAGTGGGACGATTTGGGCCCTAAAACACTCTCTTTTAGAGTTCTGTGATAGGCCTAGACCATCGGTGGGGGTTTGCCCTTTGTGTATTAGCTAACTGGCACTAGGCAGATATGGAAAATAAGTTTTACTTACGCTAATGAAGTTTGAGTTACGTGGCGAAACTTAAAGTGATACGATAGCGACAACACCCATATGGATTTCAAAGCTGTCGATAAATATTGGAGGATGATACGTGTTTATAATCAGCTTAAGCGTATAAGCACAAATAACGGGAGTGAGATCTCAAATGCTGAATCTGGGGATGCCACGGAAGATTTTTTCTGTCAGTGCTATCACTTAAAGGATTGGCTTATTAAGGATAAGTCTCTTCTTAAAGAAGACGTGGAAGAATTTATAAATAAAAGCCCCTCCTTATCTTTGGCAGCAGACTATTGCAACTCATTCAAACACGCTGGATTAAAACGTCCGCCTAGGTCGGGCAAGCTCATTCAAAAAATTAATACCCATGTTAATTTCGATCTAACGACTACAGGGTTCGTAGCCTCTTCACGATTAGAGATCACTATTAGCGGTAAGAAATACGATTCTTTGGTTTTGGCCGAAAATTGTATTAAGGATTGGGATAGATTCTTGCGACAAAACGAGATAACATTTCCCAGCCCTTAACCCAGCTTTCTCGTGTAGCGAAAGCTATTACGCCTATCACGGGGACTAGGGTTTTAAAGTTGTTTTTGGCATTAAAGCAAAAAGCTTTTTTGTTTCTACTATAGGCCTATAAATATGGGTTTATTAAGTTTCATGGCGTAAGTCGTACTACATAGCAGAGTTGATATAATGAAAGTGAACCAAAATCACCTAAAAATAACCAAATTTTCAACCAAATATACTACCTACCAAAGTATGAATAGTAGCTAGATAAGCCATATTTTTATGGTCATAGTGCTCAAAATAGGCCCTTTTGACTAGCCCAAGAGGCTATATTAGATTTTCAAAATCTGGTAGGGAGGGAAAAACTTGACTTTTGTATATATATCATGGTATAATAGACAGGTAAGATCTTTGATAGAGAATCTGATTGGTCATAGCCAAAAGGTGCTGTTTTATAAACGGTACTTCCTGGCTATGACCATTCTTGGTCGGGCCCCTCGACTCGCGGGTAGCGAGAAGTTGTTCGGCAATTAGCCGAATCAAGGAAAGCAATACCATGGCTATCAAATACAGTGACCTCAACCTCGGCCAAATTGAAGCGGTCGTGAACAAGCTCGGCGGCATGGACGGACTCCGTGACTTCCTCTCTGGTGCTCTTGTCGTCGTGAAAAACACGACGGAGAAGGCAAAAGAGAAGCTCCTGGAGTTCGTGGCGTCCTTCAAGGTTGCGGGTGCGGAGAAATTCGTCGCCAAGCAACACTTCAAGAAGGATACCTCTGACACGGCGATCGTGAAGATCTCCTGGCTCGGCGATGACTTCAAGACGAACTTCCTCGGTCTCACCGAAGAAAACGTTCCTGAGGCCGATCTCAAGGTGCAGAAGCTCCTCAAGGGCTCCCGCGATCCTGGGATCATCGTCGAGCTCGGCGACAACTACACTGTCTCCTTGGCTCACGTTTGGAACGCAATGGCGCTCCAACCGAAGGGTGAGGACGGCAACCTTCTCACGAACGGATGGGCGAACATCTTCTACGTCGCTGACGTAAATGGTGTCGTCTGGGCCGTGTGCGTGGGCTGGTACGGCGCTGGCTGGTACGTGCACGCCTATTCCGTCGAGCACCCGGACGGGTGGGATGCCGACTTTCAGGTTCTCTCTCGCTGATTCTTTGGGATTTTGCTCGATTTTGTCGGGCAGACCCTTTGAATCTCAGACCCTCTGGAACTTTGAAAAGAGTTTCCAGGGGGTTTTTGTTTGTGTAAAATAGTCGCAAGACAAGTAACGCGAAGGCTACGGCTCTTGCGTACGGTCTCAAGTTATCCGCGTGTCGAGAATCGTTTCGGGCAAGCCTCAAACGAGTGTGACTGCGGAGATTTTAAAAAATATAAGAATCGGTGCGAAAGACTGGCGGACTTATGATGTCCCACATACGATACAGCCCTGAGAGTATTCAAGGGGTAGTGCTAGAGATGGTCTTTCGCACACAGGTCTGGGCCGTGAACGTGAACTGGAACGACGATGGCTGGAACGTGAACGCCTATTCCGTCGGTACAAGATCCGAAATCCAAGTAACAGGCTTTATACCAATCACTAATATCAATGTCATCCCTATCCATCGGCATCGTTGGCCTTCCGAACGTCGGCAAATCGACGCTTTTCAATGCTTTGACCAAAAAAAGTGTTTTGGTCGCGAACTATCCTTTTGCCACCATCGATCCATCGGTTGGCGTGGTTGCGGTGCCGGATGAACGTCTGTGGAAGCTGTCGGAATTCTCAAAATCAAAAAAGACTGTACCTGCCGCCGTTGAATTCGTTGACATTGCAGGTTTGGTCAAGGGTGCGGCGCAGGGCGAAGGCCTGGGCAATAAATTCCTTTCAAACATCCGCGAAACAGATGCCATTGCCGAAGTGGTGCGCATTTTCGAAGATGAAGACATTCTTCATGTGGCTAATAAGATCGATCCGCTTCACGACATCGAAGTCATCAACATGGAACTCATCTTTGCGGATCTCGATACGGTGACCAAGCGTATGCAAAACCTGGGCAAGGAAGTGAAGTCGGGCAAAAAGGAAGCAGCGATCGAAATGAAGCTTTTGGAGCGATTGAAGCCGGCCTTGGAAGCAGGCAAGCTTGCTTCGACGGTAACGCCGGATGAATTCGAGGCGCCTTTTTTGAAACATTTGCACCTTCTTACATCAAAGAAGATTCTCTACGTTCTGAATAAAAAATCTGGCGGAAAAAATCTTGATGAGATAAAAGATGATCGTTTCACCAAGCTTATGAATTTCATCAACGAATCCGGCGCTGGGTACGTCATAGTTGATGCCGGATTCGAGCATGATCTGAAGGATATGACTGACGCCGAAAAGGAAGAAATGCGCACGGGCCTGGGCGCAGATAACGGCATTGATGCTCTGATCAAAAAATCATACGAACTTCTGGGTCTTATCACATATTTTACGACCGGAGAGGATGAAACTCGCGGTTGGACTATTCAAAAGGGTTGGACTGCGCCTTTGGCGGGAACTGCCATTCATACTGACTTTAAAGATAAATTCGTTCGCGCGCAGGTGATCGAATGGGACAAGTTGCTTAGTGCTGGTTCCTATGCTGTTGCTCGTGAAAAAGGCCAGGTCCGCACGGAAGGAAAAGAATATATCGTCAAAGACGGAGACGTGATCGAGTTCATGATATAATTTTCGATCATGTCTATCTCTTCTGAAGAAAAAAACCAAGTTTGGTCGCATCTTAAAAATCCTGATCTCTTGAGCGCATTTTTGTCGCTGAAAAACGAAGATGAATTGAAAGCATTTTTCCGAGATCTTATGACCGAACGCGAAATTATGGAATTCGATATGCGCTGGGGTATTGCCAAGATGCTTTATTCAGGAATGACATTTGTCCAGATCGAAGCCAGGACGGGTATTTCCCCGATTACCATAACCCGTATCAATAAATGGCTCAAAGACGGCTGTGGAGGCTATAAATTGATGATCGAAAGGGTCAAGGGCGCTTCATCTATACCAGGGGATAAGTAGCTTGCATGCACGAATGGGAAGGTGCGCTACACTACAGGATAGTTAGTACCTTCAACTTATCTATATAAATGCATAATCACGTGAGCGTACAGCCGCGTCAGGGAACCTATGTGGTGACCTTGAATGCGGCCAACCGCCTTCAAAGGCTTGAGCCGTCTGGACTCTTGGTTCCTAGCCGTGCTCATCCTGTTTATCGGGCTCTTCAGGAGGAATTCGTGAAAGCCATACAGCTTATGCTGCCCGGTTTCTTGGTTCGGGCAGTCGACATGAGAGTCATCATGTCGCAGGCAAGGGCAGTGATCCGAAATTCGATCGCGGGATCGACGGAATATGTTGTCGTATCGATTTGTTTTGACCTCTCGCCGTCAGAAGGAGGTCGGGCCCTAAGTATTAATCGTATATACGGATATCATGGGGAATTCATCGGTTACGGTCCGCGGGTCGGCTGTGATTCTATCGGCACTCAGCTTGATCGTCTTGTGCCGCAACTGCGTGGTAAGAAGGTAATCTTACTCGAAGATGGTGTTTTTCGAGGTCAGACGATGATGTATGTACTCTCTCGGCTTATTGAGCGCGGAGTCGTAGTTACACGTGTCGTTGTTGGATTCGCCTCATCACAGACCCGAGCCTCACTTGTGGAAGCATTTCATAGAGAAAATTGGCAGATAGATATTTCCGTTGTTCAAGAGATTGACCATCTCATCGACTGGATACCGGATCATGATCTTGTGCCATTTCTGCCGCATTGCGGCCGCGTAGTGGGCGTACGAGACGGCGATGTTTTTTCGCCGGTCATCACTCGGGACGGTTGGAACAGGGCATTCCCCTATATCGAACCGTTCGGAAGTCTTGCGGAATGGGCAAGCCTTCCGCACGAAAAGGCGATAGAGCTTTCTAGATTCTGTCTGGATGCCTCGATTGAACTGTATTCTTGCATTGCGCGCCAGAATGGCATACGAAAACTCTTTGTCGACGAGCTACTTATGTGTTCAAGGCACATATCATTGCCGCTGTCGTTGCGAGGAATCAAATTTGCCCCTTCTGTCAAAGACGATGTGGTTGAGTATCTGCGCCGGGCACGTGGTTGGCTTGAATGAGCATTTCAAAGTCCCTCATCGAGGGGCTTTTTTATCAACAGTTATTGATAGTTGACAAGAGGAGGCTACTATACTAAGGTATAGTAGGACATGTACCGTGCCGGCTTTGAGGTTTCCAAGGAACCTCGTAATACTAAGCTGGACAAGGCTGGTCGCTCTTGGGCGACAGAGGCCCGCAAGATCCGCCATATCAGCACGGCGG
>JGI11643J12802_10006916_pt1 | contig 11168 bp, 22 predicted proteins | sample IowConreferecore_FD_12802 | JGI IMG/M metagenome (IMG submission 12802)
AGGGGATTTTTTATGCCCTTTTTCGGTACTGATTATCATTACCAATTACGCCCGCCGACACAGCCCCGCCGACACGGCATAGGGTGAGGGGTCTGCATAGAAAATGCAGGTCCCGCAGCACTAATTACAACGACTAACAATTAGGGATGCATCATGGTTTCACTCATTAAGACCTGTTCTAGCTGCAATGAGCGTAAGGCTACTCACACGCATACGCTTTTCGGTAAGCCTATCTGTAACTGGTGCGTCGTTATGTGGGCACATGATTGCTGCCAGGTCGATAACGGTAAGCCTCACGTCCGTAAGGTACGTAGGTCTCAGAACAGGATTCACTAAGCTAACCCGTTAACCCCCGTCTTTAATTAGGCGGGGGTTTTCATGTTTAAGTGTAAGGCTTTATAATTCCAGTCTCGGTTAGAAATTCAGGTAACGCCATGAAGATGAAGATGCGTAAGGCTTGGCTCCTTGCTTTCCCGAATGGCTTTACTGCCGTTGTATATGACGACAGTTTTGTTCGTGGTCAAAAGCGTCTCCGTAGGTGTACGGTAAGTCGCATATCCGTAATGGCATCAAGCGACAGGTCCGTCATCATTTGGCACGAAGACAACGCCGCTTAAATATCTACAGGGAATAGTCACTCCCCATTACGTTATTTCCCCAGTTCGTCCCTAACTAGGTTGCCCCTATCATTTCGGGCATAAGGGCTCTATCTACAGGAGTCTACCCAGGTCAGGCTAAGATACCTCCTATGGGTTAAATCTCGTAAGAGTGATAAATCGTATCTTTTTAATGCTTATCGTACATGGGGGGACTAGGGGAACGCTCCGCTTTCCCCCTAGTCCCCCATGGACCTGGGGGTTTTCAAAACTCCTGACCTGCTAGAATGCCCTTATCAAAACCAGTTTGACAGTTTGCCCCTTTGAGGGCTTATCAGGTTGTACTTAATGGGGACCGACGATTACGAGGGAAATTATGGCAAGACCACTGCGGAATGACGCCCGCGCTGCTATCCTAGATGGGCTGGACGAAAAACCGATTTCATCTATTTCCGATATTGCTAACCATCTTAAGAAGGTGAATAAATATTATTCCGATCAGGCTACCAGGCGTATGCTAAATCGGATGCGTAATGAAGGTCTTATCTATGAACTTCCTAAGCGCGGGGAGTTCGGTAGGATCTATTACACTAAGCTGATGATGCCTAACGTTGCCAGATTGGTAACTCCCACTGGAAATAACGTAAGTCTACGCGTGTTTATCCATGAGTTGATTGAGTTCAAAGATGCTCGATCAGTGCTTAGTGATGACGCGCTAACAGCTATCAAGGTCTGGATGTTGGACGTTCTAGGCTCAAGTATTGGGGAGGCATACGAGGATAAACACCGGGAAGTTCCGGATGAATATGAGCTAAGGACTAAGCTTAAGGAAGTGCAAACCATGCTTAGTCAGTATCATAAGTTCATCCAAAATTTCCTTAACGCAGACATTTGGTCTGAGTATGCTAGGGAAAACCTAGCTAAAGAGTTCAGAGACAGTTGTGTTGAAGAACACGCCGGAATCGTAGATAGGTCATGGCTTAATGAAGGCAATTAGCTTTACTTTCTCAGCAACCATGCTGGTAATCACAATAGTGGCTACCATTTACGGGACTATCGCGGAACAGCCCACCTGGTATCTCATTACCGGTATCGTGGGCACGGTTGCTTGGGTAATGGCAACGGTAGCGGCCGCATACAATTGGAAGAAGTCATCCTCCCTGTAGATAGTAAACTAATCCGTGTCAACCAGAGCTTTATTGGTTAGGAAATTACCATGATGTTTCGGGTAAGGTTCGTGAACCTTAAGGAACAGACGGTTACAGCGTCTGATTACAATGAGCTGTTTGACGCCATTAAGGTGGCTAAGGAAACCAACATTGGGCCAGACCGAATTACCCGCGTTGCCATTCCGGATAGCACGTTTAATCATCACTTCGTTGACCTTTTGAAGCACGGTTACATCTACGTTGGTCCCAGGAGTGAAGAATTCCCTAACGGGGATTACATGGTGCAACTGCTCAGGGTAAACAATCGCGGTGAGGAACGGCCGGTACTCTCCCCTGTAGATGAAGCTGTTAATTGGCATGGATTGGTTACCAATCAGCTCATTCACAAAACGGAGCCGGGAGCAGGTAACTACTCATGACTAACGCAGGTTACGAACCGCTTTTCAGTTACAGGAGTAGGGACAGTTCACCATTAGCTAAGGTACTAGTTGAGCGAATTAAGCTCAACATTAGAGATCCTTTCGTTCAGCATATCCATCCTGAACAGTACAAGGAATGGGCTAGTCCCTCAGAAGTTCTCGTAGCTATGGCTATTGCTTTGGAAGAAGTTAACTCCGAACCGGGTAGTCATAACTACGGAGTAGATCGCGTTACTACCACCATTGTGATCTGACTAGTTAGGGAGTGAGTACGTTGGCAATCTTTGAAGAGGAACTGCCGGTTACTCTTGAAACGCTGATTAGCGACAACATTAGTCAGCAAGTTCTAGACTTGGCTGCTATTTCAAAGGAGCTTAACAGTACCGTCGTAGTCAACGCGACCGATTACCCGGATTACAGTCCTGTCGATGTGCTGCGGGCACTGGCAACGGCGATCGAAGACTTCAACGACCGTAATCTCATTGACCTTACGGTCATTGGGGTTGCGGTACGAGTTACTGACTAGCTACGTTAGTCCAATCAGTGGTTAGCTAGCTAGCGTGCTCATTCGGTTGGAATTGTGACGGATTCTGACCGGTGAGCGCGTTAGTGGTTACCTAGTGAAAGGATAAGCTGATGAAGGTTCTTGTTTACGTCAATGACAAGGTTAACTCTGAGAACTCTTTCTCCGAAGGTTACGGATCACAGCTCGAAGCGCTTGAGTCTCTTTCCGGAATTTATGGAGATGAGCTTATTGAAGAAGTTCTGATCCCCCTTATCAACAATGCCCGCGCTGAAATCAGCATTCCTAGCTACGGGCAGGTCAGTATTCAGATGATTGCCGCTTCTCCTCGGTTGGAAATAAGGCCATGAGACACCTAGTGCAACTGCAATTTCAACTCAAACCCAAACCAGTGTTCATTAAGATGGTGGTTATGGGTGAAGATGCCACGTTTAATGAGTGCGTCCATATTGAGAGGTTAAACCCACAGGCTTACGGGCGACTCTGTGCTTACGGAGTAGCGCGGATTACCAACCTTTCCAACGTACATCTGGTGTATAAGTTCATTCACAGCAATAGTTGGATTCCCCCTGTAGATGAACTTAATGCGTTCATGATTTCTGAAATCACACTTATGAGAGATTCTTCTTAAAATCTCAGTAAGGCTTTATCATGGCGATTAACCTGGTTAAGACAAGTAAGACCTTTGGTATACAGCAGGCTATCCGGGGCGACTTGGTTTCGTCGCATCGTATGTTGCTGGATATGATTGATAACCTTCACATCAGTTCCATTGTCGTTGGTGAAAAGTCCACGCTCATTTGTTACAAGGATACGTTGATCGGTCCTTTGGAGGTTTTCGATGACTCAGAAGCAGATTCAGGCTCTCATTCTTAACGGTCCCGATAAGGGTCTAGTCGTCGCGGTTACGCCTGAGGTTTATCTTCATTGGACTGGTTTGTGGCGAACTTTTGGCTATCAAGGGATGCTTACCTACAGAATTGAGAAGCTTACTTACAAGGGTAAGACTTTTTGGGCAGGTTCAGCAAATAAGGACCTTACAGTCTCACAGATGCTTGATTTGGCTAAACATTGGGGTTGGGTGGATAATGAAGCTATTACGTATGCTGCGGACCATTTTTCGGACTATCAAGCGTGACCTGATAGCCTACACAGCTACGGTCTCGATATTCGTTTGGCTGTACTACGTCAGTTTTGAATACAACTAAGGAGAACCCGCAATGACAACTTTCCGAGCAGTCATGGTTACTGAGAATCAGACGGTTGGGACCCAGCCGAAGGACACGCTTGATGAAGTAATTGATTTTGTTAATGCTTACTGGCTGGATATTGACGCGAGTACCGCTGACGAAAAATTCGTTGCGGAGAATCTCAAGCTCGACGTCTTTTACGACAAGTTCGAGGATCGTAAGATCGCGTTTTTCTCGTTCGATTTCTAACCCAGACTAACCCAAGCTAGTTAGCTTCTATCGCAGTGGTTGGAGAGTACCACTGCGTTAGTGATTAACTATACGGTTAATCTTCCACAATGAACAGAAGGATTCTGTAATGATTTCGCTCCAGGACCACAAGGCCGTTGTCGTTGTCGATGATGATAAGGCCGCTTATGGCTTTACTACTATCGCCGGTGCTGTTGGCTTTATTGAGTCACAGTCTACTTCGGCTCGCGCTATGATTAACGTTATCGATGCGCTTAGCGAAGAAGGCGTAGAGTCCGGAGTTATCGACGCGAACTCTTACAAGATTCTCCCCGTCGAGGATTACTTCGAGATTTACTCCGACGAGGACGACGACTCCGAGTAATTAGCTAAACAGGCTAAGGGGTCAGCATCACGGTAACGACTAGGGTTAGCGCGGTAAGTGGTGATTGGCTGCGATTCTCTGACATGACACTAGTGACCTCCCTGTAGATTAGTAAAGGAGTGGTTACGAAGATAATCCCACATGGTACGTGCACGTGTGGTAAGGGCTTGTATACAATAGCAGAAGCGGACGCTCTTGTTAAACATAGCAATACACTTAGACGTTTCTATCGTTGTGAACTCGCCCCGTTTAACCGTGCTGAATGTTACCATGTAACTAAAAGTAGGAAGCAGGGAAATAAAGGCGCGGTGGGGAGTCGGTTCTTCCAATTCCATCCCGAGCGTATTCTAAGAGAGTTGAATTCAGATATGGCAACTAGAACCCTGCGTATGGCCATCATCGAAATTATGGAGGAGTCCTATAAGAAGTTCGGTAACTACAAGCACACTACAAAGAGTTTGACTGCTATACTGGTCAAGGAAAGGGCTACGTGGACTAAGGGAAACGTAGCATCCGAGCTTAGTACTATGAAGAAGCTCGGCCTAATCGTCCAGCTCGATAAGGTTCCTAATGCTCGGGGAGCTAGTTACATCGGCCTAGTCTCCATTCTGGAGCATGTAACTAAGCCTACTCAGTCCGCTAAGGTTGAGTCCGCTAAGCCCGTCGAGCCTAATAAGCCTAAGCCGATAATCCCCATGCAAGCCACTAAGGAAGCTGCTGTTGTGACTACTGCTAAGCACGCCCCACTGCCTACGGACGTTCCTAACCCGTTCGATAAGGTCAACACTAAGTTGGACCAGATCGCGGCAGCAGTTCAGGGTTTGGCGCAGGGTTATAGTGAGATGGTTAAGCCGAATCTCTCTGTAGATAATGAGAGGCTTAAGGCAGAGCTTAACGAACTCAGGTTGGCACTTGCTAGGGCCACTCCCCCTGTAGACACGGCAGCCATTATTAACGGGCTCCAGAAGTATCTCGGCGAAGTTAATTCGTCTCTTATCGATGAGTTTAGACTGGCGTTTAGCGGAGCTAACCAGGCCATTTTTAAGCAGGTTAACGACCTGATGCTCTCTGTAGATGGGAGTGAGGATTATAAGCGAGGACTTAAGGATGGAATTACCCTCGCAATTGAGATGGGTCTTGAAGTAAACAAGTAGGCTTGGTCCGTCTACAGGGAGTGCTTAGCAACCATTCCCTGTAGATCATTAAACCTATTTGGAAAGGATGATTCGTTGACTACGGAAGAGATTCCCGAAGATTACGCAGAGCTTAAGGCTTGGATGACAAGGAAGGAGGAGTTTCAAAAGGAAATCGTTGAGCAGATGCCTGCCATTACTAAGGAGATTCAGGCTAGGCTAGCGGCAGAGGCTGAACTTAAGTCTAAGCTTAACGAGCTTATGCGTGAGCGTCGAATTTATGAGGACAATAGGGATAGGCTTAAGTCTCAAGCGCGGGCCGATTCTGCCGCGATGGTAGTTGCTAAGCGTAAGCTTGAGACTTTCGCTTCTGAGGCTGCTATTGCTAAGCGGCTTAAGTCGGAAGCAGAAGAGTTTGACCGTATTACTCAGATGTATCAGTGGCGAGGGTTCGCATTTAGTCACCAGATTGATGGTGCTAGGCGACTAGCTTCTGCCCGTCGCGGTATTCTTGGTGATAAGCGTGGACTTGGTAAGTCTCTTACGTCTCTTATTTGGGCGGATATGCTAGGAGCTAAGAAGGTTCTAGTATTCGCGCCCAAGGACGTTTTGTCAAACTTTAAGCGCGAGATTGAGCACTGGACCCCGCATCGTAATGTGGAGATCCTTAGCGGTATGTCGAAGGTTCAGCGTACCTTTTTCCTTAGCTTGCTTGCTAAGCAGGAACAGTTTCTTATCCTGGTTAATTACGAGGCTTGGCGTAGAGATGCCGGTCTTATTGAGCAGCTTAAGGCTCTTAAGGCTGATTCAGTTATCATTGATGAGGCCCATAACATTAAGGAAAAGCGGACCAGCGCATACAAGGGTATCCGGGATATTGTTTACGCGGATAACCAGTGTAGTGTATGTGGTGGCGACCCCGAACATTTTAACGACGGTCGGGCATCGGTTCGTAGTTCGATTAGGTGCTCAGTCTGCCTACATGAGCCTAGCGTAACTGGCGAGTTTTGCAGTGTTAAGAATATACTCCCGATGACCGGTACGGCTATTCTTAACAAGCCGCAGGATCTCTGGACACTGCTTAATCTTGTTGACCGTGTCCTGTTCCCAAGTGAAAGCGCATTCCTACAGGATTACTGCATGACCGATCTTTACACGGGTCGTTGGCGGTTTAGGGCTGGTGGTGAGGAAGCACTCATTAAGAAGCTAGGAACTAGGTTTGTTAAGCGTACCAAGGAAGACGCTGGAGTTGAGACTAAGTCTCAGATTGTAGTTCCGCACTACTTTGAGTTTGATAAGAATCTGTACCCTGACCAGTGGAAGGTTATGGAGCAGATTAAGGAGTACGGCGCTATTTTGATGGCCGAAAACGTCAAGCTCGATGTAATTGGTGTTCTCCCCGTAATTACCCGTCGCCGCCAGGCCATTACGTGGCCCCAGGGTATTAAGATTTTCGAGAGGGCTCGGGATAGCGAAGGAGCTTGGTATAAGACGGGCCGTGTTCTTTATGAGGCACCGGCTACTGAGTCCATTAAGATGGACAAGGCAATGGAGATTGCTAACGAGATCATTAACGAGGATGAGGACCGCCTCGTAATCTTCTCACAGTTTAAGGAAGCTCTTAAGGAGTTCGAGCGCAGGTTCCTTAGGCTTGGCATTACTGTTTGCCGGTATGATGGTGATATCTCTAGCGCTGCTGCTAACGTAGCACAGCTTGATTTCGACGGTAAGACTGCACCTAACCACCCGGCAGGCACTCCGTGTAATACAGACTGTGTTAATAATCCAGCCAGTGGGGATAGGTACACCGGATTCACTGGCGTTTGTCCTGGTTATAAGTTCCAGGTAATTCTCTGCCATTACAAGAAGGGTGGCGTCGGGCTTAACCTTAACGCTGCACGGCAGATGATTATTCTGGACCGGGAATGGAACCCCGGTAAGGAAGATCAGGCGTTTGGTCGTATTGACCGACTGGATAATACGCATGACTCTATCGTGCATACTTTGCACGTTGAAGAGACTATCGATGCGTTTATGGATGCTCTTAACGATGAAAAGAAGCAGATGTTGGACGGTTTCGATGCGGAAAACTCCGCATTCGAGAAGATCCTCGCTGCACTTAGAGACGGAGACTTGATGTAATGACAAACATCCAACTTGGTCGTGATAATGAATCCGTAGAATTGGAAAACGGGTATTCAGTAGATATCTACAATGGAAAGCTCACTATTTTTAGTGAATGCTGCTCCAGGAATGTCCCTGTAGATAAGGCCATTGAAATCCGAAATCTAATTAATAGATGGCTGCAAGTTAATGTACCTAAGAATACTCAAGGGACCGAACTCTCGACGTGATCACTTCTGATCACTTTGTGACCGATCACACCAAAGAGATCCGGACATTCCGGGTCAGGTGCTTTACCGGGTGAGTGTACCTAGGGTACACTCAAAGGGCGGGGCGAACTATGCTCGACCCCGCCCATAATCCGATAAGAGTTAGTTAGTTAGCTCTTATCCATATAGGTCTAGGCAGGGCAACTTGCGCGGCGAAGTTAGTAAATGAGGCGCCTCGTTTACTAATCTACTTCATTCCATTATGGGATTCGTGCAAGGATCTCGGAGTAAGATAACCGAATGCCGTTGCCCTGTCTAGCCAAGACTAATCCCCCGGTGAATCGCCTCCACCGGGGGATTCTATTTTATTTGATTAAGTTAATCTTAGGTTTAATTATGACTTCCTGGTTGGATTTTCGCACAGAACCGGTTATTGATACCATGCATGAGTCTATAGTTGACGGTAACGAAGTTACTTGTAACTATCTGCACTGTACGTATCGTGAAGTGTTTGATAGTGTAGAAGATGCGGAATTCGCCGCAATCGTCCATGAGGAGCAAAATCGTAATGCTTAGGTACGAAGAAATCGTAGCCGATATCGAGGCTAGGATTGCAAAGGGGGAATTTCAAGTAGCATTCCCTAGCTACAGGGAACTTGCTCGTATGTATAACGCTTCTTTGCGTACTGTTACGCACGTATTTGAAGCGCTTAAGGCTAGGGGTATTATCGAAACTCGCCAGGGTGTTGGCGCTTGGCTTAAGAAGGATTAGCGCGATCGGAATCTTCCAACATCGTTAAAGAAGAGGTCTAAATTACCTGCACTGCATGTAAGCTCGGTCGAGTATGGGAATGTGTTAGTCATGGCAATTGCAGCAACGTTTCTGACGGGCCTGGGGATAGGGATATTCCTGAGCCTATTGATACCGGAGAAGATAGCTCGGAAGATTCTGGACCTGTTCGACAGATAGCCACTTATAAATCAGATGCATCACTAAGGGATCAGCAGTCTACAGGGCGTAAGCGTGCCGCTGTTATGTATCCCCTAGACCGCGATGCTGATTGTGAATGGCGACTAAAGCGTAATTGTGGTGGTGGGCTTAGTCCTATCTTTGGATGCCTTGAAGGTAAGCAAGAAGCCCGTCATCACGGTCCAGATAAGAATACACTTAACAACGATGGAGGTAATGTTCACCGTATTTGTCATCGCTGTCATAACAGGTGGCATAGCCGTAACGATGAAGGCTATGTATGGGGAGGCGTTTATAACCTACACTCCCCTGTAGATGCGAAGCCAGAAGAGATTATGTTGGATGAGCTTAACTGGCTCGGCGTTAAACTAGAGAAGGTAGTTGATTAAGCTGTCAAGTAAGACGAAAGCCTTAGTGATATATCTTTCTAAGGTTGCACCCTTTTTCATAACTAGTATCTGGTTTACTAGTTTCTGGGAAAACTATGACACTACCCTAGTTTTGCTCAGCATTGTTGGTTGGATTCTCTGCGTTGTTGGAGTTAGTATTATTCCCGCCGATAGGAAGGCTAAGTAGTGACTGAGCAGAGTGAAACGTCTGAGGAAGAATACCATCAGTGCCATTTTTGTGGTGAAGACGTTAAGGATGGTAAAGATTCAAAAGGGAATCGTCATTGGCTCAGTGATTGTCGCCCGGATCTAGTTAAGCACGAGATTGGGGAAACTTGTACTTGGGCTTACCGTAGGCTTGAAAGGTTTAACGGTAGGTTTAAGGAAGAAGATTCGTGCTATGCGTATCAGAACTCGGATCGTGAATGGACTGGTAAGCACGAGCACTTCTACGATGATGGGCCTATGTAATGGAAAATGTAACTAATGGGATTAACAATGTAGGCAAGCCTCTTAAGGATCAGGAGTTCGACCTAAGGTTTACCTACGGAGAATTGCTGACTATTAAAGCACTATCTCAGAACGTCGCACCTGAGTATGTAGATGGTCCGATGTATGATCATTTTGAGAAGTTCTATTACAAGTTTAAGGCTATCGTAGATGCGGTAGAGGATAGTGCCCGTCATTAAGTAAGTAGCATTACAGGGTGCGGTTAGAAATTGGTGACTTAATGGGTTCGATTCCCACGCATCCACTGATAACTACAAGGTTATCTAAATAAGCTCAGGATTGGAGTAAATAATAATGTCAGATTTTGCTGCGTCACTAGACGAACAATTGCTTACCGTTCAGCCCTGGTGTACCTGTCGTGAACCTTATTGGTGTAAAGGGCTAGAACTTACTACAGAAGTAAAGGCAGAAACAGAGGAAGAGGCGATTAAGTAATGGCTAACAGGTTCTTTTCCATGGACAGTCTCGAAGAATACGAGAAAGCTTTTAATAAGTGGCTTGTGCTTAGCAGTGAAGAGATGAAAGATACTAGGTACGCGCCTAAGGCTCGTATCTTTGTCTCTGTAGAAGAGATTGAGATTATTCAGGATGCTTTTCGAGTCATGATCCAGACGGTCGAGAACCTGGGTTTTGATGGACTCGAAGAAAATCAGGAGCGTAAGGTAATGCGAATGGGATACGCTCTGGAAGAAGTTAAGACTAAGCTGCAAAGGCGTATTGCTAACACTCAGGAGTAGGGGAAAGTGGAACGTAAGGTTATCTATCCGACGGTTGGGGCCTTTAGGCAGCAACTAGCCGTAAATACAGTAAGGGAACACACTTGCGGCTTTTATGGTCCAGCCAAGACGACATGTCAGGGCGCCCCGTGGCGCATTGACCCTGTGAGCGGCCATAGGGTATGCTCAGGGTGCGGGAAGATCACGGTTAAAAGCGGCCTCCGCACTTGTGATATCTGTGATACACAGTACATTGATTTGAATAATTATCAAGATCCTAAATACGAGACTAACTGTCCCTGTTGTATTGAACGATATGGGCTTGATGAATGAACGTAGTGTTGTATAGCGAACCTGGAGAATACCTCCCAATTAATGCCGCAAGGGAACGTTTGTGTGGTTACTACAACTTAAAGCGTGCCTGTGTCAATGCCGCTACAAGAATTGAAGCCGAATCAGGACACGCAGTATGTACTCAATGTGAAAGGGTTACTGCCCGCAGTGGTATTAGACTGTGTGATTTGTGTGACAGACAGTTTTTTGATCCGGCTAGATATTTGAATCCTCGTTATGAGATTTATTGTCCTCGTTGTGTTAAACTATACGG
>JGI11643J12802_10004920_pt1 | contig 11163 bp, 15 predicted proteins | sample IowConreferecore_FD_12802 | JGI IMG/M metagenome (IMG submission 12802)
GCTTACTGTGCCGGGACCGGGAGTGCCACCGGCAATTATTTCAGGGCAGATTGCGGCGGGAGAAGCGGTGAAGTATTTTAATGCGCGCCGTTGACTCATCGTAGTCGAAAAGGCTTATCTTTTATGGGGTGCCAAATAATCCCGATAGCTATCGGGACGGCGGTACGTAATGAAAAATTACAAATGCATCCCGAATAAAGTGCCATGTGGCAGCAATAGCCTGTCTAACAAAAACAAAGTAGCAAATACCACACTGGCAATGCCGTTAGTGGTCATAAAAGCAAAGTTTACACGGCTCAAGTCATTTGGTTTTACCAATAGGTGCTGATAGGTCAGCATCACACAAAAAAATACAATACCTATATAATAAAGTAAACCGACGGTAGTGAAAAACACGGGCAGTATTATGAACACAGCAGACAGCACATGCAGGAAAGTAGACAGCCTTAACGCATTTACTTTACCCAGGTAAGCCGGGATAGAATGCAGTTTTTCGGTGCGGTCAAAATCCTCGTCCTGCAAAGCATAGATAATATCAAAGCCGCTTACCCAGCATAGCACGGCGAGCGAGAAAAAGATCGGCAGCAAATCAAACTTGCCGGTTACCACTAAATAAGCACCTATTGGAGCCAGCGACAACCCCAACCCTAAAACTAAATGGCAAAGCGCAGTAAAACGCTTGGTAGCACTATACCCCAACACCACCAGCAATGCCACCGGCGACAGGTAAAAACAAACTGGATTAATAAACCAGGTGGTAATAATGAACAAGGCACAATTAACTAAAGTAAAAGTCAAGGCTGATGCTGCGCTGATGCGCCCTGCCGGAATATCGCGCACTTTGGTACGGGGGTTTTTTGCATCGATATGCCTGTCCAGATAGCGGTTAAATGCCATAGCCGAATTACGTGCAAATACCATACATAGCACCATCATCAGTAGTTTTTGCCACTCGAAAGTATAGGTAGTAGTAGTCACCGCCAAAAAAAAGCCGATAAAGGCAAACGGCATAGCGAAAATGGTGTGTGAGAAGGTTACTAATGATAGATATTTTTTCATTATAGCTAATTTATGCGTGACGGCAAACACACCCCTGCCGGCGCGCTGTCTGCCGCACCCCCTCTCAAGAGGGGAATGGACTTTGATAATTTATAAATTAAGCTGACTAAATTATAGCCCGCCGTGGTTCCCCTCTTGAGAGAGGGAATAGGGGTGTGTTCTGCGACATGCTTTTCAATTGTCCTTAAAATATTTTGCATATCCTTTCGCACCTCTTGTTCGGTAAAACGTATCACGGTTAAATCATATGCCCGGAGTTTTTGGTCTCTAAGCTGATCTGAGTTGTATTTTTCTTCATGGTTGTGATAATGACCATCAATTTCAATTACCAAATTTAATTCATAGCAATAAAAATCTACTATGAAATCCAATAACGGTTTTTGGCGTTGAAAATCATACCCGTAACATTGTTTATTTTTTAATTCATTCCAAAGCAGTACTTCACCTAACGTGCTGTCATTTCTTAGTTGTCGGGCTAACTCTTTTAAGTAAGGTTGGTAAGGGATGATTTTGCGTGACATAGCTTCCTTAGTAACATACCCTTAACTCCTATCGAGAGGGGAACCCTTGTATTGCGGCACTTCAAACCCTGCATTTACTTCAGCAACAAAAGCCAGCACTTCATCGCGGCCTAACTGTTCTTCGGCCGAGGTTATGATGCACTGCGGCACCTCATCAAAAGTAGCTAATAGCGCTTTTTTAAATTTGGCTACAGTTTGGTCTGTTTTTACTGCCGATTGTTTATCGGCTTTCGTAAATATCAGCACAAATGCCAATCCTTTTTCGCCGAGCCAGTTGCAAAATTCCAGGTCTATTTTCTGCGGATCAAGGCGACTGTCAATCAGTACCATCACGCACTGCAGGCTCTCGCGTTTGTCCAGATAAGTCTGGATAAATTTGTTCCACTCTGCCTTTTTACTTTTGGATACCCGTGCATAGCCATAACCCGGTAAATCGACAATATACCAGTTATCATTAATCAAAAAATGATTGATCAGCTGTGTTTTCCCCGGTGTTTGCGAAGTTTTGGCCAAGCCTTTTTTACCTGTCAGCATATTGATCAATGATGACTTGCCTACGTTTGACCGTCCGATAAAAGCATACTCGGGCTTTACCGGCGGCGGTAGTTTGGAGATCTGGGTGTTGCTGCAAATAAATTCGGCAGATTTAATTACCATGGGGCAAAGGTAGGGATTAGGGATTAGTTATTGAAGATTGGTTTTAAAGATTGAAGATTGGTTGTTGAAGGTGGTTGTTAAAGATTGGTTTTTAAAGATCGAAGATTAGTTATTGGAGATTTTAATTTAACTTCATTATCAGCTAATTGTAATTACTTAACTAATCTATAATTAACTAATCTCTAATCGTTAATTTTGATGTTTAAACATTTATTAGTTATTGAACCCAATCTTTAATCTTCAACAACTAATCTTTAATAGTTAACAATCATGACCGACTATAAAATACCCGCACAAACCCGCATTGGCCACGTACATTTGAAAGTTAGTGACCTGCAGCGCTCGCTTGATTTTTACTGTGGATTGCTGGGCTTTGAAAAAACACAAATGTATGGCGACCAGGCTGCATTTATTTCGGCCGGTGGTTATCATCATCACATAGGCTTAAACACCTGGCAAAGCAAAGGCGCACCACCTGCGCCTGAAAATGCTCCCGGCTTATTTCATACAGCCATTTTATATCCGGAGCGTAAAGACCTGGCGGCCATTTTAAAACGATTGATAGAAGCGCGCTACCCCATAACCGGTGCGTCTGATCACGGCGTGTCGGAAGCTATTTATCTGGATGATCCGGACCATAACGGTGTGGAGTTATACTGGGACCGCCCACGTGACGAATGGCCGCGTGACGCCAACGGGGGGATTGATATGTTTACCCGCAGGCTGGATGTTGAGGGGTTGCTGGCGTTAAATTCTGAAGCATAAAACCAAAATATCTTGTAAAATAAAATAAAATTATCAATATATGTAGTTAACTACGTATATTTGTTTTATAAATATTTTTTTATGGAAGATACTTTAACTATAAGGCCAATTTTTAATGAGTATTGCCAACAAATAGTCGATATTATTTTGCCCATACAGCAAATTGAGTTTAACGTGCCGGTAACGCTTGAGGCCCAGCCCGACCTTTTAGATATTGAAAGCTTTTATCATAAAGATGGTGGTAGCTTTTGGGGGGCTTTTATGGGCGAGGAGCTGATAGGCACCATTTCTTTAATAAATACCGGTCATAATGCGGGCGCATTGCGTAAGATGTTTGTTAAAAAAGAATATCGTGGTAAAGAGTTGGGCGCCGCGCAGAAATTGCTGGAAGTGCTGCTCCGATTTTGCCGGGAAAACAATATTTCAGACATTTACCTGGGGACGGTTGAGATGCTAAAAGCTGCACATCGTTTTTATGAACGCAATGGTTTTGTGTTAACGGATATTAAAGACTTTCCGCCTTATTTTCCACGTATGATGGCCGACAATATGTTTTATCATTTACATTTAAGCAAATAAAAAGCAGACATGGGGGTAATTGAGCAATCGGGTATTTTAGCAATAGCTACCAGGTTACAACGTCTTAGCGAGCGTATGCGCAAAGATGGGTTATTAATCTATAAAGCACACGGCCTTGACTTTGAACCTAAATGGTTTCCCGTAATTTATACCCTGCATTTTAAAACCCAATTGGGCGTGGTTGAGCTTGCCAATGAAATAGGCTACTCACATCCATCTACCATCAGTCTTTTAAAGGAACTTGAAAAACTAAGGTTTATCAAATCGACTAAAGATAAGATCGACGAGCGTAAACGGCTGATACAGCTAACTGAAAAAGGTAAATCCATGATCGAGCAAATGAAACCCGTTTGGGATATCATGATAGCCGTGACAACCCCGCTTATTGAATCTGAAAATAATTTGATGAAAGCTATTGAGGAGGTTGAACATCGGCTTGAGTTACAAAGCTTTTACCAGCGCGCGCTTAGCTTGATGACTGCTAATAAATCTGAAAAACAGGCAGATGAATAAAATATGTCTAAGAGCGATCCGGCCAACCGATAATATAGAGCTGGCAAAAATTATTCGCGCCTCGTTAGAGGAATTTGATGTGCCTAAACAAGGCACTGTATATTCTGACCCAACTACCGATGCGTTATTTGAACTTTTTGACCAAACGCCCGGCAGCTGTTATTTTGTGGTTGAAGAAGACGATGTGCTATTGGGTGGCTGCGGCGTTTATCCAACCCCAGGCTTACCCGCCGGTTATGCCGAACTGGTAAAGCTTTATCTTACCTCTTCCAGCCGCGGCAAGGGCATTGGCAAAATGTTGATGGATAAATGCTTTGAGGCTGCTTTAAATTTAGGCTATACACATTTGTACCTGGAATCATTCCCGCAATTGGCAAAGGCGGTTAGTTTGTATCATAAGGCCGGTTTTGTGTCTATCGATCATGCACTGGGTAATTCGGGGCATTTTGCATGTACTATCTGGATGGTGAAGGAGCTGTAGCGTGGCGGCGGACTCACCCCGACATCGCTACGCTCGTCAACCCTCTCTTCCGCAAGCGGGGGTTGGTTGATTTTTTTCATTAATATCGAATGATGGATGTTGAATTTCGAATATTGAAATATTTCATCATTCAAATTCAACATTCGGTGTTTGATATTCCCTACCCTATGATCGCCAAATAAAACTAATCCCTAACCTCCAATCACTAATCTCTAAATACACTATCTTTGCCGCCAATACTATGAGCAAAACCGTAATCCCGTACAGCCAGGAGCAGGGCACCAAAAAAGAGCAGGTGGCCGATATGTTTAATAATATATCCAAGACCTATGATTTTCTGAATCATTTCATGTCCCTGGGTATTGATATTATCTGGCGAAAAAAGGCTATTAATGAATTGAAGAAAGACCAGCCCAGACTGATCCTTGATGTAGCTACCGGTACCGGCGATTTTGCTTTCGAGGCTCTGTCTATTCTCAATCCTGATAAGATTATAGGTGTCGATATTTCGCAAGGGATGCTAGACATTGCCAAACAAAAAATAGCCAAACGTAACCTGGGCCATAAGTTTGACGTCGCGCTGGGCGATTCTGAGAAGCTTCCTTTTGAAGCTGATGGATTTGACGCGGTGACTGTTGCTTACGGTGTACGGAACTTTGAAAACCTGGAAATGGGTTTAGCCGACATAAACCGGGTTTTAAAACCAGGTGGTAAAGCGGTAGTGCTGGAGTTTTCAAAACCAAAAGCCTTCCCGATAAAACAATTGTACCGGTTTTACTTTAATTATATCACCCCGGGCATTGGTAAGCTATTCTCTAAAGATTCAAGAGCCTATTCATACCTGCCCGAGTCGGTAGCCGCATTTCCTGACGGAAAGGATTTCGTTGCAGTGATGGATAAGGTAGGCTTTAAGCATACCAAATGCAGGCCTTTAGCGTTTGGTATTTGTTCAATTTATACGGGCATTAAATGATTAAACACCGGTACCTGCTCATTATAATCTTGCTTTTTTGCAGCAGCAACCTGTTTGCACAGGTACCAAAATGGGGCGGGGGGGCAGATCAAACCGATAGGAGCTTTGGTTTTAGCTTTGGCTATGTCAGCAGTTATTTTAAGATAGACAAGATGCCCGACTGGCGGAAACCCTATTTCGATAAGGATAATATCAAGGTTACAGATTCATTGAACAGCATTGGCTCGCCCAGTTCGCAGGGCTTTGCCATAGGTTTTTTGTACCGGTACCAGATCACCGAGCATTTAGAGGTCAGAACAACGCCATCCCTGCTTTTTGCCGACAGAATTGCTAACTACACTTATGCCGATAAGTCACTTAATACCACTAAAACTGTTCAGTCTACTTCTGTTGATTTGCCTTTGTCTGTCAAGATCAAGTCAGACCGTATAGGCAATTTCAGGGCATATATCTTAGGCGGCTTTAAATATACCCAGGCTATCGGCACCAAATCAAACGCCGATGCCTCGTTGGCACCGATAGACAAGCACCTCAAAAACATCCGCGGATTTGGTTCGTACGAAGCCGGTTTGGGCTGCGATATCTATTTCGAATTTTTTAAGTTATCGCCAGAGATCAAACTATCTAATTCATTTGGCGATGTGATGATGCACGAGGATAATCCTTATTCAACACCTATAAACAAATTGTCGTTACACACGTTGATGTTTAGTCTTTATTTTGAATAAGCTGTGGGCTTATTGGTTATAAATGTTTAATTGCCGGCGAAAAAACCTAAATTCGCGAAGAATTTATAGTATATCATGGCTAAAATTGCATTAATTACCGGGGCCAGCGCCGGCATTGGCGAGGCTTGTGCAGAGCTGTTTGCACGCGAAAACTATAATCTGATACTTACCGGTCGCCGTGCCGACCGTCTGGAAAAACTGGCCGCAAAGCTTAATAAAAAATACAATGCCGAGGTGGCCGTTTGCGCTTTTGATGTGCGCGACCGCGAACAGGTGGCCGCGAACTTCGAAAGTCTGCCGGCGAAATGGAAAAAGGTGGATGTATTGATCAACAACGCCGGCCTGAGCCAGGGACTTGATCCCATTCAAAAAGGTGATCTGGATGATTGGGATACTATGATCGATACCAATATAAAGGGACTGCTGTACGTTACCAGGGTAGTATCCAACTGGATGATTGAAAACCGCAGAGGCCATATTATTAATTTAGGGTCGATTGCCGGTAAAGAGGTTTACCCTAATGGTAATGTATATTGCGCTACCAAGCACGCAGTTGATGCCTTGAGCAAAGGCATGCGTATAGACTTGGTGCAGCATGGTATTAAGGTAACGGCTATCCACCCTGGTGCTGTGGAAACCGAATTTTCTGAAGTGCGCTTTCACGGCGATAAAGAACGCGCTAAAAAAGTATATAACGGTTTTGAGCCGCTGGTTGCCGAAGATATTGCCGAAACGATATTTTTTGTGGTATCGCGCCCTAAGCATGTCAATATCAATGAATTGCTTATTATGCCTACAGCACAGGCAACGGCGTCAAATATTGTTAGAAATAAATAAGTCAGAAAGTCCGGAAGTCGGTAAGTCCGAAAGATGGGGTTTGATAAAATATGTAGTAAAATCTTCCGGACTTTCGGTCTTGCTGACTTCCGGACTAAATAACAACCAAACATGTCATTAATAACACAAATAGACCAGGATATAAAATTGGCCATGTTGGCAAAACAGGCCGAGCGTTTAGTAGGTCTGCGCGCCATTAAATCAGCCTTATTATTAGCTAAAACAGAAAAAGGCGCTGCCGAAGAATTGACCCAGGAGGCAGAGATCAAGGTTTTGCAGAAGCTGGTGAAACAACGCAAGGAGTCGGCAGAGATTTATAAAACGCAGGGACGCGATGATCTTTACCAGATTGAGACAGGCGAGATAGCTGTAATTGAGCCTTATTTGCCACAGCAAATGACCCGTTTTGAGGTAGAAGGTTATATCCAGGAGCTAATGGCGCGTATTGGTGCTACCGGTATGCAGGATATGGGCCGTATAATGGGCATTGCTAACAAAGAGCTGGCGGGTCAGGCCGATGGCAGAACCATATCTGAGGTGGTAAAACAATTATTAGGGTAAATTATTTGTTTTATTTATTGCAGGTAAACAGCAATAAGCTATTTTTATAGCGACTAACGGGGCTTGCGGGCCTTAAAATTAACTTTATACATTATATTTATATGAGTTTCGTGCTTAAAGAGGAACATGGTTTTAGTTACATCGATGAGGGCGAAGGACAGGTGCTGTTGCTGCTGCACGGTTTAATGGGCGGCTTGAGCAACTGGGAAGAGGTTATTGAAGAATTCAGGTACAAATACCGGGTAATTTTGCCATTGCTGCCGGTTTATGACCTGCCAGTAATAACAACAGGAGTTAGAACGTTATCTAAATACCTGCATAAGTTTATCAAGTATAAAAAGCTGCAGAACGTTATTTTGCTTGGCAACTCGTTAGGTGGCCATGTAGCTTTAATATACGCGCTGGCACATCCTGAAAAATTGCGTGCTATGGTTTTAAGCGGCAGCTCGGGCTTATATGAAAATGCTTTTGGAGGGTCTTTCCCGCGAAGAGAGAGCATGGAGTTTGTGAAAGAAAAGGTGGAATATACTTTTTACGACCCGAAAGTTGCTACGCCGGAATTAGTTGACGAAGTTTATAAATTAGTTAACGACCGCCATAGCGTGATCAGGTTGTTAGCTATGGCAAAATCAGCCATACGTCATAACATGAAAAAAGACCTGCATAAAATACACATGCCGGTTTGGTTAATATGGGGTAAAAACGATAAAATCACTCCGCCCGAGGTGGCTGAGGAGTTTAATGAAACGTTACCTGATTCGGAGTTACACTGGATAGATAATTGCGGGCATGCGGCTATGATGGAGCATCCGCAGGAATTTAACCGTATATTAAAAATGTTTTTACAAAGAATAGGAGCATAACACATGTATGCAGGCGAATTGATAGTTGACACGATACCACCGGTACACCCCTCTGATACCATACAGAAGGTGCTTGACCGTATGGCCGAGTTTCGTGTGCGCCATTTGCCTATTGTAAATAAAGAGCAGTTTCTGGGCCTGCTTGCCGAAAGCGATATCCTGCCCGAAATGGATGCCCGGACACAAGTAGGAACGTTGGGGCTGTCGTTAGTAAATCCTTATGTTCGCGAAGATCAGCATGTATATGATGTGATCCGCCTGTTTTATGAGCAGCAGTTGAGTGTGGTACCTGTACTGGATAATAAAAAGAATTATCTGGGGCTGATACCCATAAACCGTATGAACGAGTATTTTGCTACCATTACATCGGTAGCGCACCCCGGAGGCATCATCATCCTTGATATCAACGACAAAAACAATTCGCTGGCGCACATGTCGCAAATTGTGGAGTCTGATAATGCGCAGATACTGAGTTCGTACGTGCGTACTTTTCCGGATTCTACCCGTATGGAAGTTACGCTTAAAGTAAACAAAATAGATATCTCAAATATTGTAGCTACGTTTTTACGTTACGAGTACGACGTAAAAGCTACGTTTAACCACAGTGAGCATGAAGATGGCGCAATGGAAAGATACGCCTCACTGATGAATTACTTGAATCTTTAATGTTTATTAGTTCATTAGCTCAGCAGTTCATTGGTATGAATGATAATTAACCGGTGGTACCCAATAAACTAACAAACTAATGAACCACTGAACTAACCCGATGAAGATAGCAGTATACGGCAGACCGTTTAACGACCAGGCAGTAATACCCTTTATACAACAGGTGTTTGACAGCCTGGCGCAGCATTCGGTCGATATTTACATTCATCACCAGTTAAATAATTATTTAAAGAATAAAATAGACACCTCGGCCTATAAGGTATTGAGCGATGGCGGCCCTATTAAGGGTGTGGTAGACGTCTTTATTACTTTGGGTGGTGATGGTACCCTGCTGGACATGGTGAGCGTTATCCGCGACTCGGGCGTACCGGTTATTGGTATCAACTTTGGCCGGCTGGGTTTTTTAGCGAGTGTTAATAAGAACGATATTTCGGCAGCTATACATGCTGTGATCAATAATGAATATACTTTAGATGGCCGTGGGTTGTTAAGTATCGAGTCGGAATTAAACGTATTCGGCAAGGATAACTTTGCATTGAACGATATAGCTATCCACAAGCGGGACGATTCGGCCATGATCACTACCAATATGTTTCTGGATGGCGAATTCCTGAACTCGTATTGGGGCGACGGAATCATCATTGCTACGGCTACCGGGTCTACAGCTTATTCGTTAAGCTGCGGGGGGCCGATAATTTTTCCTGAATCAAACAGCATCGTAGTTACTCCTGTATCTCCGCATAATTTAAACGTACGGCCTATTGTACTGCCTGACAGCAGTGTGCTGTCGTTCGAGGTAGAATCGCGCGGTGCCAACTACATCCTTTCCCGCGATTCGCGGACCGAGGTCATTGATAAACCCATGCGCTTCAAAGTTCAGAAGACAAATTTTGAGTTGAATCTTATTCGTTTAAATAATGAAAGTTATTTATCGACGTTAAGAAACAAATTGTTGTGGGGCCTTGACGCCCGCAATTATTAAATTTGTTAAATGCGTAAATCGTTACTTGTAATTCTGTTACTGGTCTTGTCGTTTAATCTTCAGGCGCAAACCTGGGAGTTAGGCGGCTTTGGAGGCGGTACCGGTTATATGGGCGATCTGAATCAAAAAAATCCGCTGAAGGTTTCGGGTGTTGCTGCCGGCGTTTTTGCCCGGTATAATTTTAACGGTTATATTTCTTTAGGTGCGGGTGCTAACTATGGCATAATCAGTGCCGCCGACAGCCTGTCATCAAACCAGCAAAACCGTATACGCAATTTAAGTTTTACCACGCGTCTGTTAGAGACCAGTTTGACAGCTGAGTTTAATTTTATGGAGTATATCCCGTCAGTATCTAAAAACGTATATACACCCTACGTTTTATTCGGCGTAGCATATACAAATTATAACCCGCAAGCCACTTATCTGGGGCAAACCTATAACCTGCCCGATTACCGGACCGAAGGGGTGGCTTACAAAAATACTACCGTTGCCGTACCCTTTGGCGTGGGCATTAAATATAATATCGCCGGCAGGCTGACATTAGCTGCTAATTTAAGTTATCGTACAGCATATACCGATTACCTGGATGATGTAAGCGGTGTATATCCTGACAAAGCCACGTTAAACGACCCAATAAGAGCAGCTTTATCTGATCGCTCTGCCACAAACATTGGCACCGCCGGCACCCAACGCGGCGACCTGCGCCCGCACGATACTTATTTCTTTACGGGCTTGTCCATATCATACACCTTTATTACGCAAAAATGCTATTATGAACGATAGTAGTATCAGGGATCGCTCTTTAAAAATCTGACCACCGTATTTTGGCTAAAGCAGGTATGCCTGATGCTGTTTTTCCGCCCCATAAATGAGATGGCAATGAATTAAAGCAATGTTAAAATTGCATTTCATTGCCGCTTGGCTTTAGCCAACGGTTCAAAGGGAACAATAGGATGGCTTTAGCCAAAATTTCCAAAT
>JGI11643J12802_10147800_pt1 | contig 11139 bp, 10 predicted proteins | sample IowConreferecore_FD_12802 | JGI IMG/M metagenome (IMG submission 12802)
GGCTCGGCCGTTCTGGTGGCAATCATTGAATATTTTAAGTCATGGAAATAGATTTTTTACAGATCGCCGCGGCGATTTTTGTTCTTTCTTGCGCCTCGCTTACCGTTATTTTGTGTCTGGCAAAATGGCGCGCCTTTGAGCTTTACGAGCTTCACCGCCCTCGATGGGCGCCGCCCTATGTTTGTGTTTTTTGCCTTAGTTTCTGGATCTCGTTTTTAATTCTGGCCGCGCTATACCTTGCGCGCCCTTTCGACCTGGTATTATTTATCGCGCCCTTTGCGAGCGCAAGTCTAACCCGTTTAGCTTATGAGGACTTTGAATTTAAAAGGCGGTAACGTCGAACTATACGAATCGGTAAAAGAAATGCCCGTCCATATCTTCGCCGAGTTTCAAAAATACCTCGTGCAAGACGCCGGGATCGGCTCGACAATGGACGACGTAACCCGGCACTACGGTAACCTTTATAAATTGCTCAGCGCGGGCATGACTGCCGAGGCGGCGACCGAGTCGTATAACCTATATCAGAACCTTTATCTGGCGATCCATAAAATTAACATCGGGCATATTTGTTTTGCTTGCTTTGTTCATTCCATCAAAGGCGCGCCCGTCACTGATCACTCAGAAACAAACCTCGGAATGATTGGCGTACGTCTCGGGAAAATGGGCCTCACCCAGGGCCAGGCCGAGGATATCCTGGAGGATTTAAAAAAAAAATTAATGCCGAGCTAAGGATTTATTTCCCGGATGATTTCCCGGACACGGCGATAAACTTTATCGAGGAGCTCAGGCGAAAAGCACTCCTGCAAATACAACTTATCCGGGCCTCCCAGGCCGAGGGCTCCAGCTCGGAGATTGAACGCGTTAAAAAATTGATCAAAGGTATAGACGCCTACCAGCTCAGCATTAATAGGCCTAAAAACTTCGACTCCCAGGATCCGGGCAATTATATCAAAGAAATGGAAAAGGGTTTCGAAAGTCTTTGTGCCGCCCTGGAGGACCTCGGCGTCCATCGACCAAAGCGCTTAACTGTTTTCGAATTTTATACCCGGGTCGAGTACTACAAAAAGAAACGACCTAACAAAACTACCTCTAACAAATGAAAGTCTATAATTTTCAATTGCAGCGCTTTAGCGACGACTTTTTTTCGACGCTGGGTTTATTACACGAATGTTTTACCGCGGGCCTCACTCCTAAATTTTGGGGCTTCACCCTGGAGGATGAACACCGCGCCGGACCAAAGGTTCCGGGCGATACCCGGATCCAGGGCGGCAAGATTTACGAGATCCAGCTAATGAAAACCCTAACCCCGTTAACGATCAAATACCGCAACGACAAAAGGTTCGCCGCGTTCTTTGTCTGGCATTTATGGCTAAAAGACGTCGAGGGGTTTACGGGCGTTTACTTACACGTTGGCAATAGCGACGCCGATACCGAGGCCTGCATCCTCCTAGGAGACCAGGTCGTTAGCAATATTAAGCCCGGGAACGACGGACGCCTCCTGGCCTCGGGCGATTGCTATACGCGGTTTTATGAATACCTTTACCCTAAACTAGCTGGAGGCGATCGCGCATTCTTGCACGTTCGCGACGAGAACGATTTACTTTTAACCTAACCGGACTACCTCGAATGAAAATCGTCATCCCTTTAATTCTCGCCCTACTCCTGGGCGCGGCCGGGTACATGCTATTTGAACAGCAGAAGACCGACCAGAGATTCAAAGACCTCAAAGCCGGGGTCGACTTGCGCCGTCAACTGGATTCGCTCCGAACGGTTACCGAGACGCGGATCATTGACTCCCTTTCCGCGGACCTCTCCAGGCGCGAGAAACGGATCGACGCCCTGGAGAAAGAACTACACAAAACACAAAAACAAAATGCTGAGCTGGAAAAATCTTTTCGCGCTATTCGCGTGTTTATGCCTGAGTTTTGAGATCTCCGCGCAAACGGTTATTGAAAAACCAAAGCCCGGGATTTTTTACGCGCTCCTGCTTAAGGGAATGCCCGCGCCTTTCGATACAACGGTCGCCATACATGTAACCGAGTACCGAAAGATTCGCACGAAAGTAATTTTGGCCGACAGCCTGGTAAATGCGAAGGACCGCGAGCTCGCCCAGGCTTATAAAGTCATTGAGGAGAAAAGCGCCGCCCAGGTTATAACGCTGGAGATCCTGGCGACAAGCTCTCGGGCAAATGAACGCTTAACAAAAACCAATGCGCAGTTAAATAATGATTACGACGAGTTATATCTGGAGACGACCAGGCCCAAAAAGTTAATAGAAAAACCTTGGTTTTTAATCACCGTCGGCGCGGTCGGCGGGGCAATCCTTAAATCGTTATAACAATGGCCGGACCTATAGATTTTAAACAGCTTTTTAATTTTGACGACTCGACGCCTATCGATCAAATGATCGACAAGATCGGCCGGCTAAATTCGGCATACGATAAACTGATCCAGGAGTCGAGCGCGCGCGCTTTGAAATACGCCCTATCGATTACCGAGGTAATGGAGGCCGCCGACAAGTTAGAAAAACAATTATTGTCACTTGACTCGACCGAGAAAGCACAACAGGAAACTATTGCAAAGGCCGCGGCCGTATCCGACAAGCTCGTAAAAGAAAACGAGGTCTATACCAAAAGTTTGAAAGAGACCGAGGAGGTAACAAAGCTACTTGCCGAACAGCAAGAGAAACTAAGGTCCGCAAAGGAAAAATTAAAGGAGACAACCAAAGGCGAGGCCGGGTCCATCAAAGATCTTAAGGATCAATTAAAACTAGCCGTTGCCGAGTATGAACGTTTTGGAGAGGCGACGGATCAATCGGTAAAAGATGCCTCGATCAAAAGGATCACCGAGCTCAGTAAATCGATAAAGGAATCGGAGGCCGCCGTCAAAACAGCAAAGAAGGGCACCGAGCTTTTAAGCGGGTCCTATTACGAGCTAAACGCCCGGGTCGTCGATGCGAAAAAACGCCTCAAAGAAATGGAGGGCGGGATGAAAGGCAACTCGAAAGAGTTTAAAGAGCTGCAAAAATTCGTGCAAGAGGGCAGCGCAAAATTAAAGGAGTTCGACAAGGTTATCGGCGATAATTTCCGGAACGTGGGAAATTATGAAAGCGCATTCGATGCCCTGGATAACCGGATCGGCGGCGTAGGCGGGCAGGTTAAAAACCTTGGAAAGGACTTGATCGCGCTATCTGCAAATCCCTGGTTTTTGGTTATCGGCGCGATCGTCGGAACGTTTGCGCTTGCAGGCGCGGCCGTGAAATCATTCCTAACCACAACGGGCGAGGGTTCCGATATTCTGGAGCAAGAGTCCGCGGCCTGGGATCAATTTTTATTAACGATCAAAAAAGGATTAACGAGCGCTGGCGGGGCTATCGTGGAATTTTTCGGAGCCGAAAACCTTACCCATTTGGTTAGTAAATGGATCTCAGTAATTTTTCCAGCCTGGGCCGCCGAGATTGGCGTCACGGCAGAAAAGGCGCGCGAGCTCACGAGGGAAATGCAAGATTTAGGCAATCGCATAATTGAGGGCGTTATCAAAAACGCAACCACCGAGCTAGACGTAAACGAGCGATTGCAAAAGTCTCGGGACAAATTACGGTATTCAGACGAGCAACGCCTGGCCTTTTTGAAGGAGGCCATTACTTTGGACGAGGACCGCTCGCGCAAGTCGATCGACCTGGAAAAAAACCGTTTGGCTTTGCGCCTCCAGGAAATCGCAATGCAACAGACTGTTTCCGACGAGCGAAATAATTTTCTAAAACAGGAAATTGATTTTTCAGAGGAGGGCCTGGCCTTGCTTGGCGAACAAATAAAAGCGAGCAACCTTCTAACCAAAACAAAGGAGGAGATTGCCGAGGCCGTCGGCAAGATCGTAAATCAGGAGACCGAACAGATCCGGAAAGCCCGGCGGAATGAACAGCAATTAATTGCGCTAATCCTGGAGACTGAACAGCGCAAGCGCGAGACAGCCCGCCGCGAGGTCGATTCACGCGCGGCGATAAATAAAATAATTCTCGATCATGAAATAAAAAACAATGATCTAATCGTCGCCGACCAGGACTCAACACTCGCCGAGCGCCTCACTGCTTTAAACAACGCCGCCCAGGCCCGCGTCGATGCCCTGGAGATCGACAAGCAAACCGAGCTCAATATCGTACAGCGCGCCGCCGAGGACAGGATCCGCGCGGAGGGCAAAGTAGTAACGGCCGCGCTATTGGCAGCCGACCAGGGCCTCCAGAATCAGCGGGAATTGATCGGTAAAAAATACGTTGCCCTCGTCGAGGACGTAAACCGGCAAACGCTGGAGGCAGTCGAAAACAATATTTTCAAACAGCTCGACCGCGACGCCCAGGAGCTGCTCGACGACACGGCAACGATGTTTAACGAGTTCGCGCTAATGGCCGAGAATGATTTCGCCGCCGGTAATTTATCGATCCGTCAATTGCTCCAGGATCGAAAGCAGATTTCAGAGGATGCCGCCCTCGAAATAATGCGCAACCAGCTCGACAGCCTGGAGATACAAAAAGCCGCGCTTGAACAGTACGGACACGACACAAGCGCGATTGATAAAAAAATATCCGATACACGCCTAGCCATTGCAAGGGAGACCAATGATAAGACCCTGGAGGGTCTCCAGGCGATTAAAGACGCCTCGATCGATCTTGCTTTTGCAACCTTTGATGCGGTCGGGGAGATCATGGCAAACAGCGCCGAACGCAATATCGCGCACCTAGAGGAGCAACTCGCGCGCGAGGAGGACAGCAAGGCGCAAGCGTTAAAGATCGTAGGAGACGACGCCCAGGCCCGGGAGTTTATCGAGGCGGCAAGCGCGGAAAGATCCGCCGAGATTCAGCGCCAGATTAACGCGGAAAAACGAAAGGCCGCAATCTTTGATAAAGCGGTAAGTATAACCCAGGCAACGGCACAAACAGCCCTCGGGGTTACCCGCGCGCTCGGATCCACTATCCCGCCCTTAAACTTTATCCTGGCCGCCCTGGTCGGGGCCGCTGGAGCCTTGCAGATTGCGACCATTGCCTCGGCGCCTATTCCGGAATTCTGGAAAGGGACCGATTATTCACCCGAGGGTCTCGCCTGGATCGCTGAGCGCGGCCGGGAGGCGATTATAAGTCCCTCAGGCGATGCCGAGATCGCAGAGGGTAAACAGTTAAGGTATCTGGAGAGAGGCTCTAAGGTCCTGGATAATGCAACGACCGAGTCTCTTTTACGCGATGCTGAAAGGTACGGCGACGGATACCTCGGCGACCAGCTCCTCGGATCCTTCAAAGAGAATGCCGACAGGCTCAGCGCGCCTAGGCCCGCCATTGACTCGGCGCGGATCGTTAACGCCCTGGGCGATCATACGCGCGAAATCGTCCACGCAATCAAGAACGCGCCGCAAGACGTATACGACGACAAAGGATATCGGCACTACGAAAACAGCCTCGGCGCCCGGGTCGTAAGTTTAAACAGCAGGTATAAATTACAGTGATGGCAAACCTAATAACAAAGTACACGAACGGAACCTTTGAGGGCGAGCCGGAAACCTGGGGCGCCGCATTTGAGCCAGGGACGACCGCGCAAGAGCGCGACACCGTTACTTTTTACGAAGGGGCGGCGAGTGTGAAAATGACAACGCGCGCCAGCCTGGGACCTCAGGAATTCTTTACGCCAGATGTTGAGTATTATTTACTATGCGATTTTCCGATAACTAAAGAGGACGGCGCCGTCGAGGTAAAACTCCGCCTGAAAGTTTCCGAGGACATGCCCGGCGATGTTGTGTTTTTTATACAGCCCGTTTGGGATATTAACAGCGATCGCCCGGGCATAATATACCCGGCGCTTGCCAGCTCGGCAAAGGACGGTTTTGTCGAGCTCCGCGCGAACTTTATGCCCGGGATCTTTAACGGCAATGGATCGTTTTTTGTAAACGCTCTTTTTAATTCAGACGAGTTTATAAAAAACGCCGAGTACTACAGCCCAGGAGTACGCGAGGGGGTTTCTTTACTTCTAAGCACAAACGCAAAAACGCCAATACCCGCGGGCGCTTTTGTTTGGGTCGATGCAATGACAGTAGAGGCAAAGGCAATGCCCGAGGATCTCGACGCGCTAAATACACAATTTGCAGGCCGTCGCCTTTATTACGTTCAAAACATTTTTTATCTCCAGGTTAACGGAACCCGGACCGTGATTGAGGAGCCGATAAAATGGGACGGGGTTTTAATCTCGGTCGTATGGGACAAGAAATCGAAAGCGTATCGTTTTGAGTTTTCCGATAAAGACGTTTTGCTCGAATTCGACAACGCGGCCGGGCGCGAGATCCTCCTGGAACAATACCGATTAAAGGGCAGCAACGCCGATGCAAAATTAATTTTTGGAGAGATTAACACGATTACCGGCGAGCTCACCGTCCACTATGAAGGACAAATAAATTTCGGTCCTGGATCGGCGATCGAAACCGAGACGGTTTTTAAATGCAATATTGAGCGCGTTTCACTAAACGATAAATTGCGCGTTTACTTCGATACGCGCGTAAATGTTTTTCAAGAGGCGAGCCTGGGAGGCCTGGCGCTGGCGCCGATGCAAACAAAGGATTTGTTTTTGCACCCTCGTTTGCTTACCTATCGCGCAAGCTATACCTACAATCCGCGCGTCGATCCTAACGACGTCCCGTTAATTACTCAATCAGACGGGAACTATAAAACCGCGGTACCGCCATTTACTTACACCAACAGAACGCCAGGGGCAAACAACAAAGTATCCAATAATATTAGCGGATTGCGCGAGCCCTCGCCGCCAGACGGAACGCTCATTTATGCGGGCGTTGAGCTCTCGCCAGGGGTGACAAAAAGATCTTTTCGTTTCGATAACGTACGCGTCGGCTTTAGTTTTACGCTCCTCAGCGGACAACCTCAGGAGCTCCGCGGCGGGGTCGCTATTTACAAACGCGTTAATATATCCGGAGGGGCCAGTCACGAAATACCGGTCAGTCCGTGGACGCTAGAAACTGATTTCATTGCCAGTAATGGAAATTTTGGGATTAACCCGGGCGCGAAAACATACGAGAGTTTTTTGTCAGGTAACATTGATCTATTCGAGGACGAGGCGATTTTTATAAAGGCTTATTTATACGCGCCTTTGAATAACGCTTTTGATATTGCCGACTTTAAATTCATCAAAACGGATACCTGGGAAATGCAAGTGCATGAGCAAACCGTTTACAGCCCGACTTTAATTTCAGCGCCTCGCCTGCATGATGTTGTTAATCGCCAGCTCGAAATCATTCTCGATAAAACCAACCCGTTAAAATCCGACTTCCTCGGGCGTATCGACCTGGGGTATGAGGGCAAGGGATGCGCGGCGGACCATTTTGCAATGGACGGAAAGATCATTCGGCAGTTTTCCGAACGCGCTTTTAACTTGTCAATAAAGGAAAGCTACAACACCCTCGACGCCCTGTTTAATATGGGCATGAGCATTGAACGCGACGAGAACGAGGTCGAGTCGGTCCGCCTGGAGGAAATGCCGTATTTTTTCCGCGACGTTTTGCTAATGGATTTGAAAGTGATTTCAGGCTATGAGAAAAACCCGGCCGACGATTATTTATTCAATGAGATCAACGCAAAGTTTAAAAAGTATCCGCGCGACAATCAGCAGGACAGCCTCGAAGATTTCCATACAGCGATGAACTATATCACGCCGCTGAAACGGATAAAAAACAAATTGGAAATAACGGTCGATGCGATCCTCTCGGGTTACTATATCGAGTACACAAGGCAGCAGGCTTTTAATGTTAACCCGTCGAACGCGTACGAGACCGACGACGATTTATTTTTAATCAGCGCGCGCGCGGCCGACGCGGTACACATTGGCGTTTCCCTAGTGTATGACCCGGCTAAAAAAACGATCCGGATAAATAAAGTGATCCCGGTAGTCGATGGCGATTATATAAAGATTACAACGCCGGCGGGCGGAGCTACCAACGGGATTTATAAAATTAACTTTGTCGAGATAGGTTTCTTTTTTGACCACATGGTACTTACCGTGCCAACCAGTCTATTGGCTTACGAGGGGCCGGGAGACGTCACGATAACAGGCGCGGACGGCCAGCCCGTCGAGCGCTTCCAGGCAAAGCGGGACGAGGACTTCACCGTCGCCTCTTGGACCTCCTCCGGGATCCAAGGAATCGCACACTCGAAAAGCGTTTACAACCTGGAGCACCATTTAAAACGCGTCGTTATGCGCTGGGCAAAACTGTTTCAGTCCGGATGGGATTTCCTTTTCGTCAATCCTCTCTCCTGGAGCGAGGGCATTACCTTTACAGACGGGGCAAACAATACCGAGGTAATAACCGAGCTAAAAGACAGTGTCTCTTGCGTGTACGGGGCAGGCCTGGAGAGGTACGCGGCCGACGCGGGATTCCATCGTATCGGGTTAATGGATAGGCCCTTGTTTGGAAAGGACGTCGTTTCCTTTAGCGCGCCGCTGAGCTGGACGGCGTTTAACTATATCCGAAAAGCGTATGAGGGACGGCACCCGGACGGGAAAGATTATGGATTTTTCCAATGGACAAACCCGAGAGGAGAAATAGAACGCGGGTATAATTTGGGAATGAAGTTTAACCCAAATACGCAAATGTGTACCTTTACTTTAATATTGAAATACAATGGCGTTTAACCTATACCCTTATTTCGACTCAGGGACATTTGAAAATTTCCCAAACCCGTACGCAAGCGAGCCAAACCCGGCCGCGGATTCTGAGTCAATCGGCCGGACCGTCGAGGACGCCGCCGAGGGTACGCACTCTCTTTTGCTGAAATATGGATCCGCCGGCGGACACTACAACAAAGATTATAAACTGTTTTTTTCTTTCCGGGGTCCGTTCTATTTAATCGTTTTACAGCCCGGGAAAAAATACCGCGTATCCTGTAAAGTCAAAACGCCAACGGGCGGCGACGGATCCGGCCAGCTCGGCAGCGACGAGGTTAAAATCTTTTTAGCTCGCAATTATGGCAACGGGGACGGCGGAGTCGTTACAACGGTATTGCCAGACGCGACGATTTATACAATGAATAACGGCGACGTTTTGCGCGTCGTTACCGTTGGACAAATTAAGGGCCTCGACTGGGCCGAATTGTCTTTCGAGTTTACCGAGCCGGCCGAGGGCGTGCCAGGACAGCGCGTCGGTTTTGGGATCTCCGTTTCGGCTTCACAGCTCGAAACATCGCCAGTACTAAGCGTGCCGTTTGGGAACAATGTTTTTAACAACGGAAAACTTTTTATCGACGACTTGCGCCTGGAGGAGCTAACGACATGCGACCTAGCATTCGAAAATCCGGCGTACACAAAAACCGACGAGTCGGCCGAGGGCGCTAATGATGGCGTAATAACCGTACGGGCGACGAGCTCATACATAAAACAATTTTCTCTTAACGGCGGACCGGCTCAACAGTCTAATATATTTCCAGGCCTGGCGCCCGGACTATATAACGTAAAAGTAACGGACGCGAACGGATGCGAGCTCACCGTCACAAACATTCCGATTCTAAGTTATACGCCCGTGCCGCCTCCGCCTCCGCCTCCGCCCGTCGGAACCCTGGAGATAAACGAGGCGCCGATTAATAAATACAATTTTATTTCCTGGTTTGCTGCAAACGGAACGGCGGACTTTGGACAGTTGAGCCTTATAAATTGTTTTTGGGATCTCCCGAACGCTTACCGGATCAATAAGGTTAAGCACAAGCACTTTCCCGTCGTCATTAACGATGAGGAGTTTTCTTTTTATATAAATTTTACCTCAGATTACAATTATCCGAATTTCTCATCCTTGCGCCTCGACCTGGTTACTCAGTACGGGGCGAAACAAAACGGCGTCGGGATCCTGCAAAGAGTTTTCCAGGCGGACGGCGTGAAATACTTCATTTATGCGAACGTGACTCTTTCCGGGATCCCTCCAGGTTATTACCGCCTAATGATCACCGACACAAGCTCGGCCGAACCTCACAACGTTTTGTTTATCTCCCAGGAGATCGAGGTAATGAGGATTGAAGAGGCGCCCGCATTTACGGCGCGTTTCCGCTGGCGTTGCTCGGCCTCAATGTACCGTTTTCTTTACGAGGAAATACCAGATTTTTACCAGCAGATCCGGTTAAGGGTAAACGCTTTTGACGGGGAAAGCCTCGACGGAAATATCGAGCAATACCGCGCCGTGTCATCTGGCAGGCTTCGGAACGTTTCCTTTGATCTCGACAGGTTTATTGTTTTGGAAACTTACTTTTTTGATAAGCTCGCGCATAGGGCGATGGAAGTTTTCCAAACCAACGACGCGATTTTTATCAATGGCTCGGCCTACCTGGTCAAATCGGTATACAAGGCGCCGCGCGTTGCTGGAGCCTCGACAAGCAAAGGAACGATTGAATTATATGAGCAGGATTTCAGCACTATAAACCGATACGGACAACAAGGCGGGAACGCCGGCCAGCAATCCGATGCGCTCCTCCTGGGAGATAACGGCGGATCGATTAAATTGTAACTTTTTAATTTTAAATAAATGGACTACCTCGACCATCTTTTAACCTCCAACCTTTTCGGCACCTTTATCGGCTGGCTCGCTTATAACGCTTTTTTGTGGAAACGTGAAAAAGATAAATACGACAAACAGCATAAGCGTTTTCCCTGGTCCTGCTACATGCGCGAGAACGTCGACGACTGGGCCGTCGGAGTTATTTTTATGTTTGTGCTGCTTTGGATCGGCGCCCGGGGCCTGGGCTTAAATCCTTTTGTTGGCAGTCTCGATATTGCCTCGCCCGACTGGAACGATTTATATTATTTATCCGCCGGGATATTGCCCGAGCTCCTGGGGCGCGTGCTCTTGCGGCTCGGGGTCGCAAAGGCTGAGTAAAGAACATTTTTTAAACTACCTCTAACAAAATGGCGGATTTTAATAAAAGAATTCCCGAGCTGGACCCGCTCGAATTGATCACGGCGAATGGTCTATTGGCCTGGTATGACCCGGCGACAAACAAAACGTACCGAGTTAGCGTCGGCGCGTTAAAAGGCGACATTGTCGACGCGGGCGCCGCCTGGAATCCGGACGGCACCTACAGCCAGGGCGATACGGCAACCTTTGGCGGGGTTATTT
>JGI11643J12802_10067033_pt1 | contig 11093 bp, 27 predicted proteins | sample IowConreferecore_FD_12802 | JGI IMG/M metagenome (IMG submission 12802)
GTAGAGTCTTTAGACAGCATTCTTTAGGAATAGTTCCCTACCGTTCGTCGGCTCAGTCAGTTCCTCCATAAGACCCTACCCACAAAAAGGTTACTTCCTCAAGTTCCTTCTCCAACCCCTCGACCTTCCGGTGCAGACGGGCAATCTCTTCCGCCTGTCGGTCTGATCGTAGGCGAAGCCCCTTGATTAGAGTCTCATCCATCTTAACCTGAGTCCGGAGGGCCAGTAGTTCTCGGTCCTTCGGGTCTTCCGGTAGTCTGAGACCCCCTATGGCCTCATTACGGCCCTCTACAGTCACGGCATGGATAGGGTGGCTACCACCATACCCACATTCGTAGCAAGCGTCTCCTAGGCCCTGTGCGGCGGTAAAGCGGTGGGGTTTAGATGGCATTATGGCATGTACCTAAACATAAGGACTGCTAGGGAGTAGCAGAAGCCAAGAAATCCACCCACCAACAGCAGAAAGGAAAGGGCCTCCAATGCCGATACTTCACGACTGTGTGGGTCGTAGAAAAGCTTGGCACTAATAAGTCCAACAATAAACACCAGAAAGCTGATACCCGCGATCATATGATATGATACTCCTTTAGGGCCTTGTCAATTTGGTTCATGGAAAGTTCCTTTGGATCGCCAATTGTTACAATACTTGTAGCTGGCACGAAGGCAGCCGCCTTAGAGGCTTCCCGCATGGACTCAGCCGCTTTGTTGAAGTCCAACCACACCCCGATCTTCTTGAACCGCCCCTTGCACCAAGGTAGTGCAATTTCAGGGATGGTTGCACCAAGTAGGGGCATGGTGCTGACCAACCGTCTCACCTTGATGGCCGAGACGAAATCCTCTACAAAGACCAGCTTATCGGTGTTATGCGCTCCACATAGATACACTACCTCTTTCGATTTGTTCCCGAACGTTAGGTACTTGGGATGCTTTGGATTCGGACCAAAGTACCGCTCGTTGGTCAGAACTACCCGCTCGTCCCGTAGAAAAGGGAATACAAGGGTCTGTCGTAGGTCGCACCAAGCGATCTTGTAGAACCGAATCTCCGCGTCGGTGATCCCATACTTCTTGACCCATGTTGCTGCCCTCTCTGGTAGATCGTAGGAGAATAGGGACGTATCAATACCATTGGCATCCAGTTCCTCTTCCCCTTGTCGGATCATCCTCCGATTCAGAGATTGCAGGGTCGTCGTCGGTGGGACGTAGTAGTTGCACCCGAAGCACCACTTATGTCCATCATCGTAGGTCGCAAGGTTGTCCCGGCTTCCGCACCGTGGGCACGACTCATGACCTAAGAACCGGCTTTCACTCATCTTCCACTTTCTCTACCTCCCATCCTTTCCAGAAGCAATACTCCCGGATTCTCTGCTCACTCCACCCCTTCATATACTTGATGATGGGGGCAGCTTCACCCCCAACCACCACGCCAGCGGTGAAGTGAGGAGCCACTACCCGAAGCATTACGCCGATACTTCTCTCCCGCATCCGGTGCATCTGCTCCCGCCGAGCGGCATACGATTCGCAATCCGAATCCCCTTCCCGTACATCCTGTCTTGGAACTCTTGTGGACATGGGCATTTGATCCTAGTTGTGCCGTACTTGACGTTGCCTTGCGCTGGTGCTGGCTTACCCTTACCCATTACTGATTTTCCTCTTCACTGATACCGACAATGGCATCATTAAGTTGCCGTACTTTCTCCTGCTTTCCATCACATAGAGCATCAATCCATGCATCAAGAAGAATGATACCCGGTGCAAAGAATCCATTATCCATTTCTGTGAGTCCAAGAAACATTATAACTCCCTCTTTACCCACTTGCGTAGGCGTAGTGGTTTGCTGTGATCAAACGGATTGGGAATGAACTGACTTTCCCATACTTCCCCGGAGTCTTCCCATTCCGGGCCGGGACAAAACGGGTCACGCAACCAAACCACGCCAGATACTACCCACTCGACGTAATCCGGCCACGCCCCATACTGCTCATCCGTAGAGACCATCCCATTTGAGTTTTGCATCATTAGAGTCCGGTATGTTTAACTCTTGAGTTTTGTACCACAACGAATACGCCGTGTTCTCACATCCGGGCACACTACACTTGTGCGCCGTAACATGTGCTACCTTGTTCTGTTTATCCGGTTGCTCATGCCCTTTACAGAGGAAGAATAACCATTGACCTTGTAGTGCGTACTTGCTCTTGAGTAGCATCAGTTTCTTTCACGTTCTTGGTAGTCGATGAGTTTGATACTAAGCCCTACTCCATTTGCATCCTCAACCCGTTCAAGTATCATTTCCTTTTTCGACAAGGCGTGGGCCATTTCGTTCGGAAAGATGATTGCATCACCACCGAGACGACTAACCAACGTGGCAAGTAGGGAACCCCAAACAGCAGTTTCCCCACCCTCCTGCGCCATTTCATGCAGATCGAAAACTTGAAGCAGTTGTTGCATTACGCTTCTCCCGGAAGGATGATGCGACGACCTTTGTTACACAACTGCACGAACTCCGGTCGATACAACTCTTGTAATTCCTCCCGGAACTTAGGGTTGGAAAACTCAGCGTTAGATACCTTCCGTTCCAAACGGGCTTCTACCTCTTTGATAATCTCGGATGGAGGGCAGCACAATGCTCCGGTACAGATGGAGATAATCACTGCTTCGTCCAGCGTGAGTTCACCACGAATATCATACTTACGTTCAGCCATTCAAAAACCCCTTGAAAAAGTCCACATAATGCTGGATGGTTGTGCCCTCGATTGCCGGGGCAGTATTTACTTCGAATACCACAGCGCCGTTGTGCGTCTCGCAACAATCTACGCCGCCGAAATCCAACCCCAACTTCGAGACTGCGCGGGCACATAGGGCAAGCGTTGATTGTCTCGGTTGGATGATACGATTGCGACAGAAGACCCATCCGTTTTCGGAAGTTCGAACAAGAGGGTTGACGTCAGGATGACCGTTTCTCCGAAGCTTTTGCGTTACGTCGATGATCGCTCCGTACGCAGCAGCGTGGATTCGATACTCCCGCACAATGTCCACCGCTTTAGTCCAGAACCGATGGTTGCCTGCATCGTCCCACGGTTGGAGTACCGTGATCCCCTCACCCCTTGCCCCTGTGACTCTATCACGGGCGTAGACAACCGATCCGTTGTTGAGCCACTGTTGCGCTTGCTGACGGCTAGTAGTGAAGTCCGGACACTCAACCCCCTCACGCTTCCAAACTTCGAATGAGGCCAGCTTGTTTACTGCCCGAGCCACAGCCGATGGATGGTTGAAGTCTCTATCCTCAAATTGATAGTGCGTGTGACTGCACCCCCAATTGATGATCCGATGATCCTGCTGACGACGGTATGTATTCGCCGCAGGGTTGATACGGAATCCACCAAGAGCCACAGCCAACTCTTTGCTGTATGTGTTGCCCAACTTGTACGGCAGAATAGCTGCTTTCACTTGTTCCCCTCAGGATATTTGATCTTCATGCCAAGCAGGGAAGCAATCAAGTCCCCTGCCTCTTCCGGTTCCTTTCGAACCATCTTGTGAACTTCCTCGTAGGACAGTCCCTTCCAGTTCTCATACAGCCAATCTTGGTAAGCATCAAGCTGTAAGAGTTCTGCCATATCCTCCTCTTGTTCGTCCTCAGTGGACGATGAATCCGTTTGTGTGTTCATTGACAGCGGCGGTGATTCTACGATTCCGGTCGTTGAGTCGTTCGATTTGTTTGCTCCTTGCCCTTGCCCATTCCTTTGCCAAACGCTTGCGCTGGTTTTTGCTGAGTGCGGGCCGATCAGTAAAGTAGGGTGTGATTGAGGCACCTCCTTGGCCCCATTTACAATGGTTGTAAACGGAGTATTAGAGTCAGGATACAACTCAACATACCGTTCATACATCATCCAACCACGGCCGGTGTAAATCCACAGCTTGTCATTGCTATCTCTAAACGAACCGGGGGGATCGCCAGCATGAGATTCCCTCTTCGTCATTCCCGGAGGGACAATAACCTTCTGCCCCGATCCAGTCTGCTTCGGGCCACCACTCCACCCCGACTCCCCCATGTAATGCACCTTGCCTTGCGGCTGGTGAATCTTCGTGTGCATATTCCATGCGTAGGTATTACTGACCATCATTCCAACGCAACCAGTCTCTTCGTTTGTGATCTTGTGCCACGAATTGTTGTTGAACCGCAGTCCCGGCACACCCGGAGCCATCATCACGATCCGATTACCCGATCCAATGAACCGAGTAATGAATGCTTGAAATGGCCGTTCTTTCAGCAACTCTATGGGGTCTTTCGCTTGGTCGAAGATAGGGCGAAGATACTCATTGGCAAAGTACCAAGTATCACTCTTGGATTTATCTTCTCCCTGAGTATCCATTACCCCATTGTGCATCAACCAAATGCCGTGCCCACAATCAAAAGGGTGCGATTGTCCCTCATTGATATCACCGTGGGTTTTCATCCGCAAGTGGATGTATGGCTCGTACTCCCGCGTTTCCAAGTAGCGGGCGTATAGCTGGTCGAGGGACTTACCTTGATACTTCTCCCCAACCACGACCCCATCCTTGAGATACATCAAGCCATAGCCGTCATCGTTGCGGCGGTACATATCCCCCATCACTTCCTTGGGGATGAGAATATTGTTACGAGTTTCAATAATCAAGCACATGGTCTTTCCTTTAGGCGGCTGCCGTTTCGAGTACGTCGGTGGCGTCGGTGTTGCTCAGAACCGGGGGGCCATATTCCTTGAGTGGATCATACTTCTTAAACACGATGCCTTCCACCATAGGAAGCCATTCATTCTTGATGATACCTACCCCCTTCACAAAGTACCGGGGATGTTGCAGATATGCAATCAAGTTCGGATACCGTCGCCTGTTGTCAATGACATACCCGATGAAGTTACGATAATCCGTGTTCATCCCTAACTGTTCCTTGTAGTACGACGTAATACCGTCGATGAACTCCAAGTTCTTGAGGAACGACATGGTATTCAAAGTGGACCGGAACATACGGAACTCAACCAATCCGGTTTCCCCACCACGCGAAATACCCTTGATATTGATGGGCGAGCGCCGATCCATTGTCTTGATGGTGTTGATGTTCTTTCCTACCCACGGAATAACATCCTTGGCTTGCGGCTTATCCTTCGATCCGAGCCAGTACCCACCATACATCACGTTACGCTGTGCGATGGCTTGGATGAACTCAGCATTGATCTTGTTATCGAAGAATCGTTGAAGCTTCGGAAGCACAATACTCGGCAGCTTGATACGGCTAACCGTGATGTGGATTCCGTAGTTCACCATAGTATCTACGCGGGAGCCACCACAGTGCTTGGCTCCGAAGATTTGCTTCTCGGCATTATACCCGACGCAATACTTCCGGATAATGGGCAGCATCTTGCCCCACCATTCCCTGCCGAACTCCAACGTCATCGGGTTGGTAATCATTTCAAAGCCGCCTTCGGACAGGCTACCATCCGTTTCGAAGTAATAGTTCGGATAATCCGTCGTCGTATCCAGAAGAATATTGCGAGCCGATTGGACAGCACCATCCAACGAATTGCCTAGCTTGCTGTGCATTTCCAGTTCGACACCCATCGGGATGGACTGTTCATTATCCTTGCGTACAGGATAGAACACCCACGACGCACGATGCGAATGGTATGCCGTGATCGGATGAGCCGGGTCTTGGCGTGGATGCTCGTACTGATTAATTACAACATCACACCACTTACATACCCGAGAACCAAGGCGGCCACTGAGCAGCATCATTTCCCGCCTGTACTTACGATGGCATTGCCCACATTCCTCAGTATTGGGCAGCTTCCACCTGAGACCACGAATCGGCTTCAACTGACCCGACGAATTCGCATCGTAGTACTGGTCAAGGTTGTCAATCGTGTAGTACTGGCCCGTATCAGAATCAAAGGTATTGTAGGACTCGAACTCTTTCCACTCTGGCGTATCTTTTCGATACGTTATGTAGTTGGTGTGGCTGCGGTCGTTCCAGACCCGAACGATTGAGTCCACATTGACCAAGAATCCCGGAATGTTACGGAACGTGACTACAACTTGTTCCGAAATACCACACTCGACCAAGAAATCGAGAGCAATATCATCCAGATCAAGAAGCACCTTCGACTTGTCGAAAGTGTCCCGTTGATACTCCATCAAGAAATCTTCTACCTTCCGGAGTGTCGGATTTGATGGACACTTTCCCGGCTTGATAGAAGCTTTGAGGGCTTCGAACACACTACCAGAGAACGAAATCATTTGGTATTCCCTTTAGTTACAAGCCTTGTAATCTCAGTCTCAACCAAGTACCGCTGATAGCGGGTAAGTTTGAGACCATCCGTGATTTCCAACACCTTCCCGTTCCAATGGACACGGGTATGTTCCTTCCAACCATCCTCAAAGAATACATCGAAGAATCCTGTTTTCTTTACCCGTAGTACCTTAGGCAAAGAGGTCTTGCTGGAAACGCTCGCAATCTTCGGCGATTTCATAAAAGTCTCCTCTCAGTCGGTTAGGATCAATTGATATTGTAACATCAAGTACTTCGTAGAGGTCAGGAGTATCCGGGAAGAATCTCTTAAGAAGCTTCCGAAACTCCAAGACTACTTGTGGATGGCCGGTTTTCTGGCAATAGAGAACCAAATCAAACGGACGCTCCACATCACTATCATCAATGGTATCATCATTTATTTTGATGAATAGTCGTTGAATCCTTTCCCGATTACGAGATAGCCATTCTTCTACACGACGTAGAAAATCCTCCAAGGTACTATCCCATTGATAGATACAGATGGCCTCATGAAGCGTACTACCATCCTCGTCAAAATCCCTAAGGCCGGATGCTATGCTACCTGCGAGTCTAGCTGCTGATCCTACATCAAAAGCCCTGAGAGTATAAACAAACAACGCCGGGTCTTTCATTGAAGTGCCTCCGCGTACAGTTCGCGCTCATCCTTGCTAACCTTAAGCTTAGAGAGCGCCTTGTCAACGACTGCCTCAATGATGATACCGACTCGTTCATCATCCGACACGGTACTATCAAACGTGAACCTTCGATAGTCACCAGTTTGGAAGCGTCCATCGACAATACGCCGCCCGATCTTGCGATTGAAGTTGTCCACAAGCGAGCAAATTGCGAAGGCAAACTCCACGATGTTCGGATCATCATGACCGTTTTTTATCCCAACCGTGACACCACCTTGCCCGGCTATACCGTGTGGGTTCATATCGTCAATCAAATCTATCCACCGATACCGCAAGTGAAAATACTTTACCATGTTTCAGCCTCTTGTGTTTGATACGTTGAAGAACCGTTCTTTCGTGCTTGCATTTCAGAACGGATGCGTAACAACGTTGTAAATAGTAGATCCACATCCTCCATAGTTAAGGACACAGTTTCGAACCCTTGAAGTTCTGCAACTACTACCACGTCGGATCGTCCATCACGGAACAGTCTAATGGATGGTGAATAAGTACCCCAATCGTCAGTGTTGCTGAACTTCCAGCTCTCGTTTACTTGCACTACGCTAGTAGACATTGATCGCCTTCGAAGAATCCTCCATGAGCGCCTTAAACATTGGCTTAGTTTCCTCGACCACACACGAAACGAGGTTGATAGCCAACTGAATTCGTTTGAAATCCTCATACGTCAAGGCGAACTCATTGAGTTTCGTGATGTAGACAGCGTGTGTCTCCTGTTCTCCCGGCGATGCGGTAGCGGACCGATGGGTCGGATGCCGAACATAGATTAGTACCGTACCTCTCGATAGCATAACCTTGAACCGTTTTTCATGTTCAGAATTTACTGCTGTTATGAGCCACTCGGCTGGCATGATTTACCTCGACTGTTTGCTTGATATTTCCATGCACGCAAACCCGAACGTGCCACAGCAAAACAGAAACGCAGCAAGTCCGGTTGTGTGCCCCAATCCCCACAAGGCTAGGCTTGAGAGGAACCCGATGATGCAAAGAAACGTGAGAAAGCGGTACATATCAGTATAACTCCGCGTCGCGTTCATCACAGAAGAAGTGGATTCCAGATTCGCATTCCTCCATTTCATAGGAGAAAGTCAAGTCAGGAACCACACACTCACCTACCCGATACTTGAATCTAGAATCGAACTGTGATTCCGCAGTCTTGTAGTGGCTGACCTTTAAATGGCCAAGAGCATCGTAAGCGCCAGCGCACCGCCGAATACCACATACATACGCCATTGAAGCACGGCATTTGTACGTTGTCAAGTAAACGTGCGCCCCTTTCGGAATCAAGAGCAACGCAACGCTGAGACAACGCACTCGGTGACAAACTTTCTTGAACGCGATGAAGTCACGTTTGACTCGATAGAATCCTGTGTTGGAGTGTGGCAGTTTTTCGAATACGCTTCGATCAACCGACGACGCCTTTAACGGATAACTGATTGTCATGGTTACACCCTCAAGTCAGACAGCGAGTGAGTCTTGAGTGCGCCTGTGTGTTCCCAACGCACCATGATGTTAGGCTTGTCATCGAACGGGAAGATGCGGAACACCTTACCCTTGATCTTCGGATTCGCCTTCAAACCAACGACCAGACCAGCCACGATTTCTTTGCCAAACGCCTTCATGATATTCCCCTTTGAGGAATTACAACGTTGTAACGGAACCGTTCGCGTGCAACGTACCCTTACGGATAACGTTCGCATACATGCGTTGAACGGCCTTGCGATACTGTCGCCGAATGTCACCAGCAAACAGCGGAACCACTTTCTTGCCACGCTTATAAGTTACAAGCGTTGTAACTGCATTTTTCTCGGCACCTTGATCGGCACTTTTGAAAAAGTAGAACATGGATTCTGGACGCATTTTCGCCCCCCTCGTAACAAAAAATGGAAGAACTACAGGACGGATTTTAGGCGCAAAAAATTACAAGCGCAATACCGCCTGTCGGTTACTTGTGTGCTACAAAGTGGTTAGACTGCGGAATCCTAAGTCAAACAAGCACTTAGGCATGGATAGGTACTACTTGTGGTGCTAGTCTCTAGGTGGTCTGACGGTCGGGGTCTCCGAACGGAGCGTCAGAATTGCCCGGATTACACGCGGATAGACGGCCACTTTTGTGGCCCGCGCGTTGGGCAATGGTTGAGGACTTGAGCATACGCACGAGGACGCTGCTACAAAAACTGGTAAATCTCCTGTTAACTGAGTTCATGATTGCAAGTGCCTTTCTATGGCGCTTACTGCGATTGAGGGGCGTGGTATTATTATTGACCATTGCGCCCCATATACTACATCCCTTGTACGTTAAATCATAATCATTGGCGTATCCTTGAAAATTGTGCTCCTGTATAGACGCACAGCGATTGGGGTTAATGAAAGTGACCTGTATGTTATGACCGTTTTTATGGTGCCCTTTGGGGTGCCGAGTCATACCATGAATTTCCCCCAACGTGAAAGGGCGAACACGAATAAGGGAAGTGGATTTCATGGCAGACTCGGCGTAGCTTTGCAATTACAAGCTTGTAACGTCGTTCCTTTCGTTAAGTAGTTAGCGAAGTTTACGAGCCGCGATCAACTCATCGCGCTCTTTCATTGCCATTTCCAACTGCAACCGCAAAAACTCTACACGAGTCTCGGCCAATTCCATAAGTGCAAGAGAGTGAATTTCATTCAATCGCGCATATGTATCGGCAGAAACGTATCCGCTCGGAACATCGGGTTTAACTCCCGCAGGCTGCGAATCTAACTCGCGCACTGCAAAAGCAGGCTTAAAATCAATTTCAGCCGTAGCCCTCTTTGGTCCCTTGCGTGACTTTCTCTTGTAGACTCCTCGCGGCATGATCCTACCCTTTCTTAATGCATGAATTGAAATACTCGCGCAGGCGTTGACGTTCATACGTCGTAAGCACATACAACGAGTCCATTATCTTACGAGCAAGTTCTGGCTGCGTTAACTCCTTTCTATCGTACAGTTTCAAATCATGCGTAATAGCATTCGCCGCTATTACACACGGAAATGGGAGCCTTTCCATCGGCGCGCAATTTGCCGTAGGCCCGGACATGACCGTTTTTTTAACCATTGGTCGCCCTTCAATTACAACATTGTAAACATTTCGCAGAACTCGATGAAGCTTATTTGCTGGTGGTCTGCGTCGAGTTGTAGCCATAATACATACATCCTCAGATAGAACTTTTGGTTGAACTCCGACGCATCCATCCACGTTTGTTCACCCTGCATTTTGCTGCGCTCGCTTCTAACATTCGTTTCAATTCAGCAATAGCTGTATCGTGAGCGTCATCACGATCATCCGTGAAATAATCCGCATTCGGATGGCCCTCAAACTTTACTGTATATTCCCGATACTCTGGATTCCAGTAAATGTTTGCAGTTTCGCTTACTCCCAACAAGCCCATCGAAATTGAATCCACTTTACGAGTTGTCATGATCGTGTCCGTGAGTTTGATGACCGTTTTTACAGTGGCATTGCCATTTCCTCGGCAAACTTCGCCGCTTCCGGGCCGTTGTTAAACGTCCCCAACAACTTCCACAAATTTGACTGGTCACGCCAATCAGAATTTCCCGGCGCAAACCAAACCGAAAATTCCGCAGGCTTTTCGACAGTCTCAGGCTTACGGAACGTCAAGCGGATGCTTGCACTAAGCATGATATTCTCCCGATTACAACGTTGTAATTGAGCGCGATGCGGTCGGCTATGCCTACCGTTGAACGTGAGCCACCGAAACACCCGGCAGCCAATTTGACGGATTACTCCGCCATTCCAGCACGCTATAAAGCGCGATGCCGATTATCACGACTGCGATGATAAACTTCGCGTCGAAATTATTAGATGGATCACGGCCAATGCGATTGGATGCGCCTGCTACACGATGACCGTTTTGCCCTTGCCTACACTCGAATGTAGGATAGTGCGGATTTTCTTTTGCGTGCCTCATGATGTTTCGCCCTTTGCCCTTTCGATTACAACATTGTAATTACCGCGTTATGCCCAAACAACAGGCAAACAAAAACCGCCCAAACTACGGGCGGCTTTCGTTTACTTGCTGGCTTGTTAGGCTGCGATTGCCTTTGACGCTACGCCATTGCGCAC
>JGI11643J12802_10278196_pt1 | contig 11008 bp, 4 predicted proteins | sample IowConreferecore_FD_12802 | JGI IMG/M metagenome (IMG submission 12802)
GCTTAGAACTCCGGCCAGTTTTGCTATCGTGGGCGCGTCAAAGAAGGTTCGCAGTGACAATTCAACATGGAAGGTTTCGCGCAAGCGAGCGACCAGCTGTGAAGCCAGGATCGAATGGCCGCCGATCTCGAAGAAGTCATCGTGAATTCCCACCTCTTCCACACCCAGGATCTCAGCCCACATCCATGAGAGAGCCTCTTCGATGCGATTCCGCGGCGGTACTAGTAGTCTTTCGTCCACTTGCTTGATCTGCTCAACGATGGGTAAACCTCTTCGATAGATCTTTCCGTTGGGCGTCAGCGGCATTGCATCCAGTGGTATGAGCGCCGATGGGATCAGGTAGTCCGGGAGCCGGTCCTTGAGGAACTCTCTCATGCCCGGGACGGTGAGGCAGGTCCCAGGTTCGAAGACGGCGTAAGCAATTAATCGATTGTCGCCTCGCGCATCTTCTTGAAGTATGACAGCTGAGTGAAGGACAGCGGGGTGAGTATCGAGCGCCGCTTCAATTTCACCGAGTTCGATTCGATGACCGCGCAACTTCACTTGCTGATCGGCTCGGCCGAGGAACTCGATCTTTCCGTCTCGCAAATAACGCGCCAGGTCTCCGGTCGCGTAGAGGCGAGATCCTGCGCGTCGGCTGAACTCGTCGGGAATGAATCTCTCTGCGGTCAGATCAGGCGAATTCAGGTAACCTCGAACCACTCCTTGGCCGCCAATATAAAGATGCCCGCTTATACCAACCGGCAGCGGTCCAAGCTTTCGATCCAGGAGGTAAGTTTCGGTGTTCGCTATCGGTCGACCGATCGTGATTTTTCCGGCTGGCTTTTCCATCTGGTCCGAGGTGGACCAGATCGTGGTTTCGGTAGGACCGTACATATTATAAATGTCTCCCGCCATAACCGTTCCGAGTTCCTCGGCGAGCGACGGCGCCAGCGCTTCTCCCCCGACTAAGAGCTTATCCAATCCCCGTATGGCATCGAAAAATTTGGAATCGTAGGACAGCTGTCTTGCCGTAGAAGGGGTGCACTGCAGATGTGTTATGGCTTGCCTCGTCAGCTGAGCGGGAATCGAGTACCTCGTCTCTGGTTCCGGTTGCTTGCGATTGGCCTGCCTCTTCAATTGTTCGAGCAAGCTGAAGCTCTCAAGTACGGAATCGATCTCAACTCCAAAATCTACAAGGCAGGCAATTTCGTCCACGTCGATCGCTTTTATTCGCTCAACGGTTTCAAGACATGTGCTTACAGTGCCGATCAGCCCGCTTGTCTGAGAATAGCGATCAAAGGCATGCGAGAGGAGAGCATCCAGATCCTCCGCCGACAGGCGATCCTGGTCGAGTTCTTCTCCCAAGCTTCGGAGCAGGTTTTTGATCAATCCATAGGAGCTCTTTAAATATGAGCAAAACGGAGCTTTAACCTTAGCCCGGACCTCGGCAAGATCATTGCCGACGAAGGTGTGGACCATTAGGGTCACATGGCCGGCGCCGGGTCCGTGACCGTGCAGGCGCCATGACTTCCGATAGAGCCTTATTTTCTCGTCCAACTCCTCGATTGTTTGCCCTAGCAGGTGTGTTAATAGGTTTGCCCCGATTTCTCCGGCGACCTGGAAAGTGTCCGGGGCGCCAGCCGCCGTAATCCAAATCGGCAACTCATGTTGAACAGGTCTGGGAAAAATCTTTACAGGAAGTTGGTTCCCTGCCCCGCCTTGAAATGTGACAGGCTCTCCGCGCCAGAGCTTTCGGACGGTCTCGATATGACCGAGCATTATTTCTTTGCGATCGGCATAGTTGTCGGGCATCAAGACGAAATCATCTACATGCCAGCCCGAGGCTACCGAGATGCCGACACGGCCTTTCGAGATATTGTCGATGACAGCCCACTCCTCCGCGACTCGCACAGGGTTGTGCAAAGGCAGAACCACACTTCCGGCTCGAATCGCTACTTTTTCGGTTATCGCAGCGATCGCCGCACCCGTGACCGAAGGGTTTGGATACAGGCCGCCAAAAGGATGAAAGTGCCGCTCCGGAGTCCACACGGCAGTGAACGCATGACGATCGGCAAATTTTGCCCCTTCGAAAAGCAATCTGTATCGGTCATCGGCAACTTCTCTCTCATCACTGGCGAAATAGAAGAGGCTGAATTCCATCGCTTTATCAGCGACGCCATCGCGCAGGCTCGCACTCCGCCCGACGCGCCTCTGCTCTCCTTGAATAACGACGCTGAAGCCGCGCGAAAGAGTCCAGAATAACTCGAGGATCGAGATATCAAATGAAATGCTCGTGACGGCAAGCCAACGGCCCCCAGACTGGCGCCCCAACAGTCGGTCCATCGCATGAAAGAAATTGATCGCATTGCGATGTTCCACCTGCACCCCCTTCGGCTTTCCCGTAGAGCCGGAGGTATAAATCATATATGCCGTATTTTCGGGGAAAACCGGCGCCGCAGGATCCGCTTTGCTTTCGCGGGCAATCAAATCGCGATCCGTATCCAGGTCAACCCTCTGAACGGGGTTGGCGGGAAGAAATTCGATCGTTCGTCGCCTGGTGACGATTGCGCAAATTCCGGAATCTGCGATCATCAAGGACAATCGTTGTGGCGGGAAATCGGGATCAAGCGGCACATATGCGCCTCCGGATTTGAGGATCGCCAGCAACCCGATGATCATGTCTACAGAGCGCCCAACACAGATACCTACGCGAGACTCAGGGCGAGCCCCCAGTTTAATCAAGCGATGAGCCAATTGATTGGCTCTCGCATTTAGTTCCGCATAAGTGACCTGTTCTTCTCCGAAGCTGACCGCAACGGCATCAGGAGTCCGATGGGATTGCTCCTCGCACTGATGGTGCATGCACTGTCCTTCGGGATAATTGCTGCCCGTCAGGTTCCAGTCGAAAAGCGCCTGGTCACGCTCGGTTTCCTGCATCATCGGTAATTCCGAGATCGGCAGATCTGGCGTTCCTGTGATTCCTTCCAGGAGCATCTGGAAGTGATCGATCATCCGTGCAATCGTGCCGGCATCGAAGAGATCCGTGTTGTACTCGATCAACCCCCGAATTTCTCCGTCCCTTGCCGCCGCGGCTCTGAGCGTGAGGTCAAATTGGGTCACCCCTTGATTCAGCGGAAGAGATTCAAGCTCAATCCCTCCTATGTTCAAGATTGCTCCGACATCACCGATCGCAAAACGCGCGACTTCCTCCTGACCAGGCAAATGAGCCTGATGATAAATAAACATGGCTTGGATCAGTGGCGGGCGGGCGGCATCACGTACTTGCTGCAGTTTCTCGACCAGCAATGCGAATGGGTAATCTTGGTGCTCAAGGGCTTCAAGCACCGTCTTCCGCGTTCCGGCCAGGAAAGAACTAAAGGCGGGATCATCTGAAAAATTTGCTCGAACGACTATCGGGTTGACAAAATAACCGGCCACCTCTCTGAACTCTAACCGGCTTCTCCCGTTTGTAAGGACTCCCAGGAGAAGATCATCCTGCCCCGTGTAGCGGTGAAGCAAGGTTTCGAATGCTGCAGCCAGCGTCGTGAAGAGCGTCGTTTCCGACAGTCGACTCAATTGATTCAACCGGTCGGCCGTTTCTCGAGGAATCCTGAAGCGGATCGAGTTTCCGGCGTATGTCTGAATCGGCAGGCGAGGCCTGTCAGTCGGCAGACTCAGCGTGGGCAATTCGCCGCTCAGTTTATTCTTCCAGTAATTCCACAATCGCTCGCCTTCAGACCCGCTCAAGATTTCGTCCTGCCAATCAACGTAATCACTGAACCGAAACCCGACGGGTGGAAGAAACGCGTCGGTCCCGGATATCTGCGCGGCATACAACAGACCCAATTCCTTAATGAATATTCCTAAGGACCAGAAATCGATGACGATATGATGCGCAACCATCAGAAGCCGGAAATCTTCCGCTCTCTTATAGAGAGTGATTCTCAGGAGCTGATCTTGTTCCAGATTGAATCTGCGGTTTGCCTCCTCCAGAATCCGCCTGCTGAGCTCATCCTCGCTCCAGGGAGTGGCATCTTCCTCGCTGAAACTTACTTCCTGCCGTTCTGCCGCTCTTTGTTTGACGCCCTCTGCAGTAGTAATGAAATTGGTCCGAAGACATGCATGACGGTCGATCAAGATTTGAAAGGCCGTTCGCAGCGCTGCCAGATCGAAGCGAGTTCGAATTACTCCCAGGGACGCTATATTATAGGCTGGCGCATCAGTCACGAGTTGGTGAAGGAAATAAAGCGCTTGTTGCCCGCGTGAGAGACTAAATTCGGCGCCGCCTGGCCGTGGTAAGATCGAAGTTAGGGGATAACTCGAGGAGCCGTCCATCAGCTCGAACAACATCCTTGCCAGCTCGCTGAGGTTTGCCGCCTGGAAGAATCGAGGCATCGGGATGGAAACTGCGAGACGCGCCTCGATGCTGTGCATTAACTCGATGACCGCCAATGAATCCAAACCGTATCCCGGAATCGACCGGCTGACATCAATCGCACCTGCAGAGACACCCAGCTTCGCAGCCAACAGAGAGGCCAACCATTTTTCCATTGCTGCGACGTCGGTCGGAAGCGCGTCAGGGAAGAAGTCCGAATCCTGACTCTCACAGGTTACAGGCTCTTGCCATTTGGCGAGGATCTTGAGTTTGTCGTCAAGGAAGTCGGTTCGGCATTCGCGGCGGCGAATCTTTCCACTGGAGGTGCGGGGTATGCTTCCCTCTTGGATGAGACATATGGAATAGGGCGGTAACTGATGCTCCTCAGATACCGCCTGGCGAATCGATTCTATGATCGCATCCGGGTTCTGGGGACGACGACCTTTTACTTCCTGAATGATGACCAATCGCTGCCGGCCATCCACTTCGATTGAGAATGCTGCGCCACAGCCTTTACGCAATGCAGGAGAGCTGTTTTGCAGTGTCGCTTCGATGTCCTGCGGATAATAGTTCTGCCCTCGGATGATGATGATGTCCTTGATGCGACCGGTGACGAACAACTCACCATCTTTGATGAACCCAAGGTCGCCTGTGCGAAGGAAAGGTCCCTGGCCGGTGTCGGCCAAGTAAGCCTGAAAGGTCTGGCGAGTCTCTTCGATGCGATTGTAGTACCCTCTTGCTACGCTTGGCCCGGATACCCAGATCTCTCCGACGCGGTCGGCAGGGCAAAGAGTCGATGACTCCGGATCGACAATGAGTACAGTTTGGCCCGCTGCGATTTTCCCACCGGTCACTAATGAATAACTGTCCGATCCACCAGGCCTCGCGTTGACGACTCGATTGCCTTTCAGCGCTTCATCGCTGATCGTGCTGACCGCAGGTTGCGATCTCCCCCTGCCTCCTGAGACCAATAAGGTTGCTTCGGCCAATCCATAACAGGGGTAGAACGAGCTTCTCTTAAAGCCGAAGGTTTTGAAGGTCTCGGAAAATCTGCTGATAGTTTCGGGGCGGATGGGTTCAGAGCCGTTAAAGGCAACCGTCCAGCTGCTGAGGTCAAGAGTCGAGCAATCTTCTTGAGCGGCTTTGCGGGCACAGAGATCATAGGCGAAATCAGGCCCTCCGCTGGTCGTGATTTTGTAATCCGAGATTGCGCGAAGCCATCCAAGGGGGCGTTGCAGAAACGCATAGGGCGACATCAAAATGCACTTTGCGCCCAGATAAAGAGGTTGAAGCACTCCGCCGATCAATCCCATATCATGGTAAAACGGGAGCCAGCTCAGAATGAACGACTCTTCGGTCTGCTTGAAGGCCGCTTGAATCAACCGCTCGTTGTGTAACAGGTTCTGGTGAGTCACCATCACCCCTCTGGGAGTCGCGGTCGATCCGGATGTGTATTGCAGAAATGCAAGAGTGTCGCCGCCGACTTGGGGAGCCTGCCAATCATCAGCCTGTCTTAAATCAAGATCATCGGTCGCCAGCCATGTGAGAACTCGGAGTTCCGGCGTCTTCTCCCACAACGATTCTACCCTGGATAAAATCGCCCTGGTGGTAAGTACGAGCCTCGCTCCCGAATCGGCGGCGATCATCAAGATGCGCTCCATTTTGCGATTGAAGCGAGGCGGAGGGACAGGAACGGCAACCCCGCGCGCATAAAGACAGCCCATGAAACCGCTGATGTATTCCAAACCCGGCGGGTAAAGCAACAAGACACGATCATCCCGCGCTCTCATCGATCCGATCAAAACTGCGATGGCTCGCGCGTGCAGGTCTAATTGGCTGAAGGTCAACGAAGCATGCTTTTCCTCACCGTCAACGTGGAAGGTATAGGCCTGCCGAGTTGGTTGTTGAATCGCTCTCTGTCGAAGTAGGTCAATTAAATTCTTTGCCTGGCCGGAAGGCAAGTGGATGCTATTTGATAAAACTTCGGTTCTAAAACGCATTCATTCTCCCGATGCGGCTGAACGTCGATAATAAGGAAATGCCCCGGCGACAAACGACAAGTCCAGCCTGGACTTTGCGCCTATCGTTAAATGGAAATGTTTTTCGTATGACTATGTTGATTAAAAGCGGAGATGAAGGTTCTTACCGGTGGAAGGCTATCAGCGCCCGGTCAGGTTCACTCATAGGTCATAATTAGCGCATCCCGAAATGCAAATTCCGCCCCATCAGCCGGATGTATCTCCGAGACGCAATGGAGGATGCTGCGATCGTTTGCATATAGGGAGTCCAGAGGATTCGAGAGGGTAAGTTCATTGATCTTACCTCCTCCAGGCGTATAGATACAGGTAACTCCGCCACGCCCAATATTCTCTCTCGCGATTAGATGCACGCTGAAATACGCCACACCGTCCCTATGGATTCCTTCGGGCGTCGGATTCCCGACGAACCGCGAATTGGAAATGATCCGGATTTGATGCACCCCCACCTTCCATTCCTCACTGTGCCCGTCTTCGATCCGTAGCTTCATAACATTGAACTTGATCAGCTCTTTCAAGAATGCATTACCGTAACCTTGCGGCGTGAGGGGTTGGAAGTGCCTGCTTATCCCGCCGGCAAACTTGTTGTACTCGGCGCTTTGATAAAAGGGCTCGTGTTTTAGCGCGGTGAGTTCATCGGACGCTGTCGAATAGCGATAAGATCCGAAGCGCCTCCGGCGATACGGCTCCTGGTCGTTCAGGTATAAATCGGGCGGTAAGTCCTGCCATTCCGCCGAAAGCGATTTGAAAGATTCGCCAGCCTCTTCATCAAGGTCTAAATCTTTGGCTTGGACGAGAACATAGCCCTCAGTTTTCAGTGCTCGACAGATGTCGACTGATGCATTGACGAACAAAACTACCTCTTATTCCGGCGCAATAAAGTAAAAAGGATGACCGCAGTTGCAGCACCGAAACTCGTCATAACCTTCCCGTCTCACGATGAAACTAATGTAATGGCCTTTATAGACGCAGGTCAGCGGGTGGCGGAAATTCGTCCGACCGTTCTCCGGTCTGAGAAATGAGTGACCGCAATTACATGCATACTCCGTCAGACCGTTTCGGTCCACTACGGTATGCAACTGATGCCCCTTCACGATACAGAGAAATCGAACCCTCTTGTGAAATGCATGCTTGTTAGCATATGGAGATCGACTTGTATCGACGAGTAGCGGGTGTCCACAAACTTCACAAACATATTCGCTATGGCCATCGCGTTCCCCCATTTTGATGTAATCGTGGCCAAAGAAGAAACATGAGAGTGTGTGACTCACACGCGTCGCTCGGCTATCTTCACCGAGGATTGGCGCGCCGCATGGGCATTTCTTAGTGGCGATTTGTTCGGCCGGGAGAGCGTTTGAGACCTTATGGCCGAATGCAAGGCACCGCAATTTCAGGAAAAGCCGTTTTAGGAGCAGAGAAATCGATGCCGAGGTTGAGTTACGTGAATCTATTGCTAGTGATTTCATTTGGCGATCGAGCGGAGGATGAGTCTTTTGAGATGTTTTTTATGATGCCTGTATCGTCAATGCGTGACAGGTGGGACAGGATTGAGTCAAGGTTAGCTGGGGCTGATTACGATCATGACAATTAATTACTACCGATGTGGTTTGCTCGGTCGAGGTTTCCTCAGACGACATAGGCTCGAGGTGAAATGTCGCTGTCACTCGGCGATACTCTTCCTCAACCACCCCTTGCGCAGCCATTTCTGTGATCGCATGAGATACGACGTGATTGCGCTCGATACCCGGAGAAACACGCAGATGCATTTCAATAAAGATCTCATTTCCATGCGCGCGAGATCGTACGTGGTGAACCGAGTGCACGCCGGGCACGCTTTCGACAATTTCAGTGATGTGGGTCGGCGGTACAGGCGCGGCGTCTACGAGCACTGGCGCCGTCACCTTGACAATCTGACAACTATTCCAAGCAATAAATACAGCGACTCCGAATGACACCAACGGGTCGAGCCAGATATATCCCCGCTGGATCAAAAACAACCCAATCAACACTGAACAGCTAACCAACACATCGCTCCGAGTATGAATCGCGTCGGCGATTAATAATTTACTCTTCAATCGTTTGCCGCAACGATGCTCGTAGGTCGTAACAATCAAGTTAATGATGATCGTGGCGATCATCATTCCAAAGGTCAACGCGCTGATTTTCGGTTGCGAAACATCGCTGCTTACGAGCCGCTTGAATGCGCTGACGCAGAGTTCATAACAAGTGAAAAAGAGAAATCCGGCGAGCGTAAAAGCCGCAAGCGTTTCAAACTTGTCATGTCCGTATGGGTGCTCCTCATCGGGTTCGGCCGTCGCATACCTCATCACAACCAGACCCACGATGTTATTAATCGAATCGCCCGCTGAATGAATTGCATCGCTGACGACACTCAAACTTCCAGCAAGCAAACCGACGATGAGTTTGCCGATAACAACAGCAATATTGAGGCAAAGTGTGATGAGTAACACTTGCCGCACACCGCGCTTATAAACATCTTTGGCCGAGTCGCTAACTTGGAGACTCCCCGCAATCAGCTCGATGCATGTTGGTGTGATGTCATGCATATGACTTGAGTGACCGGGATTTGTATCTCGATTGAGAGTCCGGCGACAAGAATTTGTCCTCTCGGCTGGGGAACCTTCTATGGTCGTTTTGTACGCCAATCTTAATACCCTTCTCATCGAAAGTAGTTACGGGCAACTCCTACTTTGAGCGTCAGAAACAACTGGCTGTGATGCGGCTCTTGGGCTACTCCGAGTTTTCTTCGAGGTCGTTCTTATGGCCGGCAGCGTACGTCGCCTGATCGTATAGGTCGTCAACATCCCGGCTTTAATATGATCCGCGACATGACAGTGATACATCCACGTCCCGGGGTTGTCAGCTCTCATATCGATGGTCGCCGCGCTGCCGGGTAGCAACTCGATCGTATCTGTGCGTCCCTTCTTATAGAGGACGGTCTTACCGTGGAAGTGTGCGGTATGGAGATCGACCTCATTACCCATCCCCAGTAGATACCAGCGAACTCTTTCACCTTCATTCATCTCCAGTCCGCGAAGGTTACCGAAAATATATCCGTTGATGCTGTGCATCTGACCTCGCTCCTCATCCTCCGCCTGGTTGAAAATAATGAATGCGGTGACGAACTCGCGATCAACATCTAATGGACTGCCATCCGCTCTCGCCTTTCCTCGCCGTGTAATAATGATTGGCCCGAGTAGCCCGAGGTTTGTTTCCTGATACTCGGTGAGGTGGGAGTGGTACCACCAGACAAGCGAACTCGGGTCTGTCGGACCGGGGCTGCTATCTTCATCGGCAAACCAACGGTACGTGAAGTCCCCTCCTGGAGGGATCTCGGCTCCGGCGCCCGGATTCGGCATATAGTGGGCGCCTTCATTATCCTTGTCGTAGCGGAACCCGTGAGGGTGCATTCCAAATGAACCCTGTGTCGCGCGATTCCGGAAATGAACAAACACCGTGTCGCCGACTTCAGCGCGGATAATTGGCCCTAATATACCGAGCCACGTAGGTTGAGGTTTACGAGTCGTAAAAGCTCCGTCTGTATATTCAATATATCGAACTTTATTCCAGACCGTCTCATAGGGTTCGGGGATCGGGCCGCAGTGGGCAAGGTTTTGTTCTGTGGGAGCAAAATTCCAGGTTACGTCCTCGGCCTGGATAAAATAATGGCGATTGGTTGCCGCTATCGCAGAGTCATAGGCTACAGCGACCCAGATGACAGCCCCGATTGTCGCCATCGGCAGAATGCTCTGTAAGGTTCGGAAGAGGGGTACTGTAAAGGGATTAGTTAAATAAAGCATTGATTCAGCTTCTTGGAAACAGTTGGATGATTGAATCGAATGTAAGAAAAGGGGCGGATCCGGGCACGGAAAGACCGACTGCCAGGAATTCGATAGCCTAAAGAGAAAATGACTTGGTGATGAGAAATCCGTCGTTGAAAAGATGATCCGAAGGCATCAAATAATCGGGCCTCGGTTTGAATGATGCGCCCGGAATCGTAGGTATCCCGTATGACTGATCCGTGACCCACAACACTACTGATTGCGGTTGTTCCAATTCAAGAACCAATTCTATTCCTTCCGGGGGAGGCGCGGTATAACGCAGCGACCAATTATTTTTGTTATATTCGTCATATCGCTTTCCATCGAGGGCAAAGGCGCGGACCTTTGTTTCCCGGTTTAGAGTAACTATGAAGAAGGGCGCCTGCCTGGCCGATGTAACATGCAGTTTGACAGAGCGAATACCATTGGTTGTGGTATCGCTGATCACCTTGATATCAGGAGCCGGCATCGGCAAAACTGGCGCCTCTACGATCAAAGGCGACAGTTCCATTCCCGTAAAATCAAGGGCGGATTTTCTTTCGATGGGGCCAGTTAAATATTGCGATGTCCATTCGTCAGGGCGCTCATCCATACTCCCCCAGATGGCTCTCCCGGCATTTGCATTGACGGCATAGAAGAGACTGTCCTCCATTCGATAATTCCGATCGAAGTGCGAAGTGACTTTAGCGACCGAGAGAAAAGCGATGCCCACCACCACTGCCGTTACAGGCAGCAGCCATTTCCTGGGCCGCAACAGAACACTAAGCTGCGAA
>JGI11643J12802_10011871_pt1 | contig 10892 bp, 9 predicted proteins | sample IowConreferecore_FD_12802 | JGI IMG/M metagenome (IMG submission 12802)
ATGTTGCGAACAGTCGCCGCCAGCGGTTCGCCTGTGGCTGCCTCCACAACTTCAGTCATTCGGCGTGAAAGCGTCGCCACCGGATCACGGCCAAGATTGAAGCGGTTCACGCGAAGGAAGCGATATCCGTAACTCTCAAGGGTTAGTTGCCTCTCCACATCGCTCTCTTCGAGGTACCTGCCATAGTTTCCGGCGTTGACCCTCGATTGATTCTTGAAGTGGTACTCGAACCCGTCGTACTCAATGACCACGTTTACGACACCGCGACTCCCTCGGTAGACAACGAGGAAGTCCACGCGCCAAGCGGGATGCTTGTAGGTTGGATCAAGCTGGCGAAGATACTCGCCGATGGGGAATTGAGGCAGGATCTCTATGTCATCGAAGTTGGATTGCACAAACGACGTTTGCTGCAACCATTCGAGAAGCTTTGCTTCCATTGGACTCGATTGGTCGGTGTCAGCAGCCGTTGCCCCTGCCCCGATGCCCTGAAGAACATTCCAGTAGTGCTGCAGCGCCTGGCCAATTGAGTTTCTATATCTATCCAGCGGCATGGAATGGACGATCCAGATCGTCTCCTGTGCTCGACTAAACCCGACGTTCAATCTCTGGATCTTCAGCTTCTCTTCGATCGCCTCCTCCGCATTTGTGAGATCCGTCGGAAATATGTAGTTGAGTGCGTCCGCACCGACGGTCGCGACCATCGAGTAGAAGATCACCTGGCGCTCCTCGCCTTGGCAGCTGTCGAAGGTCATTACCTTGAGCCGCAACTTTTCCTCGAATAGCCGTGCCTGGCTATGTCCAAACAAGCGCTTTGTCAGCAGCACCTGCTGCTCGCGGAAGGGTGTAATTACCCCGACCGTTGGAGGCTTCTCGGAGGCCGCAAGCTCCACCAGCTTGCTGAGTATGAACTCAGCTTCGGCCTCATTGGTGCCCCGCGATGTCTTAGCAGACGCAGCGTCAACTTGGTCGAAGCGAATCACCTCATCGAGCGGTGCGCTTCTGATCTTGAGCGCCTGCAACTGACCGCCGTAGAACATGCGTGATGAATAGCTGATGAGTTCAGGATAGGAACGGAAGTGCTTACGAAGCATCACGGAATAGGATGCAGCCAGGCTGCAGAATTCCAAGATGGACCTCTTGACGTCGAACATTGCCAAACGTTGAAGTCTGGAAGCTTCTCGGCTGACACTCCTTTCAAAGAACTGAACAAGGTCCGTCCGATACTTCTCGTTGAGGTCATTGCTCGCATTCGATGCTTTGACGTTGGAAAACTGCTTGCTATCCCCGAGCACGACCACCTTACGCGCGCGAAGTAGTGCGGGAAGAGCCTGCGCTACCGATACCTGAGAAGCTTCGTCAATCACCACAACGTCAAAGAGATCAGGAACGAGCGGCATGAACTCGCCGAATTCTCGAATGCTCGCAATCGTGATCGGGAAGGACTCACGGACGCTGGCGAACTTGTCTTCTGGGAATTTTTGACGGTTAGCCACTACATGCGCGAGAGCCTTTGCGTCCGCTCGATGGTTCTCCATATAGTCGATCAGCCGCCCGTCAACATGCGCGTTCATCATTGAAGTATTGAGTTGCTCAAGGCGGGCCTTGGTACCGGCGTAGTCATACACAGGTGCAGCCTCGAAAGCGTGCCGGGTCTCGATCCATCGCCGGAGAAACGATATGGCGAGGGGCCAGATACGCTCGTCGTCTTTTGGCTGCGCCAGAAGTACATCTGCGATGCGAGCATCCATGCGCTGTAGTAGCTGCAAGGTGTCCCTGGCGACTACACAACCCTCTCCGGGAATTCGTGTGGCCGATAACGCTGCATGGGCCTCTGTGAAAGACTCACCGATCCTGTTCTCGTCAAGCTGTCTGCGGAGGGTTGTGGAGGCAATGACTTCCCTCTCCACTGTGGCCGCATCCTTTCTCAACAGCACAGGTCTCGCACATCTCAGTGTGTTGATTCTAGATTCCAGTTGGCGTATCGCGCGGCCGCGGAAGAGATATCCAAACAGCGGCATCTTCAGCTGTTGGAATTGCAGAACGCAACCGGACAACTCGCGCAGCTCATCAGGCGTCATCCGCTCGATCAGGCCAAAATCATCTGGGTGCCGTGCGGCGACGTCACGGATAACCACGTCTCGCGTCACACGTACAGCAAGCGATTGCGGCGTGAAATCACCCTCACCGAACACAACGCGCAAGTATTCGCGAAGCAAACTGAGTCTGTTCTCGAGCGCTTTAAGGTTCTCCACATGCTCGAAGGCATTCTGTTCTCTGAGAATGGATGTTAGCGATGGCGCGATGGCGTCCATCTCCGCTTCAGCTTGGTGCATGTTCTCCAGATCGGAGAGGGAAATCTTGCCTAGCGATTCAACTGTCCCATCGATTGATGTCTTCAGTTTGCCTGCTGTCTCATGCAATTCCTGTTGCAGTTTCGGTGCATTGGCCTTCATGGCGCGCGCGTACGCTTGCACCTGATTTACTGTTTGATTGGCAGTCAACTTTTTAAAGTTCGCGTTCTGCTGACCGAGTCGCAGCACTGGGTTTGGAAAGTCGCGGTCGTGGCGTACTCGGTTCATCGCATCTGCGAGCTTCGATTGGACAACGTCGAGAGCCTCGATCTTGTCCGAGAGAACAAGACAGGATTTCTTGCTAAAGGCGCAGTCAGCAGCAATCGCGGTAATGGTGTGAGATTTGCCGGTGCCCGGCGGGCCCTCAACTACGATGATGCGACCTTCCGGCTTCCTAACTGCCAGCAGCACTTTTCTCTGCTCTTCGTTCAACGGAATCGGAGCGTCACATACCATGCGCTCCACCATGGGCAACCCGGTCCACTCTTCCTCGATCGGCCGGCCGATACTTACGGGGTTCTCCATCAGGGTGTCTTTGACGATGCCCTCAAATAGATCGACGATTGCCGAGCCGCCCCGCTTTACTTGATCGATGATTTCCTCGAAGTCGTTTATGAGGGCTTCATCGGATCTCTCATATGCGGCTAAGTACAAACTGGACGACAGGGTGATCTGAGCAGTCGAGACATCGGGCGCCGAAGACGACAACTCGATCTGGCCAGCAACATCGACTGCATTGGCAACTTGTCGGAAAAGGGCTCGAGCGATCTCGAATATGCTTTGCTCTGCAGTCAAATAGTTGATGCGCTCCTTGATCGGGCTTATCCACTCTCGCTGCAGCCCTTGAGCAAGTTCCTGCACTACAAAATCGATCGCGCGGCGGTTAGCATACAGATGGTTCACGAGCTTGAGCTCGTAGCCAGTCGCACCCTCCTCTCGCTTCACTTCGACGGGCACGAACAGCAACGGGAAAACCAGGTTCCGGTATTTCAGCGAGCCGATATAGAGGTAGAGCTGCAACCCTTCGGCGGTATTCACATAGGTTTCGATGTCTCGAAACTCCAGATAGGCATCCGCAACCACGAACGACGAGAAGAAGTCCAAGAGGGCTCGTCGAACAGACTCCAAAGACAGGAATGCGACTAGTGCATCGTGAACCGGCTTTGGGTCGTCAACGGCAAGATACTTAGCAAGCGCAGCACCCAGCGGATCAATGGTGTCATTGGCGACTCGAGCAACGAGATCCGCTTCCGCGGAAAAGAGGCTGTCGAGAACGGAGTACGCCTGCTCTCTCAGGGGTCCGTCCAGTTGAACGACCAGAGGTCGCACGATTTGCTGCGAGACTTCCGATGCCAGCGTCTCGCAGATACCCGTTGTCCATGCCTCAGGATTGTTGAGCGCCTGAGAACGCGTTTGCTGGACGCGCGCGAAGACGGCTTCACGCACCGAGACAACCGACGTTTCCGGAATCGCGATGATGTGTTCGGCGATGATGCGCTTGAGCGTCGGACTCACGGATCTTGTGTACCGACGAGGGTGCATCTGCAGCACCAGTTCTTGTCCGCTGGGCTGATTGAGCACACGCCAAAGGGCTCGATCCAATTCCGGGTACGGCGCCACGCGCATTCCGGAACGGAACCCGTTCTCCGCCTGTAGAACGACGCGGCGGCGAGGAGCCTGTTGGCGTTTGAAGTCGGATTCCAGGAAGTCGCGGAAGTACTGCGATACTTTGAGCGCTAGTTCGCGCAGCGTATTGGCGTCCATATCCTGATCTGCGTCTGTCTTATGTGTTCTCGCCGGGATGCTGTTGTTCTTATTCGTGAGGATCCACCGCTCTATGGTGGATCTCGTGCAATAAGCTGAGACATCCCGATCGTCGATTCTTAAGGGACCGATAAGCGCGAGTCTACGAATCAGTCACCAGATTACGCCTCCGAACGTCATCCTGTCTCGGCGTTGCGCACAACGCAGCAGGGGCGCAAGTGCAGCTGTGATCCAGTCGTTCTAGTATTGACCGCTATTTTTGATAGCGTGTCGGTCGTCGCGCGGGTGACAAAGAACAAGACCCACCAATGGAGAATTAGGTCGTGGGGCTCTACATAAGGAAGTCCATTTCGCTCGGGCCGTTCCGGTTCAATCTGTCCAAAGCCGGAGTCGGCGTATCCGTCGGCATCCCTGGCTTTCGTGTCGGGACCAGTCCCCGCGGTAACTACGTGCACATGGGCGCGGGCGGTGTTTACTACCGGGCAACCCTCCCTGGCGGCCGTCGTGAGGTCCATGGCCGACCGGCCGTCCAGCCGGCAAGCGCGCCCACCGAGGACATTCAACTTAGCGAAATAGAAAGCTCTGCTACTGCGAGCATCGTGGACTCTTCTTCCGAAGAGTTGGTGGCAGAACTCAATTCCAAACGGCGCAAGCTGAGAATCTGGCCCTGGATCCTGGCTAGCGGGGTCGCAGTCAGTCTCGCGCTGTCGAGCCGCATGTCAACGCCACCGCAGTGGGTGTTGCTGACTTTGCTCGGACTGGTACTCCTGGCCACGGCGGTAGCTGCGTTCTTCGATCGCGTCAGAAAGACGACTGTGCTCATGTACGACTTCGAAGCGGGCATGGACATCAAGTTCGAGCAACTGGACGCGGCATTTGACGAATTCGCGTCTTGCGGTGGACGTTGGCACGTTTCTGCTGAAGGACAGGTCCGCGACCGCAAGTACCATGCGGGCGCCTCGAGCGTTGTTAGTCGCAAAGCGATTTCAGTCGGGAAGGGAAATCCACCTTTCGTTAAGACGAACGTCCCTGTGCCATCTGTGCCAGTGGGCAAGCAGACGCTCTACTTCTTCCCGGACAAGGTACTCGTGTTTGAAAGCAACGCTGTGGGCGCTGTCAGCTACGAGAATCTATCTGTCCAAGGTGCCGAAACCCGATTCATCGAATCCAGCTCCGTGCCGAGAGATGCCAAAGTCGTGGATACGACCTGGCGTTACGTGAACAAGAACGGCGGACCTGATCGGCGGTTCAAAGACAATCGAGAATTGCCCATTGCTCTCTACGAGGAAGTTACGTTCTCCAGCCACACTGGGCTCAACGAGGTTGTGCAGGTCTCCCGCATAGGTATCGCTAAGGAGATAGCGGCGGCCGTGAGCGGACTGGCTCGTGGCGAACATCCGTCAACAACGAGAGCCCGACACGCCCGGTGATCTCGTGGGCAAGTTCCGACCCAAGCGGACGCTGATTCGGGTCTTGCTCGCGAGCACAGTTGCGAGAGAATGACGGCCATAGTGCACATGGGTTGCATGATGGGAACGTCTTGAAAGATCCGATCACTCCGATGGACGTGTTGGGTCTTCTTATTGCGAAGCTGACCGAGTATGGCTTGCCGAGCGAACCGCTTACCGTGAATCGGTATGCGCTGAGGTCTCGCTTTGAAATGAAACCTCGCGTTACGCCCGTTCCCGAAAAGCTGGAAACCATTCGCCACCGCGTTCAACAAGAGCTCGGTGCTTTGCACGTGAACTGGTTTAGGCTGCTGCCGGGTGATGCATTGGGTCTTGAGATCCCGAATGCAGCGCTGAAATTTCTTGGCGATCCTGGACAACTGGAATGGCTCGCATCTGACAGGCCAGAGTGGAGCGAGGATATAGAGGAGCCGCTCGTTCAAATGGCGCTACGGATCGAGAAGCAACTCGCGGCACACGGGTGTGCCGGGCAAGTGGTGAGTGTGCAGACTGGTGCAGGGCTTGTGCGGTTCGAAATCTGTCTCAAAGAAGACATCAAAACGGTGGTCAAGCACGCCATGGAAATTGTTGAAAGCTTGAAGGCGCGCATCGTCGTGCCGATCCCGGCGACAGACACGCTATTTCTCGAGTTGAGCTACGTGAATCTGGACAGGCAGACGGTGCCCCCGATTTCCGGAGAATCCCGCGAGGCCGGCCAAGAGGCCGAAGGCGAGCACGACCCGCTCTATACAGATGCCGTCCGTGTCGTAACCGAGACTCGTAAGGCTTCCATCAGTGGCATTCAGCGCAGACTCAAAATTGGTTACAACCGTGCCGCGCGCATGATCGAGAGTATGGAAGCTGCTGGGTTGGTCGGTCCATTGCAAAGCGACGGTTCGCGCGAAGTATTAACGGCCGCGCCACCCAAGAACTGAAACGACTGCCAGTCCCACGCGCTGAGTCCGCTTCAAAGCCAGGCATTCGGGTCGAAGTCAAACCCGCTCGGACAAGCTTGTCAGCCTCAGTCCGCCGGCAACCAGCTGCTGCACTAAGCCATCCGCGCCTCCGAGGTGAGCTGCTCCCGCGAGGACAAGCGTTGGCGCGCACGAACATTGCACGAGCTCGCGGATGGTTGGAACCCAGAGGTAATTGCGCGCGGTAACGCGCGCATGCTTGATTGGCTCGAATCGATTCAACCCGTGGAGAGTGCTTATCCGTTCCACTTCTTCGAAATCTCCAGCTACCCAAGCGGAATAGCTCGTCTCGAGCACTCTCTTGAACGATTCTGGGTTGTCGAGAGCCCAACTCACTGCGGCATCCCATACGGTGTCACTCACGCCGTCTGCGAGCGCGTAAGACTGAGCAGCCGTCTCAAGATACTTGATACGCGGCCCCACAGGCTGAGTCTCATTCGATCTCGCAATGGCCAGTAGCTCGACACCGGGGTCGATCGGAGGAGTTGGATGCAGGACGTCCGACGCGACGGCGCAGGGCCTCAGCATCGCAAGGTGTGCCGCATGTTGGCGCGGAAACTTGCGCTCGATGCGAGGCCACGAGCGCGGCAGCCTCAGCGCGAGGGGCTGCGAACCTGACGGCGCGTATCGACCCCGGTCCGATTCCAGCTTGTCGTGCTCCAGATAGATGACGCGAGCCCAGCTGATTGCATCGTGAACCCAGTGCGCCAAGGGACGGCCCTGGGGAACCACATGCATGGTCCCCCCAATGCGGACGCTGGACCCTTCAATCTCAAAGTACATCGCGGTGCTCGGTCTACTTAACCGGTTGAACTCCAATATGGAATGTCTGCTATCGGGACGATCTTGGCACAGGGATCGTTTCGCTATCGCGTAAGGTCGTGGTTCGGCGCGCGTCCTTGCTCGGATTCGCGACGCCTGTCCACCTGGCTCAGTATTCCGGCGGCAATGCGCTCGCGCTCGGTCAGCACAGGCGGCAAATGCTTCGCGAAGTATCGAACGTCACCAGCCAAGCTCACCTCGCCTTGTCGATCCAGCGTGTCCGCAGCCTGCATCCACCCTTCGAAGATCGCCCTGCGCGTCTCTACAAGCTTCTTGCGCCGTGGATCATGCACCGTCCCGGTCCGCTTCAGCTCGTCAACGACGGACGTGACCTGACTACGCAGCGCAGTTGAAGCGCCTCGCCGTTGCGCTCTGTAGATCGGATCCTTCGTTGATCCCTTGTTCCGTCCTCGGGCGACACGAGGTGTGGCGTTCGCAGCAAGCCCTTGCTCTCTCATCATCCGAGCAAAGTCCTCCCGCCACTCGCGAAGCATCTCCTTGTCTATATGTAGCCGTTGGCCATGCTCTCCTTCCGCCTTCACGACCATGTGAACGTGCGGGTGTGCCTGGTCCGTGTGCAACACCATCGCGTAGCGATGCTGAAGCGCGAACTTCTCCCGCGCGAACGTCCTCGCCGCTGCCAGCACCTTCTCAGGCGGCGTCGGCGCCGGCATGGATAGGACGATCTTGTGCACCAACTTTAGCCTGCGCGCCTCCTGCCTCCCGTCGCGGCCTGCTCGATATTGGCCAGCGGTCAGCTCGAGGTGCCAATCCTCCAGGAACTCCTTCTGCTCTTCTTTCGGAATTCGCTCGCCCTCGTCGGTTTCGATCTCCAGCTCACCATGACGGCTGATGTACCCGAAGTGCGCTGAGACTGCGCCTCCTGACGTACCACCACCGGTAACCTTGACCATCACCTCGGGTGTCCGCCGCACGGTGCGCGCAATCTGGTCAATCTGAGCCTGGCTGAAATGAAGCCGCGACTGCGGTCCTGCGCGACCGACGCTGAAGATGTCCAGCAGGGGCCGGTCGCTCCCTGGGACGCGGAAGGGTCTCCTAGTCATATCCACTCTCCCAGCTCTTGAGCGCAGCGCAGGCCAACTTCTCCGTCACCTTCTCCAGCCCAGCGACCATCGATCGCGTGAGGCTGAGTTCCTCCTGAAGCTCTTTCGGCATGCTCCCTGCCCTCGCACCGTCGCGGGACATTCTCGTGAGTAGTCTTCCGAGGCCGGCCAGCAGGACCACGCCGTGCTTGTAAGCGCTGAGCTCGTTCTCGGTGAGCGGCGGGTTCGTGGCCACGTGCGCTCGGACCAGGGCGGCTAGATAGGTCGATGCTTTCATGTCGCGCCGGCTGGCGCGTTCGTTGATCACGCGTCGGTCGCCTGGACGCAACCGTATGGTGATTCGGTCGGTCGAGCGCTCTCGACGTGCTGGAGCCGTATTCGCGTCTGAGACCTCGCTGCCGTTCAGCAATGAGCGAATGGCAATTAGAGCCAGCGCCGACTCAGACATCCCACGGCTGGCCGCCAACGTTGCGAAGCGCTCCTTCTCCCTCGGCGTCGGACGTGCCGTGATCGATGGGAGACGCGAAGCTGAGCCGTTGCTGCTCACGATGGAAACTCCATGTGTGCAGCAAAAGGCGGACGCTTCGCTATCCTGCCATCAAAATTATTTCCCTCCGCATGCGCCAACGTACCGCAGCGACTTGCACGTCCGCTGATCACTTCAGACCAGTGTGAGAGATGCGCAAGGATGATGTGCAGAGAATCACATTCGGACCAACGTCGCAGCCTGTAGGAACAGGAAGGCGCCAGGGTATCCATACCCTACCTGCGGTCGTCCGATCGCCTGTTGTGAATGAGCAAAGGCGAGGCAGCCAGGTCTAGCTTCCGCTTGGATCGCATTGGAATGCGAGCTGCGGCGACTGTGGGGCTTGTTGTTGTTGTGGAGTTGGCAATCAGCTGAGCAATGGCCACGGCCGAAACGAGACGACGGGTACCAATGCGCACGCTCGCGAGCTGGCCCTTGTGGAGGAGCTGGTAGATCGAATTGCGCGAGATGCCGCCCAGCCGCTCGCGCGCTTCGTCGATCGAATAGAGGTCTCGGTCCTTCATGAAGGTCACTTCCGGATCGCTGACACTCGGGTCAGCCGTGACCCCGGCTCAATCGATCCACCTCAGCCAGTTCGTGCGGTCACGCTAGAACGAGCACGAGTCACATGTGAAGGCTGCGTTTGTGACGAGTTTGAGCAGAAACGCCGGGGCTGGGAAGGTGAGGATTGGCGCTAAATTCGGCAGAAACTCAAACAATGACGCGCTCTGGAAGATGCAAGTTTCGGCCCTTCCTCTATGCGGCTCACTCCGTGCGACACTTTGCGACGGAACGCGACAACGCAGGCGATTGGGGAGGTCAGCGTCCGTTCCGTATCCCGCCCGCCCGTATACTTCGGTACCTGAGAGGTCCCAATGGCCGGAAGAGCTCGCAGAGTCCGAGACGCCAATCTTGCCGACGCCTTGCGCGCGGCACTAGCCAATGGCGCTTTCGCTCCAGCGGACGCGAGCCGGGCTATTCGTGCGCTTGAGGGCCTGTCCCAGAATGCCTTCGCCGCTCGCCTCGGTATCAACGCAAAGGTGATCAAGGCCCTTGAGTCAGGTAGTGGCAACGCGCGTTACGACTCGCTCGCCAAGATTGCGGACGCTGCCGGGTTGCGCGTCGCGTTCGTGAAGGCCTCTGGAGTAGTCGAACTTCTCGATCCCGACGCACGCGCTGCTGATAAGCGGCGGCGTAGGCTCGCCGCCAGCGAGGCACTACAGGCAGGAAAGGTTTCGGCGCGCGCCCTGCATGAACGTAATGCACTCGAGGTGGGTGAGATCGTGTTCGAGCTGCCGAGGCTCCCATGAGCATTGCAGCTGACAGTGCCCCAGCGCCGCTGACGGACTCTCAACGGGCCGAGCTCCAGAAACGAATTGAAGAGGATGACGCGCATCCGGACGATGTGATGCCTTGGGAGCAAATCAAAGCTTCCACACTCGCACGACTAAAGGGCACTAGGCGTCTTTAGAAGTTTCGCAAGTCGTGGCTTGGGCTTCGAGGGCGCGTCCAGTGCGGCGACAAAAGCATCGTACTGCCTGGCGTTGAGGTTGAATTCGCGACGCTCTGCGAGCACTTCAGCGGCCGCTGTTAAAGCGCTGTCCAGCATGAACGCGCCAATCGACTTGTTTTGTGACAAAGCCGCCCGCTCCAAAACCTTCTTCGGTGCCGCCGGCAGTGGGATTTCCAGCCGGTCTTCCCGGCGCTTTGGTGAAGCAGCCATCTCGATCTCCTTAGGTTTCAATCATATCTACACTCCAGCACCGGTTCGCCAGGGGCGGCCCTTATGACCCTCGTCACAAGGGTACTAACTGCTTGGCTGATGCGTGGTCCAATCGTGGTTCAGTCGTGATAGGCTATCCGCACACCCTATGGAGAGGTCTATGAGCACTCTTAACCCGTCCGGTCGCTCCTCTGCGCGCCCCATTACGGGTCACGTTGCC
>JGI11643J12802_10093625_pt1 | contig 10839 bp, 1 predicted proteins | sample IowConreferecore_FD_12802 | JGI IMG/M metagenome (IMG submission 12802)
TTTCCGGTAGCGCCGCTGGCTGGCGCTACGCCAATCTCGGGCGCGCCCGAGCCCAGGGTAACATTCCTCAGAAGTTTCGAGAGCCAGATCATCGGCCCCTGGCGGCGTGAGGTGATACGCCTGTTATTCAACCAGGTCGCGCCCGATACCAAGGGAACGACAGAAGTGCCCGCAGTAACGCCGCAGGGACTCAGGGCGAAAGTGAAAGTGGATAGAAAGACTCCACAACAACTCGCGATAGTGAAGGCCGAACAGTGGAGCGAACTGCTGCTCGCACATCCCAAAGGAACCGAAAGTATCCTCCAATTCTCGAACCTCCACCACACGCTTCAGGCGGCCTTTCAGTCGAACCAGTTGTTGTTGGTGGCTACCGATGGCACATACTTCCGGGGATTCGCTTCAAAGGTGAAGATCGGCGTATGGGAGTTCGATCTTGACCCCAGTAAAAGCGAGAATAACGTCATTATTTTTAAATTCGGCCCCGGCAAGCTGCGAGAACGCCTGAGAGACCCGCGATCGTGGACCAATCCGTCGGACTTTAACGATACCGAGAATGTCTCGCTTGCCGATCTGGCAAAGTGGCTCTCCAAATTCATCGAGGACGTTGACGACATTTTCGATGATGACAACGAGAACGAGACTGACGAGGAGAAGGAGGAGCGCGAAAAGAAGAAGCCGGATTATGAGCCGATACGCAAGATTCTGAATGCTGAGAACTGGTCCGGCATCCTCGGCCTGGACGTCTACATCAACAGTAAGAGTCTGCCGCCTGAACTTAAAGCGCTCTCGGCAGGGATCGACCCGTCGAAGTTTGCAGCGAAATATCTGGCGATCGAGACGGGCACGATCGAGTACAGACCGCGCAACTCGGTCGTACCACGCATCACACTCGAACCGGAAGAGTGTTCGCTCTTCGGGCTCATCGATTACGAGATGCAGCCAAACGCCGGCGGCACTGGAGGGCCGGATGCGGATTTCACCGTGTCTCGCCTGCGCGCAGTTTTCAGAAACGGCGACCTCACCGAGTTCACCTGCGACGCCCAGCTCAAGATCATCAAACTGTTCGGTTACAACGCCAAGCCAGTCAAAAAGATCGACCTCACCGGCGCCCGGGAACGCCGAGCAGGAGGCGATGCCTATAGTCTGACGATAGCGGGTGACCAATCAGATCCCGCCGTACTCGATGAGAGCCCCGCGATCGAGAGCGTGGAGATGAAGAAGGCCGAGTTGCAGGTAACGGAGGATTATGACTTTGTGACAGGTGAGACATATGTGAGTGTCACCTTCTCGTTCACGGGCGCTCTTCGTTTCAAAGCGTTGGATGATGGCGCATTCGATATCTTTTCGTATAACACTCTCCCATACAGTGGGCTGATCGTGAGGATGGATTTTACGGAATCCGAGCCGGCCAAACGAAGCCTGAAGGTAGACCTGGCCGGATTCGCGCTCGATGGAAACCCCACGGCTGCTGTTGCGCGGGCCGACAGCCTGGTCAAGAAATTTCCGATGAAGCTGCAGAGGTTCTATTCGTCGTCGAGCGCCAATAACCCGACAAAAGACAGCGACACCGCGCCGGTCAAAGACGGCTATGTTCTGGTAACCTCCGCCGCAAACAGCGATGCGCCACTGGCAAAACAGATCTATGGGCTCGACTTCACGCTCAACCTGGGAACGCTCGGCGAGTTCGCCTCAAATGCTGGCATCAACGTCAACCTCCTGTTGGCCTGGTCGACCGAGAAGCAGGTCAAGGTCTTTTTGAAATTTCCGGGAGTGAGCGGAGCTTCGGCCGACCTCTTCAGTCTGCAGGGTGTTGTGACGTTCGGGGCGGAGGCATACACACTGGAATACATAGATAACCAGGAGAATAACGACGTCAAAGGCTGGATTCTAGTGTTGAACAAGATGGGGCTGCGAATCCTCGGGGTCGGGTTCCCAACTGGCAATAAGCCGAGCCTCTTCATCTTCGGGCCGCCAACTGCCCAGGGACAGCCAGAGCAGGGCGACAACGAAACGCCGCTCGGCTGGTACGCAGCCTACAAGGGAATACCCAGGATCTGAATATCCAGGGAGTTTTTCGAAGCTGCCTGGGGCGGCATAGTCGAAGTGTGTCTGCGCGCCGGGCGATCGTGAGTTGTTTTAAGTGAGGAGTGTGCGAATCGATACATCGGCGAAGCCTATGGAGTGCTGCGGCTTGACGCAGCTTTCACAGCCTCAGTCTGCGACGCTGAGATGGGAAAGCGGATCGAGCCACCGCACTCCAAATGCTTCTGGCGATCGTGAAATGTTTTGAGTAGAAGGCAAGGAGAACTTTTCTTATGCGTAAAAAAACTTTCTATGCCATTCATGTGATCACCATTCTGCTGGTCATTAGTCTCAGGGTACTGGGCCAGGACGGTTATCCACGGGTGAAGATCGTTCACTACGGAGTCGGCCATGGCGACTGCACGCTCATCATCGTCAGTGACAGGGACAAAGATAACAGAGATGAAATTAAAACTGTTTCGGTGTTGATCGACGTCGGCGGACGCGGTTTCGAGGCTCGCCGGCATTGGGACGAGATTTGGCAGCGAATTCGGAACGAAGGGGGAGACCGGTTGAATTTCTTCGTGGTCTCACACTTCCATAAAGACCATATGGGCGCCGCAGAGAGGATTCTCCAACAGATAAGGCCTGCCGTCCCAGGCCAGCCTGAGAGCTACCCCTGGAGAACGAGCATGAAGATTATCGATCGGTCGGTATTCGTAAACAATGATCAAACCCTCAACTATATAGCGTGGGCGCCCCCAACTAGCGGGACCGTGACGCGTTACCTGCAGGAGGTAAATAACCAGAGCCATTGGAGCCTATCTCAGAGGCCGGAATTACGCGCTGGAGACGACCTTTTCGCCGGTTACAATCTGAAGAGTTCCCAGATGATTTGTATTGTATCCAACGGTGTTATTGGAATTACGCGCAGAGCTCAACCACGGATTGCCAATGTCCCTCCCCCCCCGACCGTGCGAAGTGAGAACGACCTGAGTTTCGCATTTATCCTTCGTGCCGGCAGCTTTCGTTACTACACTGGCGGAGACCTCAGCGGCGGAGACATTCCGTACTCCCCGGCAATACCACCGCAACCGGCGCAACCAGGGCAACCAGGGCAACCAGGGCAACCAGCTCGACCAGGGCGGCGAGCTATAGACGGGCAATCAGCTATGGAACCGCCGCTCGCCAGCTATCTCAGGCTCAATGACACTTTTGGCGACAGCTTTCACACCTGTGCGCTCAAATTCAACCATCATGGCAGCAGGAACAGTACGACGGCTGACTTCATGGGTATTTTCAATCCGCGGATTGGAGTCTTTACAGCCAATCATCGCCGCTTCGGCAGCGGACGCCTCCCGGCAGACGAAGTCATAGCGCGAATAGAGAATCGACAGTACCCTCCGGGTAACCAGAATCCAGTGCTGCTATACACATTCAGATTCGATGAAACGCTCGATCCGACCAGACGGGTAGGACGAAATAACGTGCCGGTCATCGCATATCAGGACATCATTATGTCTGTAACGGATGAAGCAGACGCCTCTCTTTTCACCGGTCAAGCGCCCAGGATCCGCCTGTTTCGTCAGGAACGTCAGATAAGACGCTTTGTGCGGAGAGGTGTTGAGGTACCTCACAGACTTCCACACCGGGGTGGTACCCCTCCCCCGTTCAACAACACATTTCGGTGTGATCGGACTCCGCACACGATCACGCCGCTGCGATACTTCCCGCCTCCTCCAGCGCCTCAACCACCAGAATGACGTCCACCGGCGCGTCCATTGTCATTACCGTCCACAGACCAGGCGACAGGCACCGTTATGGCGACATTAGCAGATATCAAAACCAAAGTTGAAAACGCGATCACCAGCGGTAGATGCACGATCACGAAGCAGATGGTCGACTCCAAAAGCTTCACCTATGTCCTGGCTCTGCTGCGCAGCCAGCAGATAGAATTTTCGGATCTGAAACCAGGTGACGTCACGCTGGCCGGCTTGACACTGACCATCACCGGAAAGGCGACTATCCTCCGCCGCGCTGATAAAGTGACCAAGATCACGTTACAAGACGTCGGCGCCAATCAACGTGCCTGCGTTGTTGAGGTCGCTGCCTTTGGCGAGTGCCAGCCCGATCAGCTCGTCAAAAACGAACTTCCCGATCTCGAAGAGTTGTTCAAGCCCCCGAAACCCACCGGTGCGTCATTTCCTCCCCTCGGGCTGAGCTATACCAGGTCGAGGCTGGAGGCAAGTTCAACGAAAGAGACTCTGACGATTACAGGGGATGCGCCCACGATCGCCAATCAGAGCATTCAGATTCTGGACAAGCCGAGGATAGAGCTGAGCCAACTCGGGTTCGTATTGGAGTCTTCCCTGCCATTTGGAACGACCACGCCGGATGCGCGCTTCAGGACGACCGGAACCTTCACGATAGAGAATAAAGAGACGGCGCAGAATATAGAGGTCGTCGCAGCGGTGGACCTCCCGATAGGAAGAACCATCAGGTCTGGCCGATGGCGCGTGACTGGCAGTTCGGCAGCAGGGTTGACACTTGACGATGTGCGCGGTTGGGTGGGGGCCGAGAGGATGTTCAATGCGGCTCCGAGCCAGATTATAGGGTTGGACGGTTTCAGTCTGAAGAGTATCGCCGTTGATTTCGTGATCACTGGCCAAGAGAAAAAGATCAATTCCATTCAGGTGGTGGTTTCGACCGATAACAAATGGGAAAATTTCGTCACCGGATTGAGTCTGAGTAACATCACAGTGGTTGTGAATGTCACCCCGCCGTTTAACTCGCCATCTATCTTCGCCAGCGTGGGCGCCGAACTGAGTTTGCTGAATGTACCCAAGTTATATGCCAGCATGACGTTTTCGACTGACAGCGGCGAGTGGGCCATCTCGTTTTCCCCTGCTGATTCATTACTCTTGAGTGCGATCTCGGCTCTGGTTGGGGGAGAAGACCTGACCAAGCTTGGGTTCGACAACCCGAACGCGATCAGGCTTAACCTGCAGGAGCTGACCTTCGTTCTCAACCTGAAGTCTGGAGTGAAGCTGCAGTCGATCGAGTTTGTTGGGGTGATGGAAGAGCTGAGCTGGAAATTGCTCGGTGACACACTGGAGGTATCAAGCGCGGAGCTATCACTCGACATCATCGATCCGTTCGGCGGTCCCACCAAGCACATCGACCTCACGTTGTCCGGGACGCTCATCTTTCTGGGGACGGTACAGGTGAGCTTTGAGATGGCGCGCATCGAAGGGCGATGGGCAATGTCGGCGGTGGTGATAGATACGCCGCGCGAGGAAGTCGTACCGGAAGATCCGGCGTCGCAGGCGCAACAGGTAAAACTCTCCGCTCTCACCACCAAGCTCGACATCGGTCTCCATGAGCAGTTGGTAAGATACGCGAACCGCCCGTTGACGGGGCTGAGCATGCGATACACCACCCCGGCCAAGGATCTGCCGGCCGAATTCTCGTTCAATGCGACAATCTCCGAACTGCTCGAGTTCTCGCTCGGCGACTTTCTGATCAAGATCCCCTCGCTGTCGGTGGAGTTCAACAAGGCGCAACAGATATCGATGACTCTGAAGGCCACTATCAGGCTGCCACAGTTCAAGAACGCCGAAATGGCGCTGGTCTTCGCATACCAGCAGCCGCAGGGGTGGACGATCATGGTCGAGGCGCTGGGGTTGCGCGGCGTGTACGACAGTAACGCAAAGCTCGTCAAGATCGGCTTCGGCTCCGTGACCTTCGGCCAGTTGATGCAGACTATCTACAGCCTGGTCGAGCCGGGACGAACGATCAGGCTGCCGGAGCCATGGAACGTGCTCGAGGGGATATCGCTCGATGGCGCGGAGTTCTTCCTCTATTTCGATAAGCCTCAGGGCGGCGCCGATAGCCCCAGGTTCGGTCTGTCTTACACGTTTACTCCTGAAGCCGATCTCGTTTTCGGCACGTTGAAGAAGATCGGCTTCAACTATATGAAGAGCGGGAAACTGAAGCTCAGTGTCGAGGGATCGATCGGCATTGTGGGATCGCGCAGACCGTTGAAGGCAGAGTGGGATCCCCGCAACCCGAATGCGGCGCCGCCGGTCCCGTTGCGGAGCGGGTCTTTCATCGATTTGCAGTTCCTGGCGCTCGGCCAGCGGCTTCAATTGAATAGAGCGCAGAATATCCAGCGGGTGAGTGAGGCGATCACCCGGATGAGTGAGGCCTTTAATGGGGAGCGTCCGAACCTCTTCGGCGGGCCAGACCCTGTTCTCAGTTTCAATGCCCAGAGCGGGCTGCTGATTGCCGCCGATTTCTGGCTGCTGGAGACGCTCTCGATGAAGCTCGTCTTCAACGACGGGATTATTGCCGGAGTGTCGATCGGGCTGAGCGGCGACCGTGCGCGCTACCTGCGTGGACTCGATTTCGAAATCCTTTACAAGAAGGTGAGCGAGGGACTGGGAGTCTATCAGGTTGAGTTGAGAGTTCCTGACGCCATCCGCCAGATCGAACTCGGTCAGGTCTCGATCACGATCCCGATCGTCGCCCTTGAGATCTACACCAACGGAAATTTCCGCGTGGATCTGGGCTTTCCAAAGAACAACGACTTCTCGCGCTCGTTCCAGTTGCAGGTCTTTCCTTTCATCGGATCGGGAGGATTCTATTTTGGCAGGCTGGGAGGAGCGACCACCAAGCGCCTGCCGCGCGACTCAATATACAAGCCGGAGGCATTCGATCCGGTGCTGGTCTTCGGGATCGGGTTGCGCATCGGTGTGGGGAAGAGCATCCAGCGCGGCATCTTCGATGCGGAATTGAGCCTCTGCTACGAGGGAATACTGGAGGGGGTGCTGGCCTTCTTCAACCCGGAGAAGAGCGCGCCGGAGTCGCTCTACTACTGGATACAGGGGACGGTCGGGATCGTGGGGCTAATCCGCGGCCGCGTCAGCTTCGCGGTCATCACCGCCGAGGTCTCGCTCGAGATTGCGGCCCGTGTAGGCGTCACGCTGGAGTCGTTTCAACCGCTCATCCTCTCGTTCAAGGCCAGCGTCTCGATCAACCTGGTGGTGCGCATCGGCACGGGATGGCTCGGTGTGGATATCAATTGTTCGTTCTATGCCGAGATCAGCGAGCAGTTCACAATTCCGGTGCGCAATCCCGGTCTCCCGGCCTGGACGATGGCGCCAGCGAACCGAGCCCAGAGGACGCCACAGGCGCCGGCCCCATTCGGATTGATGGCGCAGTCAGAGGGCAGGGTGGAGGAAGCTCTGCTGTCGCTGGTCTCGTTCGGCCTGGCGGATCCGGCGTTACAGGAGCTGCCGCCGCCAGCGGATGCGCTTCAGAGAGCCGATTTGACGCCGCAGGCATCGCAGCCGATCCCCAGAATGACCTGGAACCATATCGAACTTCCCGACCGCGAGCGTGGAGATTTGCGGCTCCTCTTCCGCCCGCAATTCACGATGGCCGGGGTAGGCAATGAACAGATCGCGCATGGTGTGGCGCTGCTCTTCCTGCAGAGCGTTGGAACGGCCAACCCGATTGTGAATTCGGCTGGGGACCAGCCGAATATCCCCAGCGACTTCGACCGGTTCGCCGAAGCGATGCTGCTCTGGTGCATCAACTCACTGCTCAACCGCGATCAGATCGCAACGAGCAAGGCAGAGGTACTTAATCTGCTGATCTCCGCCGAGGATCTGCGGGGAATCTATCGGGTGCTCACGCGATCGAAGCGCGGAGCGGCGCCATTTACGGCCGCCGAAGTGGTCGATTTCCTGAAACATTACTTCCAGATCAAGATTCAGGTAGAGAAGCGTCCGGAAGGGGGCGTCAATGATCCTTCTTCTTACCAGACGGCACGCCCGGAGGTCGCGATCTTCCCGATGATCCCGGAGTTGCGGCTCGAAGTCACATTCACGCGGAAGTTCCCAGGCAAAGAAGCATTCCTCCAGCCCCACCATGTCGTGAAGTTCGACAGGCAGACTGTCGTTCCTCTGGGTTATCACGAGGAGATACTCAAACACTTCGAGGAACTCGACTCCGAATTTCGGACCGAGGTCGAGAAAGATGTAGACAGAACGACCACCGATCCAGAGCTGCAGGAACTGCCACCGGCGGGCGGGCGTTCCATCGCCGAGTTTGTATTCGAGGACTATTTCCTGCTGATCGCGCGTGATGTGGTCCAGAGTTCTCTCGACGTCCTGAAGGCCTACCTGCAGTCGCAAAAGACGGGCGCGAACGACACGATCGCAGATCTGGCCTCGCGGTACAGAGGCGTGATCAACAACATTGCTAACGATCATTCAGGCGCCCTGATCAGTCCGGGCGTGGAAATTCAGATCGGCGGAGGTACGACCATAACCGTGGAGGGCAGCACGTTCGCCGATATCGCCGGGAGCTATGGGCAGCAGCCGGATGGGCCGCTGGTTTACGAACTCGGGCGCGCCAATGCCTTCGTCCCCGGACTCCTCAACGCCGGAAACATCATCATGGTGGGAGAGCTACAGCGCGAAATAACAGAATTCGATACTCTGCAATCCGTGAGCGAGGCGATGAACCTGGATGGCCCCGGCGAACTCGCCATGGAGATAGCCATAGTACCCGGATATTTGAACCCAGACGTACGCCTTCTCGTTCCTATCGGCCTGCGGCTTCGCCAGACTGCGGCGCCCCAGACCACGGGAGACGGTGAGACCGTGGCGAAGTTGGCGGCATTCTATACGGGCGTCGAAGATCCTGATGCCGAGGTGAATCGCCAATTCGTGAAAGACCTTGGCGCTCTCAATGCCTACCTGGATGGCCTGCTTCGGGAGGGAGCGGATTTGGCGATTCCAGGAGGTAACGTACATTTCGTGGCGCCTGGAGATACACTGGCCTCAATCGCCGTAAACACTGGACTGGATATCACACCGATGGATATTCTCGAGTTCAACCTCACGCGCGACGATATCTTCAATGGCGGGGTTGAACTGGAGATTCCTCCGACCATGGTCAATGCCGAAGAGGGCGACACACTGGAGAGCGTGGCTCTACAACAGGGTGTCACGGTGTCGATGGTAGCCGACAGCAACGCGGCGACACCGGGCTTCCTCGTACCGGGCCAGACAGTCTTGGTGCGGAGCATCAAGGTAAAGGACCTGATAGGCAACCTGCTGACCAAGAGACCATTTCCGAATTCAGATATAGAACGCAACCGGTTCGATCAAACGGCTGGAATGGCTTCCCGCTTCCTGCTGCCGGGCATCAGGCTGCCGAGGCCGACCTATCTTCCGAACGATCTCTATAAAATGTGGATCAAGGATAATCCGCTGCCGCTCTACTGGCTCACGGGGCAGCAGTTTCAGTTGCCGTTGTTTTCGAGGTCGAAAGAGATCATAGCGCTTGGGCTCGCTGCGCAGGGCGGTCAGCCCCTACGTGAGTTCGATGACACCTATCTGCAGTGCGACATCCAACTGAAGTTTCCGGAAGAGGCTGATATGCCACTGTGGTATGAGGCAGCGATGCCGGGATTCCGCGCCGAGCAAAACAAAGACGCAACGGGCGTCCTCCTTTCCCTAGTTCAAGATGAGTTCGAGTGGATCGAGAGCGTGCGCCTGGCCAGGCTGAATGCCAGAGCGGATAAATTCAGTAAGCTCCCGATCTCCGCATTCGCGCCGCGCCGCTTCCCGCTCGGAAGCCGGATCCAATTGATGGGACCGCAGCCGGTCTTCACCTTCGGCAATGGAGCCGGGGCCGCCAATCCCACGATCTGGGCTTTCCCTGAAGGATTGCGTCAGATTATCTCACGGCCAGGTCCACCTCTGGCCTTCAGGCTCGATAAGGGTCTGGAGGCGATAGGCAATGATCCGGGTAATTTTCCATTGGTCCGCCCCTGCAGTTGGGCCACGGCTCTCACCATGACGATTCGGAGAGTTACGTTCTCCGACGAGGACGCCACACTGCCGGTATACGAGATCGACGGCGTGGACTCCGAGGGGCTGCTACTGCTGGATGATATTCTGCGACACGGGTCGTCCGTCAGAGATGTCCGCATCTATTATCCTTCAAAAGTCGATGACCTCCCGGCGCTGGTTAATGCTCCCGGTTTCATCGTGCAGACGAACCTCGCTACTCTCACCGGTCTGCAACTGGGCGGGTCAATCACGCCGGAAGGCGTGCCGGAGCAGGTGCAATTGTTGGAGCTGCTTCGGAAGGTGTGGCTGGCCAGTATCGCGCGCTCCGGCGGTTGCTACCTCTGTTACTCAAACGCGGGCTTGCCGGGGGAGGTTTTCAACGACGACGGCGTGGGACAGGTCACGATCCTGGTTACCTTCGGCTTCAAGGACGATCAGATCTTCCCGTTCGTGAACCGCGCCGTGGTGGGCGAGGTTACCACGGCCGACTCGAAGCTCTTCGCGACTTCTGTGGGCAGGAGTAGACGCATCACTTTGAGTCCCGCACCCACGGTCAATGAATTTCTCGACCAATACAGAGTATCGATCGGCGACCTGGAGAATGCGCTTGCCACCAGACCGTTAAAGGCGGGAGCGATCAAATACTATGCCTGGAAGCTTGAACCGGGAACCGGGGAGTGGAAAACAGACGTCCGCACGCATACCATCAGCCAGGGACAGACGCTGGGCGACATCGTCGTGGCGCTGAACATTCCGCAGGCGAATCTGTACGTGAACGTCAAGGCGGCGGAACTCCTGGCCATAAATGCGAATAACCCCGCGTTGCTCAATCTGGTCAATGAGAGCAACTTTGAGCTTACGGAGCAATTATTCGTCAAGCAGCCCAAGTTACCGCCGGGGCACGTCGGCTTCGTGGTACGGCGCAAACGGCCGGTCGAGCCGATGCCCG
>JGI11643J12802_10006027_pt1 | contig 10807 bp, 8 predicted proteins | sample IowConreferecore_FD_12802 | JGI IMG/M metagenome (IMG submission 12802)
GTTGGTGTCAATCGAGAGCTTTGCGGCAATCGGATTGTTTGTTCCGATTCCGACGTTGCCGCCATTGAAATACGAAGCACCGTTCGAGTTGATATCTACAGTATCGGTTGAAGAATTAGGCCGGAGGACAAGATGACCGTTATTAGTTACGCGTGCGACAACATTATTGCTTGAATCATAGACATAAAGCGGCTGATCGCTGCCAATCTGCTTTACGCTCAGGCTAATGCCTGCTGCCGGAGCCGTACCAATACCGACACGACCCGATGACGACTGTACACCGAAGTTGCCTGGTCCGGTAATACCTCCGGCAAATGTCGAGGTAGCATTCGGATCGATCGCGACCACATTCGCCGCAGTCACATCGTTCAAGAAAAGACCACTTCCCTGAACCGAAAGTTTTTGCGACGGCGAAGTGGTCCCGATTCCGACGTTACCTGACGAGTTAACAGCCAAGAAGGTTGAGCTTCCACCTCCATTAGTAAGACCAAGGGTTCCGGCACCAAGGCTCGATGCTGTACCACCAACGCGCCATTCGAAGGCACCACCTGATTGGAAATTCTCCAAGCGCAAGTTTGCAGCTGAACCCGAAGTGTTCGTAGTAGAGCGAATTGTGTTCGCAACATCGAGAAGGTATTGAGGAGTAGTAGTACCGACACCTACGTTTCCTCCCGACGTCACTACAAACTTTTCTTGGCCAGCTGTACTGGTGTTATACGAGAGTCCGAAATTATTGTTATCGAGATTAAAGTTCCAGAAATTACCATTGGCTCCTCTCGAGAGCGTCATAGCAGTCGAGGCGCCGCTTGTTGGACCAACAACCGCCAACGTCGACATGGGGGTCGTTGTACCGATGCCCAAACTACCCGAGCTTGTGAAGCGTGCATATTCGGTACCACCGTTGTAACTTGCGAAGACAAGAGAATTCGATCCCGCGGTAGTGATGCGGCCACCTGCAGCACCTGTCGTGTCACTCAAGGAAATCGCAGCATTCGCGGTGCCGTTGTTCCTCATGATTGTCAGAGGTGCATTCGTGCTGCTTATGAAATTGGTATTAAGCGTACCCGTTGCAGTAACATTCGCCGCCAAAATATTACCCGAGAACAATCCATTACCTTGTACCGACAAAGCTTGCGACGGCGAAGAGGTGCCAACACCAACATTACCAGCACGCGAGAGTACGAGCTGATTTGTGTTGTATGTCGCAAACGACGAAGCCGAGTTAAGGACGAGATCGCCTCCACCACCTGCTTCCTTAATTGCCTGGATATTACCCAGGAAGAATGTGCCATTGCTTGCATTGTCATAACCGAAACGAATGCCGTTATATGTTCCATCGACTCCGGTTGAAACTATGCCAAGACCGTACGAATTGTCTGCAGTCTTGATGTTGAGCTTGTCGACCGGCGATGATGTACCAATGCCAACGTTGCCGCTGTTATTGACGATGAAATGAGTGCTGCCCGATCCATCCTGAACATAGAAGCCATCCGATACCGCTCCACTGTTATCTTTATCGAACTTGACTCCCACATATCCGTTCGCCTCGTAACGAGTATTGCCAGAGATATCCAAAATATTAATTGCACCGTTTCGAAGCGAAATAGATTTGTCGGCGCCCGTCATTTCCAAATTTCCGCCCAAGCTCATATTGCCAGCAAAAGTTGAAGTTGCCGTCGATGACGTTGCCTGGATGAACGGAGCTTCCAAGTATTTCCATGCGCTTATGCCGCGAGCCAAAATGTCACCCGCAAACGTCGTCGTACCAGTACCTGTGTACGCGACCGAACCTCCGACAGCCAAATTGTTTGCCGTGATCGTTCCGGTTGCAGTAATATTCGACGCCGAAACATTGCCCGAGAACAATCCATTGCCCTGCACCGACAAAGCCTGCGATGGTGAAGAAGTGCCGATGCCGACGTTGCCATTGTTAGCGACCGTCAAATACATGCTACCCGTTGACGATGAGACCTGGAAAAGATTTCCCGTCTGAGCAGAGTTGCCTCGGATATCCAACGTGACGCCCGTACCGTTTGATGCGTTCTGAATGAAGAGCGGCTGGTTGAATGAGAACCTCTTATCTACTGAGCTCCAACCCAAGACTGCATTCGGGGTTACTGCGCCGCGCTTAAAGATAAGGTTCGAATCTTCAGCATCAACGGAAACGTTATTTGAATTGATGGTGAAATCATTCGATGCAGTACCTGCAATTGTTGTCGAAGCAGCCGAGATGCTGTTTACATTAATAGTATCGAAATATCCGGTCCTCCAGTAATAAGACGGCGAACCTATGTCGCGCATAATATTAGTATCTGGAACAAGATTCGATGCTACGGCCGAATTGATCGCAATTGTATTTCCAGTACCCGAACCGAAAGACAAGTTACCAGCAACGCTTACATCTCCCGAGAAGGTCGAGGTACCTGTTCCTGTGACCGCGATAACGCCCGTAGTCGTTCCGTTGCCTGCTGTGTAAGTGTTACCCGCGATATATGCATTACCTGCGATGGAAAGTTTCTGCGACGGCGAAGAAGTGCCGATGCCTACATTGTGCGAGCTATCGACAACAAGTGTGTCACCACCAATCGTCGCCACCGACGAATACAGATTGGTAGTCGTAGCGTTAGTGGTCGTAGAATTCGTTACAGTCAGAGCACCAACATCGATATTGTCTGCAACAAGCGATGAAATGTTGGAAAGCGTCGACGAGAAACTATCAATGACACCCGTAGTGATCCTTGCGAATGACGAGAAAAGATTCGTTGTCGTCGCAGCGGTACCAGTAGCGTTCGTGAACTGAAGCGAAGCAATCGTTGCATCGTCTATTGAAGCGCTGCCCGCAGAAAGACCCGTCGCGCGCAAGCTCTGCGCGAAAAGGTTTGTGGAAGTTGCATTTGTGGAAGTAGCATCAGACGAGACAAGGCTCGAAATAATAGCACTCTCTGCGATCAGGCTCTCTATATATGAGCGCGTAGCGTACGAATTGGTGGTAGTCGCATTGGTTGCGGACAGATTTTCTGCAAAAGCACTGGTCGATGTCGACTGCGTCGTAGTTGAACGTTCGGCCGTGAGCGCACCGACTGATATGTCATCAGCAACCAACGATGCTATGTCCGCAAAAAGTGACGAAAGCGACTGCGCGAACAAATTAGTCGTCGTAGCATTCGTTGTTGTCGAGAATTCTGCAATTGTCGACGACGCGATCAGATCTCCGAGCGTGACACCATTAGCAAGGATCGATGACACCGAGAGCGAGCCGACCGAAAGTGCCGACGCTGTAATGGTGCCGCCGACCGAAAGATCGTCTGCGACGCTCACGCCTGCATGGAAGGTTGCTCCGCCATCGTCAGTGATCGAAAGATTTTTAGCGTCGATCGTAATCGTATCCGAAGGATTGCCCAATGCGATTTCGCCAGTCGCTTCGAAGTCTCCCGTCGAAAGTCGACGGAACGATCCCGAGCGTGCAACCACTGCCTGACCAACATCGATCGATCCGCGAACACTTATATTGCGCGAGACCGAAACATTGCCAAGCGATGCGGTACCCGTGTTTACGATCGCATCAAGATACGCTGGACCATTTACATGAAGAGAGCGATTGAAGTGCGCATCGCCGAAGACTGCAATATCTCCATCGACCTGTACGCTGGAAAGAAGCTTTGTCGCACCTTTAACCAAGAGCGTCTTTCCCACTTCGACTGATCCTTCAAAGAAAACATCATCAGTTGTAACCGCACCGTTCTTGGTGACATAAGCCAGGGTGAATCCGCTCGCCGGAACTCCACCGACAAATTCAGCGTTCAAATTCTTAACTTCGGTCTTCGAATCAACAACGATCGGCGCAATGCCGTCTTTAGCATACGAGCGGAACTGTCCTTCGGTCTCGATATGACCCATAATCGAAACATTACCTTCCTTATCCAAGAGCAAGATTTCATTCTCGTGTGTGCCTGGGCGGAATCCCATAACCGTCGAGGCATCAAAGACAGACTTTTTGACGGCAGTATAGATTTTGTCCACAAAGCCATAAACAAACGGCGTCGGGAAGATCGTGAAGAACAGAACAGTCACGATCGTCACGAACGCCAACGGCTTCTTGCTGAACGCAATGCGCGATGCCGTAACAAAAGGATTATTGCGCACAAAGCCAGAGCGAGACACAGCCTGAACCGGTTCCGCAGCGCGGGATGCCTGAAGTGATTCAAGCTTTTTCGAGATCTCTGCCAATGTCAAAGCAATAGCATCCAAATTCTGAACAGGAGCTTGAGCTACCGGCTTTACAGCAACAACTGGCGCAACGATAGGCTTAGGCACATTCGGCACGAACGAGGACAAAGCTTTTACAGGAACTGCAAGCTCGATCGCAGGCACAGCCTTTTTTTCGACCGTAGGAACCAGCACAGACGGAGCCTCCTTGTGAGCATGAAGATTTTCGAGATACGTCTTCAAATCGTGCTGATACGTGCGGATATGCTTTGTCTCGGGATGATTAGCGACCGGCGCAGCCGAAACAACCGCAGGTCGCGGAGCTGCAATCTCTGGCTCCGCAACTTCTTTGATAGTCTCCCTTGGAGCTTCTGCCATCTGAAGAGCAGAAAGATTGCCACCCTGAAGTACCTGGGTGCGGATCATCTGGCGCTTCATGTACTCGTCGAGTACGGCTTTGGTGGTGTACCAGGTCTTTCCGATCTTCTTTGCCGAAAGCTTCTTCCTGCGTGCAAGCAAAGAAAGGTACTCGGCCGAGTACGGTGTAAGCGATGCGGCTTCGGACATCGAAAGCCACTTAAGATCGCCTGCTGGGATTTTGTCGAAATCCTGGTTCAAGGGTTGGTTCTTTTCTATCCGATACGCCGTATCGGATGACCATCAAACTAACGGGGTAATTATATGGACCAAGGCCTATGAAATTAGGCAATTTTCTGTGGACAACCGATATGAAATTTCAGCCGATACAGGACTGAAGGATCTTCACCATGCGGAAAGATTTTCTTCAGAAAAAATCCCCTTCGCTTTTGGAGAGCAAAGGGGATTCTAAGTGACTTTTTGTATTTCCATTCGAGTACCTGCTAACTTTCTATAAACTTTTTTATTGTTTCTTAAACCTTTATAAACCTTACTAGATAACTTTCCTAAAAACCCTTATATTTCAACGTTTTGAAATTGAACGCTCCGAACACTCTTCCCTTGATAGAACCACGGTCGACCATGCCAAGTTCACGTGAGTCAATGCTCACCAAACGGTTGTCTCCGAGAACATAGTATTCGTTCGGATCGATGTTCGTTCTACTCTTTCCAATGGCAGGAGTATCAGACGAATTTAGGTACCCTTCGTCAAGATTGACGCTTTTTTCAGTTCTCGAAGCTCGTACCGAAACGATGCCGTTTTCAATCGAAAGCCATTCGCCCGGAAGACCAATTACCCTCTTCACAACCCTACCTGGATAGACACGCGGAATGACCACGATGATATCATCGCGCTTTGGGTCATTGTGAAGGTATGCCAGTTTGTTCACAAAGACGAATTCACCGGACGTAAGTGTTGGCACCATCGAGTCTCCACGAACAAAAAACGCCTCGAAAACGAATTGGCGAATAAGAACAACTGTCACGAAAGCTACTAAAGCGACCGCTGCGATATTTTTTTTACTGAATGTGCGCTCGGACATATCCATATATATAAGTATATCAGTAAAAAAGTGCTGAAAACGCACATTACAAAACATTGATATGTGATATACTTGCGATCATATGACAGAACATCGTGAGTTCATGACAATCAAAGATGCTGCAATCGCTCTGGGCGTCACTCCGCTCACCTTGCGCAACTGGGACAAGTCCGGCAAGCTCCCCACCACGCGCCATCCGATGTCCAATTATCGCATCTATAAAACCGCTGATATCGAGAAACTTAAAAAAGATATTGAAGCAGGCACAATCCCGGTCAAAGCGAAACCCCGCAAGGTCACCAAAAGAAAACTCGTCGTTCGCAGCATCAGAGACTGATAGGAACCAAAGAGAGAAAATAATAAAAGAAAAAACCGGCTCGAGCCGGTTTTTTCTTTCTTCACTTTTGTCTGTCTTTCGCTTCCCTTTCGCGATTACGCGATCGAAGCAATCTTTACTTTGAAATATGGCTGGCGATGTCCGTACTTTTTGAAATACTTGGACTTCTGCTTGTAGTGAATGACGGTAATCTTTGCGTCACGATCGATCTCAGCAATTTCTGCCGTAACCTTTGCACCCTTCACAAACGGCGCGCCGACAACCGTAGCACCTGCGTTGTCGACCAAAAGAACCTGGTCGAATACGACCGATCCGCCGACTTTGTGGTCGCCCGGAAGCTTTTCGATCTTAACAGTGTCGCCAACAGCAACTTTGTACTGCTTGCCACCCGTTGCGATAACCGCAAAAGCGCCTGCCGTAACCGCCTTTTGTGCCTTAGTTGTAGCCATTTCCTTGAAAATTAAGAGCCCGTTACGGGCTTTTGATGCCCGTCTAGTATCGCATAAAGGCCTTTAAAATGCAAGGCCTATTCCAAATCTTCTGTCTTTTCGGTCAATACCGGTTCCAAGCCTACAGCCGTGCCGGTAATGCGCAAAACGTCTTTATCTACTTTCTTTAATTCCTTAGATGCGAAATTATACTGATTCACCACTGTATTAAGATTGTTCCCCAATTTATTGTGGTACTCCTCGTACGCTTTCAGATGCCTGCCCAGCTGCCCTACTCGTTCAACAATATCTTTGGCCGTTTCTTCGATCTGAAGCGCCTTCAACCCCTGAAGCACTGTCTGAAGATACGCAAGGAATGACGTCGGCGAAACAATGATCACTTTGTATTTCGAAGCAGCGCGCTGGATCAGGTTATCTGTCTCTTCGGTAATAGCTCCAACTTTGTTCACGAGCAGATCATAATAGATCGCTTCGTGCGGAATAAACATAAAGGCAAAATCCATGGTTCCTTCGGCCGGACGGATATATTTAGATGTTTCGGAGATACGATTCTTCAGATCGTTCACAAAAAGCTTTTCCAGGCGCCCACGTTCTGCTTCGTCGCGTGTTTCCGCCAGGCGATTATAGTTTTCAAGCGAGAATTTCGAGTCAACCGGTACAATCTTGTCTTTAATACGAACGATCGCATCAACGATCTCACCATCCTTGAATGGATACTGCATCTCGTAACTGCCCGGTGGCAATACGTTCTTTAAGAGAGCCTCCAGATAATATTCACCCAAAACGCCGCGCTGCTTTGGATTCTTCAAGATGTCCTGTAAAGACTGCAATTGATCCGCGAACGACACCATTTGGCGGCCCGTTTCTTCAACGCGCGTCACTTTTTCGGTCACAGACTTGATCTCGCGCAGGAATTGATCCACTAACTTCTGCGACTCCCCTGCCAAAACTTGGGACTGATTGCGCTGATCGCGGATCGATTCGGTTACGGCACGGTTCGTTTCGCCCATTTTCTTGTCCAAGGTGCGATTCAGTTCGTTCACCTGCTCTAAAATTAGCTTCAATCCCGTGTCGTCTTGCTTGGGTGTTTCGACAGACTTGCGGCGCAAGACAAAAAACAATACGCAGGCGTTCACCGCCACGATGATCAAAGCAACGACGATCAACAGCACGTTTGACATGCCTATAGTATACTGTGGCCATGACGCTACACCAAACCATCAAAGCACATACGAAAGAAGCAATGATCGCCAAGGACGAAACCAGAACGCTGGTTTTGCGCGGCATCCAAGCCGAAGTTCAAAAGGAACTCATCGCCAAGAAAAGCTCTGCCACCGAAGGCACCGATGACGAAGTTTTGGCCGTGATCAAGCGACTGGTCAAACAGCGCAAAGATTCGATCGAACAGTTCGAGAAAGGTGGCCGTGCAGATTTGGCCGACAATGAAAAGAAGGAACTCACCATCTTGCAGGCATACGTACCCGCCGGACTACCTAAAGACGAGATCAAGAAAGTAGCCGAAGCAAAAAAGGCAGAACTTGGAGTAACTGATAAGGCCGGCATGGGCAAGCTTATTGGTGCAGTCTCGAAAGAGCTCAAGGGTAAAGCCGACGGTGCTGATATCAAAGAAGTCGTCGAAAGCCTGTTTTAGTTGCCAAATCTGGCTTTTCGTTTCCTGCTATTGACAAAATTTACAGCTGGGTGTATAATACACAAAGACTGATGAAAGCAGCGATCCAGCTCGCAGATCTCGTGAGTGATGTCATCAGACTCATGCACGAGCAGGAAATGACGGCCGCCAACGCTTCATTTGTCATCGTGACCCGGCAAGATTGCTGGGCCCGGTACAAAGAAGTACTGAAGGCGACCCATGATTTCCTCGCGAACAGGCCAGAGTTTCGCGCGGAAATCTCGCCAGCACGGACGGAACACAGCCTTCCGCCCCTCCCCAAAAAACTGTCCTTCGTAAGCGCCGCGGCTGAGGCGCTCGCCCGATTAGAGGACGAGGCTCCCATCATCGAGCTTCCCCTCCATCGAGACCGCATGTTCCCCGCAAACTAAAGACTTGCTGGGGACATCGGAAAAACACCCTCCTGGCCGAGGGTGTTTTAAATTTTGGTACTATGTGCAGCTATTTGCGCACCGTGAACGTTTCAACGCGGACCCCACCCTGTTCGTCGACAGAATAAAGAAAGTCTGCAACGTATGCGTTATGTCCGTCTTCATAGCGGATTGTTCCTGCACCACCGTGCGCCTCGAGGTCCGTGACATAGAACGTACCTCCCAAGACCGGTTTTTCCGGCGACAGCGCGGCCAGGTTCTCGTCAAAGAAAGCGCGCAGGCTGGTCACACGACCTTCGGTCATATCAGATGATTGTGGTGCAACCGGTGCATAAGCTGTCTGTATTCCCCACGCCAAGGCACCAAGTACAACCAATATCACGATCGCGATCAGATAACTTTTCATGCCGGCTATTGTAACACTAATTTCTTGAAAAACCGGCTCATATCGGCTATCCTTACAAAGCCACGAAAGCGGCCCTATCGTCTAATGGTCAGGACGGGAGCTTCTCAAGCTCTAAATCGGGGTTCGATTCCCCGTAGGGTCACAAAAAGCAAAAAAGCGTGTTTCAAGGCTTCAAATCTTTTTTTTGGGCTTATAATGCAACGTATTTCCAGAATAGAGGAGTTCTGAAAAAAAATAATTCGACTGACTTTCTATTTTTGTGAAAATTTGCAAATGAATAGTAAGGTATTGAGTTTTTTATGAGTTCGGAAATCGTAAATGACAGAATTAGACTTTTTATATAAAACAGTATATCTTTATCGTCAGATCTACCGCTCGGCCAGTAAACAAGAAAGTCTTCTTGAAAGGAGAACTATTGAAAAATGAAAGTCACAGCACATCTAGTCGTATCGAAAGGTTACAGCAGGGCGATCATTGCTTCACAGTGGATCAATGAAGTCCTAACCCATTGCGAAGAACACAATCAAGCGCATCACGGTGAAGAATATCTATCCCAACCAAAAGATCGAGCAGTTGTAACGGTGGAATTTGAAGTTCCTGATTCGGTCTTTGATAGACCACCTACGCCCGTTCTTCCTGCTACCGCTGTTAAAGAAAATTAAAACCTGTTCACAACCACAGACCTCGTCTGCTAGTTGGGACAGGTTTTGTGTTTTATCTAATTATTAAACTTAACTCTTCCACAGATTTTCTAATATAAACTCTTTGCTTCAAAAGTTCTGAAAGCCACGCAATGGGGTCACCATCAGCTCCAAGCACTTATACATGGCTAAATAAAAAGCCGCCCTTTTGGGCGGCGTGGTTTGAATCAATGTGCGACAGTTTCTTTTCGGTATTTTTTAAGCACGTGCTCGTACTTACGCTTTTGACCGTCGGTCAGCTCGCTCGCCACAAGCGCGCCGGAAACATGGAGGACGAAGAATAGATCCCTGACCTTCATACGCCGAGCAGAATTGTTCTGGTCGACAAGGTTTCGAGACTTCACTTCATCGACCGCAGCGACGATCGTTCGAGCCCTAAGCCGGATATCTCGATACTTTCTTCTTCGCATGAGCTTGCCTCCCTCTTTCTTCTCGGGGAGCGTGGTGATGCGATAATACATAACGCCGTTTCTCATCTGCCTGATACCGGGAGCAACGAATCTGCCGAAATCTCGACGGCGTTTGACCCTGCGCAGCTCGCCGATCGCGACACCACGCTGGCTTTTGCGCTCATTCCTTATAAGCTCGCCATTTGATTCCTTGATCAGACGATCAATAACATCAGGCGGCAAAAACCGGTTCATCCTGTCTGCACAAGAGAATCGAGAATCATATCTCACCTCGCTGTATGGGTCTGTGACGATCAGTGAATCGCGGGCGCACCCTCGAGTTCCTTTGTATTCGTACCAAAACCACCACACAGCAAGCTTTACAGCTTTGCGCCGATTACTCGCAAAGAATTCTTTCGTGGCAGTAAACTCACCATCCCGTACCTGTGCCTCGTATCGCCTTTTCGGTTGTATATTCATCATTGTGTACTCCTGTATGTAGGAATACTCTTGAAATCAACTCTTGTCAACGAGCCAGAACTCTATCTCCTCTCCCACTCTTCTTCCTGTCGTACCAAAAGCTCTTTTGCGCGCGCCGGTTCCGAAAGCAATACTTTCGAGACTCGTTCCATGCGCACAGACTGCGAACCTTTGACCAGAATCGCATCGCCGGCGCGCGGCAGATCGGAAAGTGCTTCGGCTGCGGCGGTCGAATCATCAAAATGCAGAATGCGGTCTTCGGAAAGGCCAGCGGATCGTGCGCCCAGCGCAATGTCTTTGGCCAACTCCCCCACCACA
>JGI11643J12802_10003984_pt1 | contig 10747 bp, 12 predicted proteins | sample IowConreferecore_FD_12802 | JGI IMG/M metagenome (IMG submission 12802)
TGCAAAGAATCTAGTTTAACACGCATTTCACTAGTGCTATCTTGGCCTGAGAATTTTGTCTTAAGCCGATCTTCTACTCTCGTAGGGAAATCGCTTAGGTCATCGACACCAACAATTTTATATACCATTACTTAAACCTTCTTTCGTGAAAATCTATAAGTTTAATAAATCAAATTAAAAAATGAAAAAACCTTCGTCACCAGGATCTTCTTGAAGTGTATACCCATCACCCTTTTCACCTTTAAGAGACGCTAGCCATTCAATCTCTGTACCTACAAAACCTTCATCTAAAGCAATTTGATATGCACTATCGCCATCTATACCATCAGCCCCATCACTACCATTAGTACCGTTAGTACCAGGATCACCTTTAATACCTTGGGGACCAACTAAAGATGTAAGCCACTGTGCCTCTGATCCAACAAACCCGTTAGTAACAGCAACATCATAGGCACTATCACCTTCTGGCCCAGGAGTCATAGGAGTATTAATATCAGCAAACTTTGTAGCAAGTTTAGCTTCTACTCTTGGAGGAAAATCACTGTTCTCGTCTGCACCAACAATTTTGTACGTCATTATTAAATTATCTCCCTTTTAAATAAAGAACCCGGGATCATTAGGATCGGGCACTACTTGACTACTCTCTTCAGTGGGAGCAGGCTCATAAAGTAAAAATGTTCCCGGATCATTAGCATCTTCACTAACAATATTTGCTAGCAGAGCATCAAGGGCACCTCTAGCAAGTGTTGTGGTTGTATTTATCATTTCAGCCACCATTGGATCATTTACTTCAATAGAACTACTAATTATTTGTTGAACTTTAGTATTAACATATTCAGTTAATTCAGTAACTTTATCAGCTATGTCGGCATTCTGTGCTGTAAGATTATCATTAAAGACATCAATGAGATTATTAACTTCAGTCTTGAAATTCTCACCTAGACCAGTAACATTATCATTTACAAACTCAATAATAGTTGTATTAACAAATGACCTAATGCGTTCAAACATAGAAAGATATGTTTCACCATCTTTATAAGTAAACGGTGCAATATTAGGTAGTGGTGAAAAGGGCGGAATATAATCTGAAATAATGTTTACCATAATAGGTATCCTCCATAGTTATTGTTATTTGTGAAAGAGTCGCCATTATCCCAGACGCCCATAAAAAGTTCCTCAAGTTCATTAATTACCATCATATCGACGTTAATAAATGAATCACGGTATCTCATTAGAAGATCGCTTGCCGCACCTTGATAACCCGTGATAGTAGTAGTACCATTAGCGGTATCAGTAGTTGTTCCACTAGAAACCTGATTACCAGTACCGTTTGTAACGTTCTGGCTATTAGTATCCACAGCACTACTAGCATAATCTTCACTACCACTAAGCATAGTTTGTGGAGTGTCACTATTAACAGATCTAGCTCCTGCTACAGCATTACTATTTGACGTACTATCAGAAGTTTGATTAGCAACTTGTGTATCTGTCATACTATTTTCAGTAGAAAGATCAGTAGTTCTAATGGGTTCAATAATAATTTGAGTACTCAAATAATATTGATTATAAAATGGCATAATCTCGTTCATCTTACGCCGCATAGCAAGTTGCCACAAACCTATTGACTCATAACCAATTTCACGATTCATAAAATGATCAAAAATTTTTCCGTTTAAAATTGGTCTATAATCAGGAACAGAATTTTCACCGGTTCTTGGCTTATCATCTGTGAACAAAGGATATTTATCTAATGCAAGATTACCTCCTGTGATAACAGATATACCTGTAGAAGAATCCCATGTACCACCAGTAGCTTCAAGTACGTCTTTAAGCCGCATAGTAAAGACTGCACCACTACTCATCGTCATCACCATCCGAATTCTTAATAGTAGGCGTACCGGTTTGTGGTACACCTAACGCTTGACGTTCCTCATCTGTATAATATTCAACTTCAATTTCAAGTTTATATTTTTTGTTAATCTTTTCAACAGCAGCACGACGCTCATTAAGATTAACAAATCTCATCATAGAAGTTTGATCACCATTAGCAGTAACTTCGTCAGAGACAAGACGTTCTTTCTTATCTTGATTACTAGACTGAATACCTAACAGAGTCATACATTTATTCCATTGACGATCTCTAACAATATCAATGTTAAGAATAGTTAATGGATCAACACCAAGATCAATAGCTTTAATATCTTCAAGATTTACATTGCCTCTTACCTTGATATTATTTTGACCTTCTTCTATCTGTCTAGAGATATTGGCCATAGTAAGAGTTGAAGCTTCATTACTAACAACAGCCTTAGGCATGCGTGCATTGTTTGAATTAATTTCTACTGTTCTATCAAGATTAGCAAGTTTCTTCGCATAAATAAGAACAATATCAATATCAGGAATGCGTTGTTTATTAGCCCAAATAGGAATACCCTGACCTATACGTTGTGGAGCTTTATCTTTACCATTTTCTGTATTTAGAAAAATTTGTGTATCTCTAATAGCACTCACAGAAATAGAATTAAAGTTATTACCAATAACATTAAAACCTGTAGGGTTATTTTGATAATCTAGATGACCATTGATATTAGCTCTAAGAGCCATGTATTTATCATATCTACCGTCATAATAAAAAACAGAAAGAGCCTGATAAAATAATGTAAGTTCTAGATACCTAAGATCAATCTCATCAGGCATATTAGTCCACTTAAACCTACTAGCAGCAAGGTCAGTAAGAAGCCTAATATACATATTTTCGATACTTTGTTCTTGACGATTAGCGGGATTTCTCTTAAATCCCATATTACGCCATTCGTCATAAACACCTCCCGCACGTATTTTACTCATAACGTTATGCCTCCAAGTGGCTGATTATCAGCTAAATCAGTATTACCAATGTAGACAGGATCAGCCCATACAGTAACACCCTTTTCAAAAATACCTCTAATAATCTGTTTAAATCCTTCTGGCATTCTAGATGAATTAATATAAGTTTCAAGTAGTTTCCAATAAGTAAACTTAGTCATAACCATAAAGTCATTTGGAATAGTTGCAAACTGTCTAACGGCATACCCATAACGCAACCAATATTCACCAACTCTACGAATAGAAGCATTATCAATCATCTTCCAGCGTAAACTAACCTCACCAGCACGATTGACTAAGTTAAAAGCCTCTCCCCCAACTTGACCGCTACTACTAGGTTGATTCATTCTTGAATCTTGAACCTTAGCATTAATACCAGCAATGGAGTTTTCGTAGTCTCCTCTAGCAGCCCAATCAGCAAGAGATTTATTAGTGTCATTCACATAAGCTGTTTGATTATTTTGACCAGCGTTAGAGCCTCTAGATACAGTTTGAGTAATATTAGCAGCTTGAGTATTAGCTTCCTGCTGATTACCCGATGTAATAGCACCAATAACCTGATTAGCAACAGCACCAGCAATACCTCCTAGACCAAGAGTACCGTTGGTAATACCCAGTGCAGCTTGACCCGTAGAAGCGATAACGCCACCAATACCTGTAACAGCTTGGTTATTAGCAAGCAAAAGGTTTTGATTAGCAGCTTGAGCACCGGTACCAGCATTCTGCAATCTATTTATATTCTCAGAAGCCTGAATACCTTTATTAGTCTGATCATAACTAACTTCATTACCTCTAAGTGCCCTTTGTTGAGCCCAATCAGCACTAGCATTCTGAAAAGCAATGGAATTTTTATTACTTGCCAAATAACTAATTGCCATGTTATTAACAATAGCAATAGTAGGGAAATTAGTCACCTGAGTAATAAGATCTAAGTAATCTCCACCATCATCAAAATATTCAGTCTTACCATTAAAATCATAAGACTCAATAGATGATCCAGGCTTAGCATTATAGCGATTAGGATAAATAACAATACGTTGATTAGGGGGTAAAAGACTAACTTTTTCAGTTATCTTAGCATTAGCATCAGCCCATGATTCAGGCTTAAGAATAATCGGGGTAGCACCCCATGTAGTCATTTCAATAATCATATATGGATAAGTAAATAATTTCTTAAGTATTCTATAACGCTCAGGAATATTATTAATTATATCAGAAGAATTACGCCAGTCAACAAAAAGTTCAGTATACTTACCTCTACCAATTAAAGTAGAAAGATCAGTTTCACTTAGTTTATAAAATGGTACCCCATGCAATGTGCTAACAAGATCAAGAGTATACCCATATCTAGTTATATCTGGTATTACACTAATAGAAACAATACCTTGTGTTACCCAAGGAAATTGTGAATAATTTTGCATCAATGTATTAAATTCACCATAGGATGGAAATATATAAATATTAGCTCCAGATGGGACACCTTGAGTCATATCACCTGTAGCACTATTTAATACTGGATTTTCTAAAGTGCCCGGATCAACTTCTAGATTCACAGTAGATACAACCATTATAGAATACATGGATGCAACAGCATCCATTATTTTATCTCTACGGTTAGTAATCTGTAAGTATTCTCCACCAATATCTAAACCTTCAGGGATAGTTAGATAATCTCTACCATAATTATTAAAGGCATTTTCATTAGCGATACCAATATGACCACGTTCGATATAAGAATTACCAAATGTAAAATCATTTCTGAACGATTGGAAAACATCCAATTGAATAACAAGTTCAGTAGTATTTGGGGCAACATACTTTACATCTAGAATAAAGTAATAATATGACTTGAACGTATCAGTACCTGGAATAGGTTGTAGAGGGTTTTGCACTCTAAGATAATTATACATAAATGCCTTATTGAAAGGAACATTTATTCTTACAGGTACATTAAATTTAATGTATGAGATATTATGAATAACGTCGTTAACCGTTACATTACTATCAATGTATTCATCAAGAGTTTGCCCGTTAGAAGTAGGAAATTGACAAACATCTCTATAGTCATTATTCCATGGAACATTAGTAAGAGTTACAACACTACCTTCAGTCCATACTGCATAATTAAAGCCCTTACCAAAATCATAATCGGTATTGGCAGGATCAGTAATGTACGAAGACACTATTTTAACTCCTTTTAAGTTATAGAACTAGGGAGGCTATTTATAATAGCCTCCCTAGCTTTACTCTATGCCCTGGTAAGTGTCCAAGAAGCAGTTGCACCAGCAGTAAGTTCATAACCGCTACGGGCAGCAGCAGTAATAGTAACAGAACTAGATGCAGCAACAGGAATTACGGTGCCGTTATTAACCGGACCTGTACCTGTCTTACTGTACTGAACGCCCTTAACAGATGGAATAGTGATATTAAAATCAGCATCCATAGTCACTTCCTCAGGAGTAACCTCAAAGAGACCGTCAGCATCATCATCTTCACTAACAGAAGCACTAGGCCAAAGAATAGCAAGATCACCAACAACATCAAACGATGCAGTGCTAGTAACGCTATCATCATCTACTGAAACAGTGTTAACCGTAAGAGTAGTGGCAGCTTCATCAAGACCAACAGTAAGGAAACCGTTTTGCCAGATCTTAGTACGAGTAGATTGAGCACCTACAAGAACAAGTCTAACAGCATTGTTTGCACCTCCAACAGGATCAGTAAGAGCGGCAGCACTAATCTGATAACTATCACCACGAATAAGATCAGTTACAGTAACGCCACCCTGATCCTTAGCAGTAGGTGCAGCAATAGAAACAACTTCATTACCACTAATAATGATAGGAGTACTCTCTTCGGCAGAAGTGTAAAGAACAGCAGGTGCAAACCTACTAGCACTAATAACTTGCCAGTGATGCAAGAAATAGTTAGTAGTAAGGCCAACAGGGTTCTGAGCACTACGAGTTTCAAGCAAGTTATCGGCAATTACAAAGAACTGATTAGTAGTAAGCATAGCCTGGAAACCAGGAATGCCAATATACTCAGCAGGAATAACCGTCTTACGACTAGCAAACTCAGCTTTATCAATATTAAATGCCCCCGAAAGAGCCTCAACATCCATAGCAGCATTTGCTTCTGGAGTGATAATCAATTCTAGTTCACTCTTGTCAATAGCAATAGGCATATGAGCAGGGTTATACCTACGACTAAGGAAAGGAAGAGTATCAGCCATTTCCCTAAGACGACGAAGAGTATACTTAGCATCAGCAGGATCAGAACCTTCTGCACCAATGTCAGGAACATTGACATTAAAGAATCCACGGTACTTATGCCATTCAGCAAAAAGGCTAGTGGTTACAAGGAATTCATCCCACTGATCGCTAGTCTGTGGAGTAGACATAAGATTAGTAATGAACTGATCAAGACCCCCAAGAGACATAAAAGCTTTACGAAGTTCTACCTCATTAATCGTAAGCTTGTAATAATCCTGACGGTTAATCTTGTGGAAATTAACCTGAGTTTCAGGGCGTTCAGTACCAAAAATATCCTTCTCAAGATATTCATCACTTGCACTATAACGGTGAGCCTCAAGGAGACCATTCATGATCTCTTCAATAGTATCACCGGTCATAAGCATTCCGCGCTTAAACTTGGCAAGAGGATTATTGAACAGATTGTTATTGCTATAAATCTGAAGACCAATAACATTAACTAGACTATGAATAAACTCATTCATACCAGGAGTCCAACTAAGCAAGTTATGAATAACATCATCAATACTTGCCTTATCAGCATTAGGAATACGATCCTGATAAGTAGTGGTAGATACTCCACGAATAGCGTTCAGAATATCATAGTTATTTGGATTATTCCAAGTAAGTTGTTCAACATCAGACATTGTTTAGTTATACTTTCTACTAGAGTGATTTATTTTTTCTTAGTAAATAGATCAGCAATAGTAATATCGTGATCTGGCAAATTATCTTCACCGTCATCTGATTTACTTGATTTAGCATCCTTAGGGACAGCTCTCATCAAATCATAATTGACAGCTTTAAGAGAACTAATTTGCTTGTCATAATCAGTAATAGTCTGCTTTATGGCATTATCTTTTTCTACAAGCTGATTCTCCAGACCTGAAACTTTAGCATCATAGCTGGAAAAATCTTCGTCATATGCATTAATTAGTGCCGATTTAAAATCATCAGGTAGATCAACAGTTTGTCCGAAATCGTTCATGGCATCTGTGAACTTGCTCAATTTACTACCTTTCTGAATATCGCAAAAATGGGGACTAGCAAAACCAAATTTGCTAGTCCCCATTTTATTATCGGAGCAATCCAACACACAGTAACAGCGGCTTGCAAACCCATGCTACCACACCCCAAACTCAATTGGTGCGATTGGTGGGTAGTCTCTTACGTCTGTTTGGTGCCCACTCCCCTAATGTATCACAGCTTGAGTTTGAAATCAATATCTTTTAGAACAACTCCACCAGGAACAACTTTAGGATTTAATTTACCTTTCAATACCTTACCATCAACCAAATCATCAAAAGTCATTTTATCAGTAACAACAGAAGGTAAACCTGCAATATGTGTAACAATGTGACAATGAATATCATGGACATGATCAAAATTATCATTTTTACACTGAGGCTTAATAGCCTCTTCCATATATGCTTTAGCTCTGATATAATGAGCGCGCTTAAACTTATATTCAAGCTTCCATGCTCCCAATTTTGTAGGATGAACTTCAATAGTTTCTGGAGCCTCATCTACAAAGAGATGTAAAGAATCTGTGTCAGCATAAGCAAAACTATCATAATTATTTTGTGCAGCTCTAATAGTAAGATTACGGGCCCAACTAGTAATAAACACTCCAACAGCAGTATAAACAGGAGCCCTAGTTTCTTCAACTCCAACAATCAATTTAATTTGATTATCAATTAACTTTGGAACTTTACCTGTAATATTTGGGTTTGTCGCAAATTTACCATAAAGAGAATTCAACATAAGCTTAGCAAGTTCTCGTTTAGCACCCTTACTTTCAGCTTTAATCTTTGACCACTTATTAATATAATCGTCAAACATCCCCCTAGTAGCATGAAATGCCCAACCACCACCATAAGCTAAAATATCAATATCATAATGTTCCTGATAAAGATCCCAATCAACATTAGTAACCATAAGAGTTACAGGTTCCTCAATATCTCTAAGATACTCAGTAGCACTAAACATAGAATGACCCTTAATTTGAATACAAGGGATGTGATCTTTCTTAAGTTTAGCAGTAAATGTAACACTGAATATAGTAAGCGGTCTAGATTTTGTAGGTTTACATTCCCCATCAACAAATTTAGGATCGCCATATGGAAGAATGTTATTCACCATAACACTAGGATAAAGGCTGTTAACATCGAGAACTATTCCACACTTATCATGAAAACCCTTAAATCTAGGATCACGATAAGTAAATCCGCCACGATATGCCCTACGAATTTCAGTATCCATAGCTAAAGAAAAAGTAGGAAACCATCTTTTAAATGTATCAGCGCCTACAACATTCTTATATTCAGCAAGAGCATCACTACCAGTAGTAAGCCTTTTATGATTTTCATCATAAAGAATTTTTAGTGCTTGACCTACAATACATACATCTTTTCTAAGATAATCTTCTTCTTCAGGTGTAATAGGAACAATTGGACCATTATGAAGAGTGTAATCAATTTCCCCTTTACTCTCTTCTAAACCCCAGGCTTTAGCAATCCTCTTTACTGTAAATGGTAATTTTTTGTAAGAGTCTCTAAATTCACAAATATTACCATTAGCCCATTTAACATTAATACTATAAAAGTTACCCATAGCATTAATTAGAGTTTTAAATGTCCCTACTCTTTTAACATAATCTGTCTGCACATGATGATAATCATTTTTAAGCAAATAATCTAATATAAAATACCCGTCAAATTTAAGATTATGAAAGTAACAAGTAGTATTATATTGCATAAGTCTATCAATAAAAGATTCAATATCAGTACCAATCTCAACTTTATCATAAGTTGGATCAGCTAATTCAACCAAACCCCAAGACCAAACTCTACAATCATTTTCATCAGTAGTAGTTTCAAAATCAGCAAGCATGGGAACTTTAGGCCTACGCTCACCACTACGATGTCTAACAACTCTACCCTTTTTACGATTTACAATCTTTCTAACAAGACGTGGATGAGTTTTTGTTAAACCATTTGCAGAAAGAAAACTCTCCAGGCTCATTTATGATACAGTTCCTTAGTACTTAATCCTACGATTAACAAACTTTTGATTCTTCTGCTTATTTGTCAATCCACTAGATGCAATCCTATTCTGATTATTTGCAAATTTAAGGTTCTTAGCTTCTTTAATAAACTCAGCAATATCATCTCTAATATTGTCCTTTTCCTGAGCATCAAGAACATCTCTACTGTCTACAGTCTTACCTCTTTGACCACCAGACTCGCCAATTTGAGCAAGACGACCAGCAAAACCCCAATAATTCCAAAGAACATCAAATTGTTTATCACTCAATTTATTAAGGGATTCTCTAAGAGTAGACAAACCAGCATTATCCAACATCTGACCAGCTTGTTTTCTACCAGCAGCCAATGCCTGATCTAGAAATTCTTTACTAGATTTTCTATTAATTTGATCTTGCAATTTCTTCAATGCCGCAGCACTCTTAATATTCTTAGGATTACGATTTATTTCGTTATATGGCCTATGTCTAATCTCACCTTGAGCACGCTTACTTTCAGGAACAAAAAGACCCTCAGCTTCACGAATTGTAACATTACGGTATGGATCTTTAATATCAGCAATACTCTCAAAATGTCGTTTGACTATTTTATTAAACTTACGCTCACCACGTTTATAATTAAGCCAATCTCTCTTGTGGATAAAACCACCAGAACTATCAGGAACATATCCATTTTCTCTAAGCATAAAGTTATTAAGATCTCTAAGATAACTTCTCAACTGATTAGAGTTATATTTCTTAATAACTTTTGGATCACGTCTAGGATCTTCCCTAGTTCCTTTTAGATCAATTCCGGTATTCCTGCGAATTCTATTAGCTTTAGCAGTAACAGCCGCGCGACGTTTTCTAACTTCTTCTCTAAGATCATCAATATTCGCCAATTGCCAACTCGCTTACATTAAGAAGAAGGAGAACATCACTAAAAGTTTCAAGATGAGCAATTTCACGCACACAAAAATCATACGAAACAAATTTCTCACCGTACAGGTTATAAAGTTGTACTAGCACAGGGCCAGGAACATTAAGAATATCGTCTACTTTGAAGATAGAATAATGTCCGCATTCTTGCTTACGAATCACATATGGTTTAATCACTTTTCTATCTCTTTACATTCCGTAATTGTCCTAAAATTAGCAACAATCATAGCGCGCTCAATAGCATCCTGCATAGACTTTGCTTCTAGCTCTACATTAACATTAACTACATATAGATCAGTAGCGGGAAAAATACCTAAGCCCTTAATCAAATAACGTTTCATTATCTTATCCCCTTAGTAGATTCAGCAGAACGAATTTTCCTAACGATAGAACTAAACATTCCTGTCTTTTCCCAATGAGCGACAATCTGATCTTTCTCATGCTCACTAAGCCAAACAGGAAAAACAGGTTTTGGATCGCCAGATGGATAAGATGCAAAAACACCTTCTCCAGAATCCTGATACTGAACTATAGCACCTTCGTCATAAAATCCTTGAGCAATCTTATAATTCTTAGTGTTAATGATTACTCCACTAGGAGATATAATAGTCATTGTTTTATCAGACATTAATAATCTCTTTCCCACTCATAACCACAATTGGCACAAAGC
>JGI11643J12802_10008986_pt1 | contig 10660 bp, 7 predicted proteins | sample IowConreferecore_FD_12802 | JGI IMG/M metagenome (IMG submission 12802)
TAGCCGGTGGTTACGCTTCACTCCACCACCGGCTACCGTCCCTCGCGCCTCCAACGCTGAAGGAATTCGCCAACAGTATCCGGCTCACCGCAAGGACACGTTGAATCGTATTTTCTGACTTACGGCGCCTCCCGGAAGTTTTAGCGATCAGCAGCGGATCAGATTGAGCAGAGGAAATTATGAGAGATTACGCGGTCTTTACCATTAATCAAGATGGATGCGTGTCGAGCTGGGAATCGGGCGCCGAATCTATATATGGATATGCCAGTGAAGAGATCATCGGACAGCCAGTCTCCATATTGTTTACCCAGGAGGACAATTTGAATGGCGCGCCTGAGCTGGAATTTAAGACTGCCGAAATCGAGGGGCGGGCGGAAGGCGAATGCTGGCAGATTCGTAAAGACGGCGCGCGTTTTTGGGGTAGCAGTGTGGTTGTGCCGCTTATGGATGAATCTGGGAACCTGCGTGGCTTTGTGAAAGTCACGCATGATATCGCCAAACGCAAACATGTCGAAGAGGCGTCCCCAGAGGATCATAAGGAATTGGAAGCGCGGACTAAGGAGCGGATCGCAGGGGCCAATGAAAACTTGCAAGAGCGCAGAATCAAACGCATGCGAATGGAAAAAGCGTTACGCGAGAGCGAAGAGCGTTACCGCGCTTTCGTCGTGAACAGTTCGGAAGCGATATGGCGCTTTGTGCTTGAGCAGCCGGTGCCGCTCAGCTACTCCGAGGACGAGCAGATAGATTGCTTTTATCAATATGGTTATCTGGCTGAATGCAACGGCGCAATGGCGCGGATGTACAGCTTCTCAAGTCCGGATGAGATGATCGGGATTCGCCTTGGCGACATAGTTGTACGCTCAAATCCGGAGAATGTTGTTTTCTTGCGTAAATTCATTCGATACAACTATCGGTTGACTGATGCGGAAACGATTGAATTGGATAAGGAGGGCAGGACCAAATATTTCTTGAATAATTTGGTCGGCATTGTCGAAGGCGGTTTCCTCCTGGGCGCCTGGGGCACTAACCGTGACATTACGGAGAGCGCGCTGGCGAAAGAGGCTTTGCGGAAGTCCGAAGAACGCTTCCGCATTGCAGCCGAACTCGCCAGCGATTTGATTTATGAATGGGACATCAAAGACAGGCGAATGGAATGGTTTGGCGATGTCGCTGAACGTTTGAAGTATGAGCCGGGAGAATTCCTGCAAACAGTTGAGTTTTGGGAACAGTCGCTGCACTACTCCGACTTCAATCGGGTGATGGACGCGATTGATCGCCACCTAGCGGCGGGCGAACCGCTGCAGGAGGAATACCGTATCCGGCGTAAAGACGGAGAGTTTCTCTATTGGACCGACAGTCGCATGGCGCTCCGGGATGGGAACGGCGCTTCCCACAGGTGGATTGGAGTGATCAGCGATATAACTCGACGTAAACAAGCTGAAGAGAAACAAGCGCGTTTACAGCTTGCCGTACAACAGTCGGCTGAGGAATGGCAACTCACCTTCGATGCCGTTCAATACCCGGTTTTGATCCTCGATTTTGCCGGTAGAATCACGCAGTCAAATCGGTCCGCCGACAAAATATCTAGCGTCGCCGAGGGAAACTGTGTCGGACGTTCCATCGAAACGCTCAAGCCTGGTCAGCCCTGGCGGAAAGCGGCCGAGATGGTTCGCACTTTGCTTGAGACACATTCGGCGGCGTCTTGTATTACAAACGATGAAGACACAGGGAAGACATGGGACATTACGGCGAATCTCCTTTCCGGACCGGAAGGCCATGCGGTCCGGATCATTATCGTGGCGCGCGATATCACGCGACAAGTAGAGTTGGAGGCCTCGCTTCGTCGCAGCGAGCTGATGGCCGCCCTGGGGTCTTTAGTCGCCGGTGTCGCTCATGAAGTGCGCAATCCGATCTTCGGCATCTCCTCGGTGCTTGACGCTTTCGAGGCGCGTTTCGGCGGCCCGCCAGAGCATCAACGATACATCACTGTGCTTAGAGAGGAATTGGGTTATCTCACCCGGCTAATGGAAGACCTCTTTGATTACGGTAAACCTTGTAGTCAAGAACACCGCGTGGTCTCGATTTACGACGCTGTTATTGGTGGGATCACCGCCTGTGAACTACTGGCTGAACAAGGGCAAGTTGAGATCATCAACAGAGTGCCTAAAACTCTCGCGTCGGTTATGATGGATGAGAAACGTCTGCCGCAGGTCTTTTCGAATTTGATCAAAAACGCCATACAGCATTCTTTCCCAGGCGCGACTGTCCATGTCGAGGCTGAGGAGATAAACCTGGATAACCGGTTATTGGTTGAATGTCGCGTCAAGGACTCGGGCCCGGGTTTTCAGATCGAAGACCTTCCAAGGATCTTTGATCCTTTCTTCACCAAGCGCCACGGCGGCACTGGCCTCGGACTCTCTATCGTGCAGCGAATTGTGCAGGAACATGGCGGAAAGATCACAGCGGGCAATCGTTCAGAAGGCGGAGCCGAAATTGTCGTAAGGATACCGGCCGAGCGAGGCTCATAAAAGTTGAGAGGATTTGGGCTGATGTCGAAAAGCAAGGTTCTGATTGTAGATGACGAACCCGGCGTCCGATTCGGGATACGCGAATTTCTTGAGGCGCACGGCTATAAGGCTGACGACGCGAACTGTTGTAAGATGGCGGAAGAAATGTTTCGGGCTATGCGCCCCGATGCCGCCGTCATCGACTATTTATTGCCGGACGGGACTGCGCTCGACCTCTTACCTCGATTGAAAGCGATAGATCCGGGCGTGTCCATGATTATTCTGACCGGCCATGGGTCAATCGACCTGGCGGTCCGGGCGATTAAAGTAGGCGCCGAGCATTTCCTCACCAAGCCAGTTGACCTTTCGACACTCCTCGTCATCCTTGAGCGTTCGCTTGAGAGCCAGCGCAACCACCGGAAGCAAATTGCCCGGAAGTCGCAACAAGCCCGCCAAACTGTCGATCCATTCATCGGCTCTAGTCCCGCTATCAGACAACTGGCCGAACAAGTAAAAAGGGTGTTGTCAACAGAGAGCTCAATCCTGCTTCTTGGCCCCACGGGCGCCGGCAAAGGCGTGCTTGCGCAGTGGATACATAACAACAGCTCCCGATGCGAAGAAGCTTTCGTTGACCTCAACTGCGCGGGGCTGTCGCAGGAGCTTCTTGAAACCGAGTTGTTCGGCCACGAGAAGGGGGCCTTTACTGGGGCGACGACAAGCAAACTCGGCCTCTTCGAAGTGGCGCACCGCGGCACGGTATTCCTTGACGAGATCGGCGACATTGATCTGCAAGTGCAACCCAAACTGCTTAAGGTTCTTGAGGAGCAGAAGTTCCGCCGGCTGGGAGACGTTCGCGATCGGCAAGTCGATGTCCGCCTCATCGGCGCTACCTGTCAGGACCTCGGCCGGTTAATGCGGGAAAATAAATTCCGCAGTGACCTTTACTATCGAATCAGCACGATTCCACTGGTGACGCCGGCCCTCCAGGAAAGAGTTGAGGACATACCTGTACTCGCGCGGCGCCTACTGGCAAAATGCGCCGCCGACCTCGGTCGCAACGACTTGGAACTCTCGCCGGATGCGGAACGCGCGCTCCAAGCATACGCGTGGCCGGGTAATATACGTGAGCTGCGCAACGTGCTTGAGCGCGCGTCGCTACTCAGCGAACATCGTATCCTGCGGGCCGCAGACTTGCGCTTCGACGACGCAGCGAATAGGGGAACCCCTGCCTACGATTCGCAGCTCACTCTGCTGGAACTCGAACGACGTCACATCGAACTGGTGCTTGCGGAGGAGCATGGCCAGGTCGATCGCGCGGCAAAGCGCCTTGGCATCCCACGGAGTTCGCTTTACCAGAAAATCAAGAAGTTCAGATAACGTCGTCCAAAGTCTAGACTCTCTGTCTAAATCTCAGACGACCCGCCTCCGATCTCCTACCTCCCGAAATCAAAATCATCTATTTTCGAGGTTTAGTAAAAAGACGAGGTCGTACTCATTGTGGAGCGCGACTTGCTGAAAGGAGTGCATGGGTGACGAGAGAAGAATATTGATGGTTGATGATAAGGTGACGCTCTGTTTTGCGATGCGCGAATACTTCAAGCTGTACGACTACCAGATTGATTGCGCGCACACTGTAGACGACGCTACGACGCGCCTTAATGACTACCATTACCCAATCATGATCGCAGACTTGAACCTGGGTGGGTCTCATGAGCTGGACGGATTCAAGGTAATAAAGATGGCGCGAGAACGATGCCCCAAAACGCGAATCATTGTTTTAACGGCTTACGGCTCCAACAAAGTAGAGTCGGTGGCCCAAGACCTCGGCGTGAGCGCGTTCCTTCACAAGCCGAGTCCACTGTCGGAGGTGGCTCGGATCGTATTTGAGCTTGCAGCGGACAAACTGAAAGACTAACTGATCTGTTCCGATAAAGACGCTTTAAGGAGCTTAAAATGAGCGAGTGTAAGATTGATTTGGGCCGTGTCTCGTCAATTGTTGACGTGTTGAACATGCGGGCCTATATACAACCAGATCAGCCAAATTATGTTTTCTTATCCGACGGCGCCGAGGTGGACCGTCTGACCTTTGCGCAATTGCAGCGCAGGGCGCGCGCCGTCGCCGCCCATCTTCAGGAAATGAAGGCGCAGAACGAACGGGCTCTACTGCTATATCCGGCAGGGTTGGACTATGTTGTGGCTTTTTACGCGTGTCTTTACGGAAAGGTTGTAGCCGTTCCCGCTTACCCGCCGCGTATGAACCAAAACCTGAGACGTTTACTGGCTATCATTGATGACGCGCAGCCGTTAGTTGCTCTAACTACCTCAGCCATCTTCTCCAGGCTTCAGGGTCGGATTAATCAGGTCCCCAGCTTGAAATCTATACAGTGGTTAATAACAGACGATATCGACCCGAGACAGGCGGACCTCTGGAAGGAGAACAGGGTGAATGAGGAGACCATGGCGTTTCTGCAATACACGTCCGGTTCCACTGCGACTCCGAAAGGCGTGATGGTGAGTCATGGCAATCTCCTTTATAACCAGGCGATGATGAGGGAGAGCCTGAAACATGACGACGACACAGTAATAGTCTCTTGGCTACCGATGTATCACGACATGGGCCTGATCGGGAACATTCTCGCGGGAATGTACAACGGCGCGCCATGTTACCTGATGGCGCATACGGATTTCCTACAAAAACCGGCGTGTTGGCTGGAGGCCATATCGAAGTACAGGGCCACTTTCAGTGGGGGACCAAACTTCGCATACGACCTCTGTGTGCGTAAAGCGCGTCAGGAACAGCGCGAGGGGCTGGATCTGAGTTGTTGGAGGACAGCGTTCAACGGTTCGGAACCTGTTCGAGCTGAGACCCTGAGACAATTTGCAGACGCCTTCTCGCCGTACGGGTTCCGCCCTGAGGCGTTATACCCATGCTATGGACTTGCCGAGGCAACCCTATTTGTGAGTGGAGGCGTCGTTTCGAAAGCTCCTGTCGTCACTAATTTCGACAAAGTCGAGCTGGAAAAACACAGAGCGGTAGCGTCCGATCGCCTTCAAGATGGGGCGCCGCTTGTAAGCAGTGGAAAGCCATGCCTCGGAGAACGCATTATCACTGTCAATCCGCAGACGCTCATTAGATGTGACGAAGGCCAAGTAGGGGAGATCTGGGTATCTAGCGCCGCCGTGACCCAAGGATATTGGGGAAGGCCCGAACTGACTGACGAGACTTTCCGCGCGCTGCTCGCCGATACCAAAGAAGGTCCATACTTACGCACGGGAGACCTCGGAGTTATCCTTCAAGGCTCCTTATATGTGACCGGCCGCCTTAAAGACCTGATCGTCATTCGCGGACGCAACCATTACCCACAAGATATAGAACTCACTGCGGAGGCGAGTCATCTGGCGCTACGACCAGGGTGTTCGGCCGCCTTCGCTGTAGCCGGGGAAGATGCTGAGAGATTGGTCGTAGTAGCTGAAATAAATCGTGAGTGGCGGAACAGCGCCAACCTGAATGAAGTGGTGGAGAGTATACGCCGAGCGGTCCTGGTAGAGCATGAAATCGACATTTCCGCCATTGTACTAATCAGGCCTGGGAGTTTGCCGAAAACATCCAGCGGGAAGATTCAGCGCAGCGCGATCCGCTCCGCTTTTCTCGGTGAAAGCCTGGATGCAGTTTGTCAGTGGCGCCTCTCGGCTGGCCAATTGGCGGGCGGGCAACCTGTCCAGCCAGAAGGCGCATTGCGAACTTTGGGATCATTGAAAGATTGGTTGTCGCTTGAGTGTTCCTCCAGGCTGAATATCAGCCCCGAAAAAATAGACGTGAGTCAACCCATCGCCTGCTATGGGTTGGACTCTCTCGCCGCGACCGAGTTTGTTATCAGTATTGAAGAATCGCTCGGGGCACAGATCCCCATCGACAAACTCTTCATGGGCGCCCCAAGTATATCCGAGTTAGCATTGTTCCTGTACGAACAACTTCAACTAATGTAGCCGGATCACGGCGAGGCCATCTCTCAAAGTATCGGAATAGAGATGCGGCAAATGGCGCCTCATCAGGTTATCCCCCTTTCGTACCTGACAAACAACGAATGGAGCGACAAAGATGACAGGCGAACAAGAAAAGCCTTTGAGACGAGATCACCCATTCTTCAACCATATGAACCCGCGCCTCGGGCGTTTGATGTCGCAACTTGAGATGGACAAGGTGTTTATTCGAGGGGAAGGTTGCTACCTTTACGACCGGTCAGGAAGGCGCTATCTGGACTTTTTGGCCCAATATGGTGCCCTTCCATTCGGGTTCAACAATCCATATATCTGGCAAGCCGTTGAGCAAGTGCGAGACAGTTTTGAGCCGAGCTTTGTTCAGCCATCCTATCTTGAGGCCGCCGGCGAACTCGCGAAACGGCTGGTCAACGTGGCCCCCCCAGGCATGCAGTACGTGACTTTCGCCAACAGTGGCGCGGAAGCCGTCGAAGCCGCTCTTAAGCTGTGCCGATCCCGCACCGGCAGGATTGGAGTTCTGGCCGCCAATAACGGTTTCCACGGGAAAACCCTCGGAGCGCTTTCCGCGACCGATAAAAGGAAATACCAGGAAGGTTTCGGGGCGCCGGTCAATGGGTTTGATTACGTGCCTTTCGGCGACCTCGACGCGCTCGATCGCGCGCTTGCCGGGCGGTTCTATGCGGCCTTCATCGTCGAACCGATTCAAGGAGAGGGGGGGATCATCGAAGCCCCTCCGGAGTATCTGGCGGAGGCCGGAGAAATCTGCCGGAGAAGCGGTACCAGGATGATTGTTGACGAAATCCAAACCGGTTTAGGGCGCGCCGGAGCGATGTTCGCGTGCGAAACTGAGGGTGTTATTCCGGACGTTATTACTATCGCCAAGGCCCTCGGCGGCGGTCTGGCGCCAATCGGGGCCTGCCTTTATAGGGAAGATGTTTACAACGATGATTTCGCCCTCAAGCACACTTCAACTTTCGCCGGAAACGCTCTCGCGTGTAGGGTCGGATTGGCTACGCTCGACCTCCTGGAGGAAAACGACCGTCACTTAATCCGGCAGGTTGCGGAGAACGGCGCTCGCTTGAAACAGGAATTGCAGTATCTTAAGCGGAGACACCCGATCATTCTCAACGTAATACGCGGACGCGGCTACATGCTGGGAGTTAGCTTTGGCGTCAACCGCTTCAACTGGGGTTCCGGTCTGCTAAGTTGCTTGGGAGAGACTGAAGCCTTAACCTCGTTGGTGGTAAGTCGTATGCTAGAGGTGAACGGCGTGCGAGTCGGTTATACCTTAAACCATGGCGGAGTGCTCCGCATCGAACCGCCGCTGATCGCCACATGGAAAGAGTGTGAGCTTTTCCTCGAAGCCTTTGAAGACACTCTTGCCGCCCTGGAGTCGCGGAATACGGCGTATTTCACCGCCCATCTTACGGGAATAAATGTTGACGGCAATGATTTGAAGCCGCAGGGCCGTTCAAACGTGCTCCAGTTCCCGGTAATAGATAGAGGTAATCGCTTTGCCTTTCTTCTGCATCCGTTGACAACGCGCGACTATGCGAACATCGACCCGAGCCTCAGCACGCTTTCCGATCAACAGATTTCGCGGCTGGCCGAGTGTGTCGCCGAGAATTTTGACCCATTCGTAGTCGGTGACGCGCACATCGTCTCAAAGACGGGGCAGACCGCTTACGGGGAGTTCATCATTGTCCCGCGCACCGCGGGGGAGTTGGCGCAGATGCCGTACTACGACGCCATGTCGGAAATAAAGGCGGCGGCGCTGTTGGCGAAGGAAAGAGGGGCGAAAATAATCGGCCTGGGGGCATATACCTCAGTAGTAACGCGTGGCGGTCTTTACCTCAAAGACAATGGGTTGCCGGCGCTGACCACCGGCAATTCCTATACAGCCGTCGCCGCCAAGCAATCCATCGAAGCGGCCCTTGAGATGACCGGGGGTGATCTATCGACAAGCTGCGTAACGGTAGTGGGAGCGACCGGTTCTATAGGCCGCGCCATCTCCATACTGCTCTCGCAGGACGTGGAGAAACTGATATTAGTCGGGAATCCGGCTCGTCCAACGGAGAGCAAGCGCCGCCTGACGCAAGTAAGCGTAGACATCTTGCGCTCAATCGGGAAATTGGGTTTACGAGGCAAAAGGCCGCCTAAAGGCACGCTCGCTAGCGCAGTATACGACATTCTGCCCTCTGAGCCTGAGGAATTGGACATGTCAGATTGGATCAGGCTCGCCGAGGAAATAAGGCAATACTTGTGTGTTATTCATGACGCTTACGACGTTCAACAGTCGCTCCAAGAAGCGGACGTAGTAGTTATGACGACCAATGTGGTGGGCGATTTGGCTCAGCCTGAGGACATCAAAGAGGGAGCGGTAGTGTGCGACATCTCGCGCCCGCCGAATGTAAGTCGAACCGTTAGGATGAGTCGTCCCGATATCTTTGTGATCGATGGCGGCGTGGTACGTTTGCCGGGCGACTCGATACTCAATTTGAACCTTGATATAGACCAAGGGCTTGCCTATGCCTGCATGGCCGAGACCATGATTCTGGCGCTGGAGCGCCAGTTTGAAGATATCAGCCTTGGAATCGATCTGGACATGGATGATGTCATGGAAATGGGGCGGCTGGCTGAGCGTCATGGGTTCGAACCGGCCTTGACTCATTCCAGTTATAAACCGCTGCAAGGCATTAGCGCAGCAGAAGCCGCGTAAACGTTGGGTGTTGTTTAGGGACCTGATCAGTCTCAACCCTTAGGAGAGAATCTTTAAGGTCCAAAACAACCAAGTCCTGATAAACATCTACCGTTTGGAGGCATCATAAATGAGCTGTGCAATAGTAACTGATATTCCTAGTTGGTACGCAATTTACACGCACCCGAAGAAGGAAAATCGCGCTGAGGAGAATTTACAAGCTTGGAATGTGGAAACATTTTTTCCTAGGATAAGGGATTGCCGCTTCAATGAATTCACAAGTGAACCGACTTATTTTATTAAACCCTTGTTTCCCAGGTACCTCTTTGCTCGGTTCGCGCTGAACAATATGCTTCATAAGATCCGTTTCACAAGAGGAGTACATAGTGTCGTGTGTGTAGGTAACGATCCTGCGCCGGTTAATGACAGTGTGATTAATATCATTGCCGCCCAAATTGATGCGACAGGTTTTGTAAAAATTGGCGCCGACCTCGAACCTGGCGCCAAGGTGGTGATTCAAGCTGGTCCGTTCAGAGGGCTCACGGGAATCTTTGAGCGAGAGGCAAGCCCTGATGACCGAATCAGGATACTGCTGGACTGTGTAAGTTTTCGAGCTTGCGCGGAAGTCGAGAGGATTCATGTCAAAGCGTCATCGTGAGAGGAAAACGTGGGGAATGTGATAGATAACGTCGAATTGAGAACAAGTCAAATTCACCGACCAAACAGTGAAAGGAGTTTCAATGGCAGTAAGTATTCGTCCACTCAACGACCGCATCATCGTGCGCCGGATGGAGGAGCAGGAACAGATGCGGGGCGGTTTGTACATTCCTGACACGGCGAAAGAGAAGCCGCAAGAAGGCGAAGTTCTGGCGGTAGGCAATGGCAAATTGCTCGATAGCGGTCAGCGCATCGCAATCGACCTCAAGTCCGGCGACCGGATCCTGTTCGGCAAATACGCGGGCACGGAGATCAATCTCGATGGCGAGGAGTACCTGATTCTGCGCGAGGACGACGTCCTGGGCGTGGTCGAGACCGCGGCCAAAGGCAAGGGCGCAGGCGCGAAGTAAACTTGAAACATTCGGGAGACATTTAGGAAGCTATGGCTAAGCAAGTAATTCGCGGAGAAGATTCACGCCAGGCGATTTTGCGTGGAGTCAATCAGCTGGCTGATGCGGTCGCGATCACGCTCGGCCCTAAAGGGCGCAATGTGGTCATTGACAAGAAATTCGGTTCGCCGACGATCACCAAGGACGGCGTGACGGTGGCCAAGGAGATCGAGTTGAAAGAGCCGCTCGAGAACATGGGCGCTCAGATGGTGCGTGAGGTCGCGTCGAAGACCTCGGACGTCGCCGGCGACGGAACTACCACTGCGACGGTGCTGGCGCGCGCGATCTTCAAAGAAGGCGTCAAGACGGTGGCGGCCGGCGCCAACCCGATGGCTCTCAAGCGCGGTATT
>JGI11643J12802_10053479_pt1 | contig 10639 bp, 12 predicted proteins | sample IowConreferecore_FD_12802 | JGI IMG/M metagenome (IMG submission 12802)
AATTGCCATTGACACGAAGCCGCTGCCGGCGCCGCGTTATCGGAGAAAATCCAATGACAGGGAATACTACAATCCTGATAGCCGTGATCCTGTTCAGCATAGTTCTGATAGCCTGGCTGGTTCTGCGCCCGTCAATCACGGCGACACGAGGCGGCAAGATGCTGGCCTTCGTGGCGCTGCTGATCTTCCCCGCGCTGGCCGGCGGAATGGGTGTGAATCGGCACATCGAGCGATCCAAGACCACGAATTTCTGCCTGTCCTGCCACGTGATGGAGGATTACGGCAGAAGCCTGAGGGTGGACGACCGGAGCTTTGTCCCGGCGACACATTTCCAGTACAACCTCGTGCCGCGAGACCAGGCCTGCTACACCTGCCATACCGATTACACGATGTACGGCGACATCAACGCCAAGCTGCGCGGGCTGAAACACGTTTACGCTTATTACCTAGGAAAGCCGTCGCAACCGATCAAACTCTACCAGCCGTACAACAACCGCGAATGCCTGCACTGTCACCTCGGCGCGAGAGGGTTTGAAGAATCGGAGGCGCATACCAAGGACCCGCAGACATTGTCACGGATAAAGGCGAACCAACTGAGCTGCTCGACCACCGAGTGCCACAACATCATCCACAACGTCGGGCAATTGAAAGAGGCCACTTTCTGGAAGGAGCAAACCAAATGAAGACACAGACGACGAAGATCGAGAGACGGATACGTCTGGCAGGAATCTTGCTGATCGCCGGTTTACTGGTGGAGCTCGTCATTCTGCGCTGGTCTCACCCGACGGCGTTTCTCTTCTTCCTTTTACTCGGGGGCGCGCTGATGGCGTTGGGAATCGCCATCTATCTCCTCTCAATCGTCTCCGCCGAAAAAAAGCCTTCGTTGGAATGAAGTGGATCATGGGTTGACCATTCCTTCCAAATCTCCCTTGATGACAGGGCGTGTTGGTAGGCGCGTCTCAACCGTCGGAAGCGAAGTCGAACGCAAAATGGCATAGCCCTCCTTTCTGACCTCTTCAATCTCCTGGTCGATAGAAGCGGATGAAACTCCGTACTGTTTCAGAACCCTGGAGAAGATCTCCACACTCGTTTCAAATTCTTCCGGGATGACTTCACTGGCTCCGAGATCGAACAACTCCCCGACCTCGGACATATAGCGAGTACGCACGATGATGTACAGGTCAGGGTTAAGTTCGCGGGCCAGCGCTACTGTACGCCGCGTAACAAGCGCGTCAGAGATGGCCACCACCATAATGGCCGCGCGTTCCACTCCGACATGTCGCAGCGCGTGACGGCGTCCGGCGTCGCCGTATCTAATAGGCGTGCCCTGAGCCCCCGCAGCGCGCACGGTTTCGGCGTTCAACTCGAGAACCAGATAAGGAATTCCGAGACGGTGTAAGACCCTCGATACATTACGACCGTTCACCCCATATCCGACCACGATGACATGACGATCCAGGCCACGTTCAGACGCGCGTTCCACGGACGCCTCTCTTGACGGAGTTGCTCCGGCGCCGAGCCAGGACTCTAAAGACAAGCTGATTCTCGGCGCGGCCTGAATCAGAAACGGAGTCGCGATCATTGAAAGAACTGAGGCGGCTAGGAAAAGTTGGTAATCGGACTGAGAAAGGAGATTTTGCGCACTTCCCGCTTTTGCCAGGATGAATGAAAACTCCCCCACTTGCGCCAGTCCAATCCCAAGGGTGATCGATACGCGCAACGAATACCGAAGCAGTCGCGCGACTATGGCCACGACTATGGCCTTGCCAATGATAATGGCCGCCAGCCCGATCATCACCGCCGGGAAATTCTGCGCCAGTGAGTTCAATGAGAGCAGCATCCCGATCGATATGAAAAAGACGCTGTTGAAAACATCGCGGAACGGCAGGATGTCGGATACGATCTGATGGCTGTACTCGGATTCCGATAAGACCAGGCCCGCAATAAATGCGCCTACAGCCATTGACAAACCGAACTGTGACGTCAACCAGGCTGTGCCGAGAGGCGCCAGCACAACGAAAATGATGAAGACTTCAGAACTGCGCAACCGCGTCACCTGATAGAGCGGGAAGGGCACGATTTTCCGCGCCGTAAAAACAATCCCGCCGATCACTGCCGCCGCCTTGCCGATGGCGCCAGCGATATTAGCCATCGATGAGCCCTCCTGGCCGCTTAAGACCGGAACCAGTAACATCATCGGGACAATACATAAATCCTGAAAAAGCAGAATCCCGACACTGGCTCGACCATAAATGGTGTCGATTTCCAGCCGTTCCGCATAGCTTTTCAGAACGATCGCCGTGCTCGACATGGCGACTAAAAAGCCGAAGAATAAAGCTTGATTTGTCGGCTTGCCCAGAAGTTTCTCAACCGCAAGGGCGATCAGAATCGTCAAGACGACCTGGAGTCCGCCTCCCACCAAAACCAGCCGCTTCATTTCCATCAGCCGTCGCAGTGAAAACTCCAGTCCGATAGTGAACAGTAGCAGCGCGATTCCGACTTCGGCCAGCAGTTCAATGGCATGTAGATCCTTAATCAGTCTCAGCGCCGACGGTCCAATCAGCACGCCTGTGACCATAAAACCGACCATCACGGGTAGATGTAACCGGTGACAGATGAAGGCGATCGGTACTGAGGCCAGCAACAGAACCAATAGGTCGGCGAGCAATGGAAACTCGTTGGTCATTATTTCTTCTTCTCCTCATTCTCCTTAGCCTTTAACGAATCTATCTCAATAAATTCGGCAACAGATGTGCCGCCGAAGAGACGGATGGCGCGCGTATTGAAGCCCAGGCATCTTCGGGGTTGCGTTCCAGCATCATCAGGTTGAGCTGAGGCCGGGCTGAGTAATATTCCTCAACAAATGGGGGATTTTACCTAACCGCCGATCTCCATATGCGCGAAATCAATCGCTTAGCGCGGGCACATCTATTGCATCTTGCCAGTATTGAAAGGACGAACGCTTGACAATCGCTTGAGCGGCCAAGCGTCGAGAAAAACATGTACACTGTACCTCGATATTGCGACTTAGATGGAGTCATTGAGATCAGCCCTTTGCTTGAAGGCGTGGCGCTAATGGCGCTGGATGCTTGCGACACGATCCATGTGCGGACGCGCAACAGCGACTATGAAATCTTCCTGCTCGACCCAAAATCGGGACGCGCGATCGTGCGAGGCGGGGAATGTTTCACCGAGCCTGTGGAGGCGACCGTAAGCGGCTCGACCTTCGGGGGCGGCATGCTCAAGGCGGGCTGGCTCGGCGTCGGACTTCGGATGGAGATTTATGTAAACGGTCAGCGCACTGTGACCTCCCCGGTTCAGTCGCTGCGTGTTGAGCGTGTCGATTTCGGCGCTGGCTGGTATGATTCGGCAGGAAGCGAACTTGTGGAAAAGAGCGCATTGTGACCATTGACGCAAGTGTTTGTAGCCGCCGCAGCGGTTACACTGTTCAGGCTTTCTCCAATATTCGCGGCGCTCATTCAATCCCGACCTGATCGCAAAATGCTCCAGGCCAAATAAATTCCCAGCGCGAGCGCAAAGAAGAACCCGACCGCGAACATCACGCCCGCCCAGTTCTCCCATCCCGGCGGGCGGTAAACCGAAAGCAGCGTCGCAAGCCCGACGATAAAAGCGGCCGCGAGAATCCCCAGCACGATTCGATTGGCTATGTGTTCCAGCCTTTTGATCAACGGCTCAAAGCTTTCAGGGCGCATGCCAAACTCAAAACCGCTGCGCTCGATCGCGCAGATCAGTCTTCGCAATTGTTGCGGGGCCTCCGCGCCCAGCCACGCCATGTCCAGACCCGCGCGTTTCAGCTTTCGCATCCAGCGCGCCGGCGAATAGAGATTGAGAAGTAGCCGGTTCGCGTAAGGCTCGATGACGCTGAGGAGGCAAAAGTCGGGATCGAGGCGCGCCCCCAGACCTTCGGTAATTATGATCGTTTTGAGCAACAGCGCCAGGTTCGACGGCAGGCGCATCCGATGGCGACGCACGACCGCCAGAGCATCATTGAGCAAGGGCGTCAAAGCGATCTCTCCGAGCGGCCGGGCGTAATACGGCGAGATCAGATTCTCAAGATCGCGTCGTAACCTCTCGCGATCAATGCGCGACGCCGCAACGCCCATTTCGAGCAGCGCGTCCACTATCTGATCGTAATTGCGAGCGGCCAGCGCGAGCAACAGCCCCGCCAATCGCCCCTGCAATCTCTCATCGACCGAGCCGACCATGCCGAAATCGATCAGCCCGTAACGCCCGTCAGTCTCGATGAAGAAATTGCCCGGATGCAGGTCGGCGTGAAAAAAGCCGTCTTCAAAGATCATCTTGAGGATGACCTCCGTGCCGCGTTCGGCCATGGCGCGGCGGTCAATGCCATTGGCTTCAAGCGAGTCGAGGTCACTGACCTTGACTCCGCGAATGCGTTCGAGGGTGAGGGCGCGCGAAGTCGTCATCTCCCAAAATACTCGCGGGATGTGAACCTTCGCATCGCCGGCGAAATTCAGCGCGAATCTCTCGGCGTTTCTGGCCTCTTGCAGATAGTTCAATTCCGAGCGCAGCGTCTGCGCGAATTCCTGCGCGAGTCCTTCGACATCGTAGAGGGCGGCGAATTCCCAATGACGGCTCATCGCCGAGGCGAGGTTTTGCAGAATTTCGAGGTCTTCTTCGACCTGTTCAACCACACCCGGACGGCGGACTTTGACGATCACCTCCGAGCCATCGCGCAGTGTCGCGGCATGAGCCTGTCCGATTGACGCCGCCGCCAGAGGCTCCAGTTCGAAGCTGGCGAAGAGCGCGCCAGTCGGCTGGCAGAGTTCGGCCTCGATCATCTCTTTCGCCATCTTTGAATCGAAAGGCGGCGCGGAGTCCTGCAACTTTGCCAGCTCGGTTTGATATTCGGGTGGCAACAGGTCGGCGCGCGTGGAGAGAAACTGGCCGAGTTTGATGAATGTCGCGCCAAGTTCTTCGAGAGCCAGCCGGACGCGCTCAGCCGTCGTGGGTGGTTCGACTCGGTCTCCTTCGCTCAAGTCGAATCGGAGAGGGCGGAAACGCTCCAACCCGCTCGCATCGCGCAGCCATCTCAGCCCGTGGCGAGTCAGGACTTCGGCGATCTGCCGATAGCGGCGGAAGTGTAAATCAGGCACAGCCAACCAGCTCATTGTCTACGTCCGTTGTATTGGTCGCGCAGCGATTCGCGCGACTCTCTGTTAATGATTTCGCTAATCGTCTTTTACTCCTGATTGAAAACTGCAACGAGCGTGCCTCAGTGAATGAAGCCGATTTTCAAATGTCTGGGCAATGAAATTGCGGAAAATGACGGTCAGGCGAGCGAAAAATTTCGCACAGTAAGTGGTATTTGGTTTGTCGCCGGCGGAATCCGGACGGCAGATGGCGGCGATTGCGATGGTATCAGACCCAGCGATTGTTTTTATGAAGCCACGAGAGGCATGGTCACAGGAATTGTATGCGCAAGAGCGTGCGTAGCGCCTAGCTCAGACTCGATAGCGGAATTTTGCGGTAGCTAGTGCGCGATATTCCCCACCCCTTAGCGTCATTGGTTGATCCTATCTCGAAAAACGCTTTGGCAGTTTACGCAGGATAGAGATAGAGAGCGCGGCATAGTGATTGCTCTCCTCACTCTCGACATTCTCGATTACACGGAGACCAACATGAGGAACGCAAGGTTGATCAAACGAAATTCGCTATCAAAGCAATTCCATACGGAAGTTCGACAGGAGACCGATTCTCAGTCCATCATCGACGTCAGAAAGTCGGCGATGAAATGGGTTCGCGAGCGGCAAGAGCTGCGACATATCAACCCCCGCAGGCAGTTCGCAGAGTTGTTTAGAAATGCCGGTTGAACCGGAATCGAGAAGTAAAAGCAGTGTCATTGCGCTTCCACTCGCAGCCCGGGCGCGAATTGGCCAAAAACGTTCTGGAAACATTCGGCTATCGAGCGCTCATGGCAAGCGACGGCGCCGAGGCCATGGCGATCTACGCCGAGCGACGGGATGAGATTCAGTTGGTGGTGACTGATCTGATGATGCCGGTGATGGACGGGCCGACGACGATCCGCGCGTTACAACGACTCAATCCGAAGATCAAAATTATCGCGGTCAGCTGGGTGGCGGGAAACGGGCGAATGCTCGAAGCCGCGCAGGCCGACGTGAAATCATTCCTGCCGAAACCATACACGGCTGACAAATTGCTGAAGGCGATCGCGGAGACTCTCAGCGGCGTGCGCTGATCTCCTATTGGTAAGCCCGAACGCGCCGTGGAGACTTACAGAGGAAAGCAACATCTCAAGGCGTTCAGAGTCGCGGAAACGCAATTGAAAAGACTTGAAGCGATTTTGAAGAGCGCCAATCTGAACTGGCGCGAATTCGATTAGAAAGATTCCGCTATCTGTTTTAAGGATGTGGCACAGTTCCCCGATCCACTCCCCCCTTCTTGATGGCGATAATGGTCGCGCCCGCCAACTGCGATAAATCCCACCGTTTTCCATTAGTAGAGGTTCGCCACGCCGCTCGTCTGGCGGCGCGCGTTTAGACTGGCGCGATCGCCGTGGTGTTCGGGCCCTGGCCTGCCGGAAACTCTCTCCTCTGTGCGGCCATGTACTGACACGATCTGGCGCAAGTCGCTAGGATTCCTCATTGTTGGACATTTACAGCGCGCACAGAAGCCCGATCTCATAAGCGTTTGTCCGGCATCTCGGGAGCAAACCTCCGAACTCTCCATACAACCTGGATAGAAATCTTGACGGGTGGGTGAAACCAAAAGAAAGGATTGAGAGGCGTATGACTCGTATCGTATCGTTAGTAATTTGCGCTTTTATGCTCGGGCTGTTTGTCATCTCTCAAAGCTTTTCGTCGCCGAATGGCGCCCCACAGAACCGGGCGCCGAAGAGTTTAGAAGAAGAAATAAAACGGGTGGAGGCTGAAATTGACAAGATTTTCACCGATACCCTGGCGCTTCTGCCCTCGATCCCAGGCGACGCTGGGGGCCGAATGAGGCGGGTTCAAACCCTCGGGAAGCTCATGCTTTATGACAAACAGCTCTCGGTCAATAGAAATCAGGCATGCGCATTTTGTCATATGCCGGATGTGGATTTCACCGGATCCATCTCAATCCTTAATATGACTACCGTCTCTTATCCAGGATCGGTCCGTAATGCGTCGGCGGACCCGTCGCAGTCGCGATACGGTCGTCGGAAACCTCAGAGTTATACTTATTCGCCCTATTACCCTATGCTCCAGTACAACCAGGCGCAAGGGGATTTCTATGGCGGGAATTTTTGGGACATGCGCGCCACCGGCGTCTACCTGCAAAATCCCGCGGCGGAACAGGCGCAGGGGCCCCCGGTTGATCCGAACGAAATGGGCTTGCCTGACACAGCCTGCGTCGTGCATCGACTCTCACAAAGTCCCTACAAGCGGTTCTTTGAGGCCGTATGGGGCCAACAATCATTCGCAATCAAGTGGCCATCCGATGTTGATCAGGTTTGCGGAAAGCCGGGGCCACCTCCAGCAGATGACCCACTGCCTGTTCACTTGAGCCAGGAAGATCGGGGCCGCTCGAACGCGGCTTATGATCAATTTGCGCTCGCAATTGCGGCTTATGAAGCGTCGCCGGAGATCAGCCCTTTCTCGTCGAAATTCGATTACGCTGTCGCCAACCCCGACCAGCAGGTCTTGACCCCGGATGAGCAGGCCGGATGGGACATGTTTCGCGGCAAGGCGAAGTGCAATACGTGCCACCTGGATGGAACCGAAAGCCTGGCCGGCAAGACTGCTCGCAAAATTACGCCCGGAGATGTTGGAAGCAAGGCGCCGTTGTTTACCGACTTTACCTCATCTAATCTTGGCATCCCCAGGAACCCAGCTATTCCATATTTTAACTATAGTAAGCCGGACCGATACGGGTACACCGCAAACCCGGCAGGCTCGGCGTACGTGGACAAAGGGGTAGGCGACTTTCTTAGAAATCCGCAGCTCAACCCGAATTCCGATTGGGCGAGGCTCGCTCTTCAATTCGATGGCAAATTCCAGGTTTCTACGTTGCGGAATGTGGACAAGAGGCCGCGCCCTGATTTCGTCAAGGCCTATATGCACAACGGCTACTTTAAGAGCTTGAAAGAAGTCGTACATTTCTATAACACGCGCGACAAACTTCCCCGGTGCGCGCATGGCGCTCCAGGAGAAAAGGTGTCGTGCTGGCCTGCCCCTGAATTCCCACAAAACATGGACACGACGGTCGGCAATCTCGGGTTGACCAATGAGCAGGAAGACCAACTCGTGGCGTTTTTGAGGACACTCACAGATGGGTATAAGCCTCAACAGGCGCTTCCGACAAAATGAGGTCTTTTCAGAGAGTGTTCCTCTCGAACAGCGCAAAGGTCATAAGTACGATGTTGTCGTAGTGGTCTCAAGCGCGCGTATTGCAGGAACTCCGCCGAGGGCTCATCACAAAAGCGTCAATAGCGCACGCTTACAGGAGATTGGTAAAAAACATTCCCGGACACATTCGCAGATTTACAGAAGAGGAATGGAGTCATGAATTGGGCCTACGTACATCTGCTTCTCAACCATCACGCGGTATTTGGGACGATCTTCGGGATGTTGTTATTGCTTCTCGCTCTGTGGAGAAAGAGTGAGGAACTCAAGCGGGTCAGTCTGGGTGTTTTTGTTCTCACGGCATTGATTGCGCTGCCTGTTTATTTCACGGGAGAGCCGGCCGAAAAAGTAGTCGAGCGCCTCCCCGGTGTCACGGAATTGGTGATCGCGCGACACGAGAATGCGGCGTTGTTCGCATTGTTGATTACCGGGCTCACTGGGGGCGTCGCATTAATGGGGTTAGTCCTCTTTCGCCGCGCGGAGAGATTGCCCAGTTGGATTGTCGCATCCGTGTTGGCCTTGTCGATTGCAGCCAGCGGTTTGATGAGCTGGGCGGCGGATCTTGGCGGGCAAGTTCGTCACACAGAAATTCGCGCCGATTTCAAGGCTCCTGAGCAGACAGAAACCGAAAGCGAACAGAAGTTGCAAGAAGAAAAAGAGAAGTGAGATGTGAGCGATTCATCAACTGCCCCCCCAGTAACTCGATTGTTCAAATCGCACCCTAACGCCCGCTGGTTGTTTTTGATGATGGCGACATGGGCGTTGCTCGCGACCATCGCTCACGCGCAGGACCAATTTGAGATTCAGGTATATGAATATGAAACCGTGCCTAAGGGCAGGTGGAATCTTGAAACTCACATAAACTACATCGGTAAAGGAACGAAGTTCTTCGAAGGGCCTGTGGCCCCGACGAACAACCAATTCCACCTGACTTTCGAATTGACGCGCGGGATCACCAACCTTTTTGAAACAGCCGCGTATCTTCTTACGGCGCATCGCCCTGGCGCCGGTTACGAATTCGCCGGTTGGCGTTTTCGCAATCGGGTGCGAGCGCCGAAATCGTGGAAGCTGCCGGTCGATTTGAGCGTCAGCGCCGAATTAGGCTATCCCCAAAAGCAGTATGAAGAGAATTCCGAAACGCTCGAAATCCGCCCGATTATCGAGAAGAAGTTCGGCCGCTTTCAGTTTGACATTAACCCGATCTTGGAGCGCGCTCTGCGCGGGCCGGGCACTAAGGAGGGGTGGATATTAGGGCCATGCATGCGTCTGGGTTACAAGTTGAATAAGCGGTTGGATTTGAGCATGGAGTATTACAGTGATCTCGGCCCGCTGACCGACCTACTGCCCCCGGACCGGCAGGCGCATCAGTTCTATCCCGGAGGGGATCTGAAATTTGGTGAGAATACGGTAGTCACTTTCGGCGTCGGGTTCGGGGCGACACAGGTGGGCAATCGGCTCATTTATAAAATACGCATCGGCCATCTGTTCTGATCAGGCCGTGTCCGGGTTCAGCCGAGATTCGGGTTAATGCCGCATGACGCCGATCAATGCCGACGCATTTGTGTACGTTGTAAGTGACGATCCGAAATTTACTGCCCTGGCTCATTCCGGCCTATCTCATTCTGGATGGATTTCAAACTCACCTCTTCCCTTTTGCCTTCGCGGCGCAAATGAAAAGCTCTGATAAAGGCCGAGACTGCCACCCAGACGCCGATCACGGCAAGCGGCAAGGAAATGACTCGCGGCCACATGACCGCGATGACCGACGCTGCCACCAACAGCACCCCGGCCCCGCCCATAATTCGCGATTCGGCAGGCCCGAGCGCGCGTCGGTTGGTGATGGCGGCGCTGACCGTCCGCCCGATTTGTATAGCCCCGGCGGCCGCCCGACTTGAACTTCCGCTGCCGATCCGCTTTCGCAACCGGCGCCCGCCGGGATGGCGTTTGGGCTTCGATGCTGGGGCCAGCCTCTGTCTTACCGTCAAAACCATCTCGGTCGCGTTCTCTAGATCGTCGAGGAACATCTGCTCCATCTCCTCGCCGATTCGTTTGTCCTCGATGACCACATCGAGCTCCCAATTGCTTACCCAACTCGCCGGATTGAGATTGGTCGAGCCGATCCTGGCCCAGCGCCCATCGGCGACCGCCGTCTTCGCGTGAATCATCGGGCCGTTCCATTCGTAAACTCTGACGCTGGATTCGAGTAGCGGACGGTAGCCGGTCCGCGACAGAGCTCGCATCACCGGAATGTC
>JGI11643J12802_10138085_pt1 | contig 10617 bp, 8 predicted proteins | sample IowConreferecore_FD_12802 | JGI IMG/M metagenome (IMG submission 12802)
CTCGCGGGCAGGCTCGTGGCCACACATTTGCCAGTGGGGACGGGGGCGCTCCGCTGTATGACACTGGACTTGACCTGAGTACGCATGAGGCTCGGACGTTCCCCTAAAAAGTAAATGACTTAGTGACAATCGTACAGTCACTATATAGGATTGGGGCCGCAATAATGTGATCAGGCCTACCGGCATAAGGACTGCCTGGCGTCTCAGGAAGTCCGTATGACCAATCCTCAATTTTCAGATCTATGGGGCCGGAGGTTCTGACCTCTAGACTTAGCTCAACGCCTTCTTCCGGCAGGCCGTAATAGGAGAACCTCCGGTATACAATAGGGGCTCTTCCTGCCTCAACATTCTTTTCCGTAACCCGCTTTCCATCGACGGCAAGCGATCCTAATTCCAACTCTGGGTTCCAGGAGACTGACAGCCCCGCGGCCCGCCTGGGCGAGGTGATTCGTAAACGAAGCGCCCTAAGGCCCTCTGTCCTTCTGTCGTCAAGCACGACGACACCTGGCGGGGCTAGAGACAGCGCGGGCGCATCTCCCTTCAAGAAGTCGCCCCGGCCCCATCGGAAATGGTCAGCCATGCTGACCCTCTCGGAACCCGCTGAGAAGAACCTGCCCGTCCACTCATCAGGTTTCCGGTCAGCGCTGCCCCAGATCGCCTTACCGGTATCCGCGTTTAGGGCGTAAAAGATATGGTCTATCTTCGGATGAGCGGCGCTGACGTCACTCATCAGAACGCCCGCGCCTATAAAGCATAGCGCAAGGAGTCCCGAGGTCATGGGTAACAGCCATTTTTTGATCGAAATAAGAAAATACAGGTGCGCGCCGTACAGCGCCAGTAAGAACACGACGAAGGTCATCAGCATCCATACGGCCCCCATTCCGAACCCTGATATCATCAAGCGAATTAATGGCGCAATCAATAGGACGCCCGACAAGGCGGGGAGAGATAAGATGAAGATGCTTTTCGCAGACGTCATCTCTTCTCTTAAAATGAAGGCCGTTCCTAACGCCAATATCATCAACAGCAGTGGCCACGTAAACAGGTAGCTTCCTCCAGGCGCGAGTAAGCAAACCAGAATCATCAAGGCATTCCACCAAAAGAGTGCGCCCGCCATCAAATTTTCAACCCTGGTCTTCTTACTGAACCAGATGAATAACGCGCCGCTTAGAGCAATGGTCAACAACAAAAAGCCAATTGCGTAGACGCCGCTATTATAATTACCGCCCATCGGGTTTGAAATCATGCCCTGTATCGCCATTCCCGAGATCAGCATCAGCGCTCCGACGACTATAAAGTTCAACAGGAAGCCGAAGGCGCCGAACGCGATCCCGCCGATTGTCAATCGCTTCATCCGGAGTCCGAGTATCACCAGGCCGATGAAACACATTACCGTGAGGGCCATAAACGGCAACACTATACTTTTGGGGTAAGAAATGAAGAGCGAACTGAACACGTCGAAATAGACGGCGTCACTCGACTGCGCAGGCCAGTCGCTCACATTTCCGAAGCGTCGCGCTAAAGCCAGGGCATACGAGCCGTGGTGCTGGAGGCTGCGTTCGTCAATGTCTGTGTAACTATCACGCGCCGTGTGGTAGTAAGCGAGCCCCGAAATATACGCAAAATTCAAGCCCCGCGCCCCGCCGCTCTTAAATACCGTCAAATCGGTGTCATTCCCCAAGACCCTGTAAAGGTCATAAGTGAGCGAGTTCGCGACCGGACGCGACGCAACTTCCGAGAATTCTTTGACGAGCCATTTATTTCCCTCGCTCGTTTCGAACATGATCGAGGGCCCGCCGACCCCCCGGGCCTCAAAGTTAAGCGCGACGGCGACGTCCTTAGCGCGAGGGTGCTCATCCATAAACGCCTTTGCGCCGAGCATGCCGAGTTCCTCGCCGTCAGTAAATAGAAAGAGCAGGTCGTTTTTCAGCTGGGGGCCTGTCTTCAGCGTTCTTATTACTTCTAGTAATGCGGCAACGCCGGCGCCGTCGTCACTCGCCCCGGGGCCGGTCGGCACTGAGTCGTAGTGGCACGCGAGCAAAACTGCCCGGCCGCCATCCGAGCCTTCTATTTTCCCGATTATGTTCTCAACAGTCGCGGCGACATAGGATTCGTCTCTTCGCCGTGTCAAAACTGGGGCCCTTTGGATTTCCGGACGAAGCCCTGAGTCGGTCAGTTGTTTAAATATGTAGTCGCGCACTACCGCATGCTCCGCCGACCCGACAGGGTGCGGTTTGCCGGCGATCACCTTGAGATGCTCCATAGCCCGGCCGGAAGCGAATTCAGAAAGGGGGGCGCTGGCGGGTTGCGCGTCGGGCGGATTTTGACGATGGACCACGAGAAACGCGCACAGGACGGTGAGGATCAACGAGATGATACCAACCGCATAATTCCGGGCCGACGAGTTGGCGATCTCCCTTTCTTCATTCTGCAGCTTTGTAGCCACTCGCTCTTGTAACTCCATTGTTACTCACTCCTTTTTAATGACTAAATCAGAATGTCAGTTGATTGCGCATGCGCGCTCTTTCGGCTCAGGGCTATTGGCCGTCGCCGGCCCGGCCCGCTTGCCCCTAACGCCCTCCGCCGGCGCGATCGGGGCTCCGGAGCTATTGCAGGAGAACCTGCTCGCGCCGGTGGAGACGGCGCAGAAACTCGTAATTAGTCGGAGTCTTCATCTTGGCTTCGGCCGCCCTGTTCTTTATTTTTGCGAATAATTGTTCGGCTTTTGCCTGCTTATCCGAGCGATAAGCCAGCAACGGCAAGGTGCGCATCGGCTCCCGTCCTAGCCCCGCAAGAATGCAGTAATAACTTCCATTCGTCCAATAATTTTTGAATTCCGCTTCGAAGTGTCCGTAATACTCGTCCTCGTTAACGTAAGGCATGTTGACAGGTAAACCAGCGTCATAAGACTCGAGCTTCTGCTTTATGTTGTCGGATAACACAAGCTCGTGCTTATTTGCCCGCCAGAAGGGCGTGTCTTGCCTGGGAGTCGAGAGGTAATGCGCCTGAATGAAGTCCCTGGAGTCATCAAACATACCCGCGATCTCGCGATTAAATCCCTCGATCAAGCCCGGGTCGAACGATTTATCGGGAAAGTGCCTCACCAGTTGATAGATCGCGGCATAGATGAAATAAATGCCTGTCGATTCAAGTGGCTCCAGAAAGCATGAAGACAGCCCGATGCCTACACAGTTCTTGACCCAGGCCCTGCGATTCCTGCCGACCCTGAACCGGATGTGATTCAACTTCGTATTGCCGTTGAGGTTCCACAGCCGTAAAAAGTCTTCAGTTGCCTGTTCTTGTGTAGTGAATTTGCTCGAATAGACGTAGCCGGTGCCGAACCTGGTGAGCATGGGGATTTTCCACGTCCAGCCGGCTCGCATGGCTATCGCCGACGTGTACGGTTCTACCCCGTCGCGTTCATCATCGTTCGGGACCGCCGTCGCCACTGCGCTGTCGCAGAACAGGTGGTCGCTCATGTCCAAAAAAGGTTCTCCCATTGCCTTATTGATGAGAAGCCCTCTGAAGCCCGAACAATCGACAAACAGGTCGGCGTGATAGGCGGAGCCGCTTTGGGTGATGACAGAATCGAGACGCCCGTCGGGTGTTAAAGTTGTTCCGTCAATGTGGTCGAGGACATATTCAACGCCCCAGCCGATGGACACATTCTTCAAGTAGTCGGCCACCAGGTGCGCGTCGAAATGCCATGCGTACCTCGTGACGCGGACCCCTTCCTGTGTTCGAGGAGCGCGCTTGTCGTCGAGCAGTGTCGGTTCAATAAAACATGAATAGTCCACCGGCAATTCATACCCCGATTTCCTTTTGAGAGCCCAGTAATGAGTGAGCGGTATGTCGTCGCAGTTGGGAACTATGCCAAACGGGTGGTAAAAATGGTCAGTTTTCCCGGTCGCGGGGTCCGATTTCCAATTGACGAACTTGACCGCCCCCTTGAAAGCGGCGTTGCAACCGCGCATCCATTCATCTTCCGGAATGCCCAGGAAGTCGAAGAAGACTGGTTGCAGGTTAGGCACGGTCGCCTCTCCGACTCCGATCTTAGGAATGGCCGGCGCCTCGATCAAAGTAATGTGCACTCCCTGCAAGGCTTTCTTGAGATACGAAGCCGCCATCCACCCGGCCGTGCCGCCACCGACGATGACGATCTTTTTAATCAAGTTATCCATAGTCAGGCTCCTTAAGTTGGTATGGTTATTTCGAAGAGATCAGGCTGTTGTCGCGAGACGCTCTTGACCCCTAATCTTCTGTGTCGCGAGTTCGATCAACGATAGTAGCGGGCTCGTCATACAGGTTGTGACGAGGGCCATCAGAACCATGATCGCGAAAATACGCTCTGGCAGAATGCCCAGGTCGTACCCTATGTTCAGTACAATCAGTTCCATCAGACCGCGGGTATTCATCAAAACACCGATCGAGGTCGAATCAGGCCAACTCATTCCTGACCAGCGAGCCGCCAGCATACTGCCGCCCAATTTTCCGACAATCGCGACGGCAATTATCCCGGCGCACACAAACCAGCCGAGCCAGTCATTAAGCAGGCTGATCTGCGTCCGCAAACCGGTGAAGGCAAAGAACAGAGGGAGTAAAGCCGCCAGACTGAAGGTTCCGATTTTCTCTCTTAAAAAGGATCGGACCTCGGCCTTAGCAGGCATCGCGACGCCGGCCAGGAACGCGCCAAAAAGCGCATGTATTCCGATAACTTCGGTGAAGTAAGCGGAGGCAAAGGCTAACGTCAAAGCGCCTACGACGAGGCCGTTATCATTTTTCCCGATCTCGACTCCATCGCCGAACCTGCGGTCGAGCTGCGGCTTGAGTATGAACAGCATAAATGCGGTAAAAGATAGCGCAAGGAATATAGTTAGCGCCGCCCCGCCCAACTCGTTTAGTTTCACGACCGCAATCACTAAGGACAATACGCACCAGGCGGTAACGTCATCCACCGCCGCGCAAGCGACGGTGGTGTTCCCCAGGTAGGAGCCTGACATCCCGCGCTCTTCGATGATCCGGGCCAGCACCGGGAAAGCCGTGATGCTCATAGCCACCCCCATGAACAAAGCAAACGAGGTGAAGGGAATGTTCGCCGGCGCGAATTGGCGATAAATTAACAGGGAGGTGATAACACCTAAAAGAAATGGCGCCATGATACTGGCATGGCTAATGACTACAGCGGCTCGCGCTTTCTCTTTGAGCAGCCGAGCGTTCATTTCCATCCCGACATTAAACATGAAGAGCACGACACCGACCTGGCTGAGCAACCTCAACGCCCCCATTGAAGATGGAGGAAAGAGGAATAACAGGGCCTTCGGAAATAGCATTCCTAACAAGGATGGCCCCAAGAGAATGCCGGCGATCATCTCCCCGATTACAGGAGGCTGACCCACCCTAAGAAAGAGGCCGCTGACTAATTTGGCCACGACCAGTATTACAATTACTTGCAAGAGCAGAATGCTTAAAGGGTCCCGCAAATTCTCACGTAAAATGTTACTGATATTATTCCACGAGCTTTCAGAAGCGCCATGCCGTCGAGACAAAGCGGTCGCGGCCGGATTCTCGACACCGTGTCCAGAACCGGGGTCGTTTGATTCCAGCCGCGACCCGTAGGATAAAACCAGGTAGAGACACAAGCCGAATATAAGGAGCGACGCCGGATAAAACCAAAAGCCATGTTTCATCATCGGATCTCCCTTCATGCCTTTTCGAAAAGACTCCGTTGAGTATTTGCCGATGTATTTTGAAGTAGACTCGCGCCGCACGTCCTTATCGGGCGGAGCGCGCACAGGGTTGCGGCAGTCCCGTGACTGCTCCGCGCTGACGACAATAAGTGGTGTACGCGCATCGGCGAGGCTGGAGTGGGCGCGAGTCGAGTCGGCGGTCGCTTCAGGGGAGAGTTGGCGGCCTCGCCGTTCACTTGAATCCTAAAGATGCGTATCGAGGCATCGCGGCTTTTCAATAACCCGACAATTTCTTACCGCACCAGAAAACCATGTATTCCCTCTCCGGCGTCTTGGAAATTGCCCACGATATGGCCGCGATCATTGATCCCCCAGAGCTCGGTATTGGTAGCGCCAGGGAAATCGATCCGAGTGAAAACTCCGTCATCCAAGAGAAAACCATGGGCGGCGCCTGCGGCGTCTATGAAACTGCCCACGATCTGACGGCTATTATTGATTGCGCCGAGAATGGTAGAGACCGCACCGGGGAACGCGATCTGGGTGTGGTCGTCACCGTCAAAGATGAAGCCACGGGCTTCTATCGCATTCGGCCCAAAACCACCCACGATATGGCCGCGATTATTTATCCCATGGACTACGGAATTCGTGGAGCCTGGGAACTCGATCTGGGTGAAAACATCCTCGTCCCAGAGAAAGCCACGGAGCCCTCCCCCGGTCGCGATGAAACCCACGATCTGACCGCGATCATTAATCCTGGTGGCTGCGGTAATTATTGCGCTTGGGAAGGCGATCTGGGTGAAGGCCCCCTTGTCCAGGAGAAAGCCATTGTGTAAGTCCTCGGTATCGAAGGCGCCTACGATCTCGCCGCGCTGATTAATCCCGTTGACATTGGTCGCCAGGGCGCCGGGAAAATCGATCCGAGTGAAAGCGCCCCTCTCTAAGAGAAAGCCATGTATGGCCCCTTCCGCATCTCGAAAGCTGCCAACAATCTGGCCACGATCATTGATGCCTTTGGGGATGGTTCCCCGCGAGTCCGGGAAATCGAACTGAGTAAAAGTCAGTGGTTTAGGTTTGCGCTTCCCCTGCAGGCCAAGGTCAGGTTCTTGGGGGTTAAAGGCCGCAGACGTTGTGGCTAGCATGCTAAACGATATGCCGAGAGTGAGCGCCAATATAACAAGCGCTTTGCCGCGTGTCGGGCGAATGTTCCGCGTTATTTTATTCATCATGTTGCCTATTTTGGTTTCGAGCTGATTCATTGTGTGTTTTCCTTCTGGTTTTTGGGTGTTTGATTAGCTGCCCGCCTTGGCAAAACCGCGCTTAACGATTACATTGCCTGCCGCAATGAACCTCAATTAATGACGACCTCAATCGGAAGAGCGTGTCGCATGATGCGCCCTATTGAAGAACAGGGACAAACTTCGGGGTTAGAAAAGTAAGGCCGAATCCGAAACGGTCTGCAGGGGTTCGTGATTCCGGCCGCAGAGGAAGTCAGGGCGCTTTTGATCAGGCGTAACGGGAGTGTTCTCGACACTGTTGTATGTGACAAACGCTATCACTCGATTAAAAGGGGAGATGTTGTTAGGCGACGCATGCACAAGGTTGCAGTGGAAAAATAGCACAGAGCCGCTCGGGCCTTTTGGGGCAACGATCCCGAAACGGTCCGCCAGTCGTGAAACTATCTCGCTGCCGACCGAATATTTAATATCAGCCGTTAAATTCGAGATCCAAGAAGGGCTATCCTTGTATATTGAGCCGCCCCTCGCGTCGACGCTTTTCCGGTTGAGCGAAGCTAAGGTTCCTTCCCTATGCGATCCCGGAATAAAAAACATCGGCCCGTTGAACTCGCTCACGTCATCCATGAAGACTGCCACGTTAACCAGTCGATCGGCGGGGACGCCGTCCTCCATTTGCCAGAAAATGAAGTCCTGGTGCCAGTCCCATAAGTCTCCATGAAATGCGTTCTTGGTGTTAATTTTGAACTGATATAGATAGACCTGGCTGTCGAGAAGTTGACGGGCCGGTCCAACTATCCGCGGGTGGCAAGCCAGGCGGCGAAAAATCTCGTTTTTGGCATGTGAGCCATAAACCGAGCGGACGACCTCACCGCCCTTTTCAACCACTCTTTCTAATGAGTCTTTAGCTACTAATGTGGGCAATTCCGCCTTCAACCTTCCGACCTCCGCGGGAGAGAAATGCGCCGGCAGTAGTATAAACCCGTTGTCCTGGTAGAACCCTAATTGCGTCTGATTTAGCTGCATTTGTCACGACTCCTGTTATACTTAAAGAATCAAACCACAAGAGATTGACTCGGCCGAGTTACGGGTGGTATGGCGCCGTAAGGTTCCGTGGTTTAATTAGTTGATGTTTTCGATAAGTATCTCTTTCTCCCCGAATAATCTTTCGGCGAAAGCGCCTCGCTCCATACACTCCTGAATGAGGCGGTTTGATTCAATGATCGGGCGGGATTGTTCGGTATATTTGAGGCTCATGATATGGCCCAACCAGGGCTCCTGCCCCATGGCGTAGACGTATGTTTCCCGGCTGTTGAATCGCCGCACTATGTCGATGGCCTGGTCAAAGTTGGACCCGGCCAGGCGGCGAGACTCATCTATGGCGCGTTCTATCTTCCTGGTAAGCAGCGGGCCGTAAAGCCAGGAGAGCGGCGCCCCGTCACATTCCATGCCCAGGAAAATCGCATCTACATTTCCCACCTCTTTGTAAAGATGCTCGTACAGCCGCGGCTCGACATTGCAAGAGTCCGCCGCAAACAAGAGTGAACGCTTGCCAATTCGAATGAGGTGCGCGGCTTTGCATTGCACGTTCAGGTCCGAATGCTCACCTAAAAACGGCAGAGCAGTGATCGAGCCGTTTTCAAACTCCAGGCTTTCCATCTGATCCAATTCGATCACATTTTTGCACCCGATATTTTTCAAGATCAGTTTCAACGACGGGTCTTGAAGAAACCCTCCGGAACTTGTCGGCACTATAATGTGTTTAACCTTGTGTCTGATTTGTAACAGGGTCTCAAACAGAACATGGTCCTGATGATTATGGGTGATCACTACATAATCGATAGTATCCGGCAAGTCCTGGTAGGTGTACCTGGAAACATCGGATTCGTAGGTGTAGCTGAGCACAGGGTCGAACAGCATGGTCACGTCCCGCGTTTCCAGCAGAATGCATGCGTGGCCAAAGTATCGCCACCGCACCCCGTGCCCTTGATAAGGCGAATACCGGGGGGGCGGATCGGGCGTCAAAAATGACCCGACCAGCCGCTCCGACGCCTCGGGAACTTTCAGCATCTCTTTGATCTCTCCCCAGGGGCGTGGGGCAGACTTCAACCGGAACAGCCCGTCTACGACGTCGCCGTCGAATGGCGTGCGCAGGTGAAAAAGCGAATCAGATTCCAGCCTCGGCGTGCTCAGCACGAATGGGCGGTCGTCCCCCTTCAACACCGACAGCATTAAGCTCTGGGCGGAGCGGTCGTAATAGTGGCTTCGGTAAAGTAAAGGCTCGATGATTCGGAAACTTGGATTGTGGTTGAGATCATAGACCAACTCGACATACCCTTTCAGGGTGTCCGGGACTAGCAGGTAGAGAGGTTGCAATGAAAACCCCTTTGCCTGCGTCCGCAGGGTTTCGTCGAGAGAAGCGATGGCGTCGGAGAGTTCTATCAAATGCGGCCTCATTCGCCTCGTCTGATCTCGCAAGTTCCGTATGTCATCGACTCGCTTCCCTTCGTAATCGATAAAAGGTCCGCCTAGTAGCTTCGGGTTCTTGACGGCATTCGCATGTACCTGCGGCGCGTTGACGTAGGAGTCCATTATTTTAAAGTGGCGCTCCGTCAGGTTCCTTGCCGCCGTGGCCGGAGGTATCAAATGCGACCAGGCATACCAGTAATCGAATAAAGGCTCGACCTGGACGTTCGGGCGAAGATATAGCGACTCATTGTTCATGGTAATTCCAAATTCAATTCAATCGATTCTTTAGAGCGGATTGCAATTGCATGTGCGGGGAGGCCGACCGGATCAGTACCGCGAGCGGCGCTGACCCGTACTGTCATCTCGGTATGCCGCACATTGATTTGCAATCAGCCCTAGGCAAAACGCGGGCGGTTGGCAAGGGGGCGGCCCCAATCCACCAGACTGCGCTAAAATGGAGTCGAGGATGGTATTTCGGTCAACGCTCAAGGCGGCTTGCGTTCGTCAGGGTTGACGGCGCCAAGTTATTGAAAAAGCGGTTGAAGTTGTGATAGTTGGATGTCAGTTAGCGGCTTGCGAAGAACTGCAAAATCGGCGCCTCGATCGCATGTCAGCCGCCGGTTAGCCTTTACTCCGAATCGGATAGAGTCGAGCTTATTAGCTGCGCTAAGGTCTTAACGTATGGCTCGCTCAACATTGTCGAGTGTTGACCCGGAACGTCGATAACTCTTACGCCTCCGGTGACTAACGCGCCCCACCCTATCGTCGAATCTCGCAGCATCTTTGCAATCTCTTCGTCGCGCGCCGATCCGTTAGACGGAGGCGTTGGGGTTTCCCTCGCCGTCTTAAACAGAGTAGCGGATCCGTGGTAAGTTTGAGGAACGTACTTACGCATGGCCCTCTCGTTTGTCCTGTACACATTCAGGAAAGAGCGGGCTTGAGCAGTCTCGACGTCCGGGGGTAATAAATTCATACCTACCGCCCTCTTTAAAATATAATCGATTCGTTCGTCCCCCTTAAACGGCTCCAGCTCCTCCCTTGAAATTGGCATCCTTTCGTAAAGCAGACTCATCAGCAGCGCCGCATCATCTTTCATGATTTGATCTTCCTCTACGTCGACCCGCCCTTTTCCGGAAGTCCAGGCGCTGCTGTCCAACAGTAATAAATGACTCACTGGCCGGCCTTGGGAGGTCAGTTGTTGCGCCATCTCGTATGCCACGACGCCGCCG
>JGI11643J12802_10209075_pt1 | contig 10592 bp, 11 predicted proteins | sample IowConreferecore_FD_12802 | JGI IMG/M metagenome (IMG submission 12802)
GCGCCTGGGACGGCTCGAATGCCCAGTGCGAAAAGAGCTCAGACAAATCTGATCGCTGTAGCGCAGTGGTCACAGGTGACCTCTGGAGTTGCACGTCAGCCCCTTCTACACCTCTTCTGGCTTGGTAGCCCTTCGTAGATCGGGCTCCCCCCGGTGTTGCAGGCGACCACATGAAGTCGGGAATCCAGCGCGTCCATGACTCGGACATCGGGGGTATCCGGAGGGCGCAACAAGTCTTTCTGGTTTACTGAGATCGCCGGCACCCGCACCGTGTATGTCGGCTTCAGAAAGTGCGACGAGGTGGCGACCAACTACTACCAGTTCTCGGATACGGACAGCCCTGTTGTTGAGCCTGACCGTCGATTCGATCCGAGTTGGGCGGACTACAATGCCGGGCGTGATGCGGTGAACGAATGGATCCTTCAACGCAAGGAATGTCTCTAGGCGGAGCGCCGGATGCGGCGGTGCCCGACATCGAGCTCGACGGCGAACCGGTCCATGCTCGATCTCACCGCGTTTGATCCTCGTGGCCGTTCAGCGCCGCCATCACCGCATCGTACAGCTGAGATCGGGTGAACGGTTTCGAGATGAGTGGCACCTCGGAAATCCATCGCGAACTCGTTGGCGAGGGCATCTGTGCATACCCGCTCATGAAGAGAAGGCGAATGCTTCGGCGCTTTCGCTGAACCATTGCGACAAGCTCCCTGCCATTCACTCCAGGAAGGCCAATATCCGTCAAAAGCAGATCTATTTGCGTACTGCCTTCGAGGATGCGCAGCGCCCCCGATGCATCTGCCGCTTCCAGGACATTGAATCCGTAGTGTCGCAGCGAATCGGCCGTAAAGCCACGCACGTCTTCATTGTCCTCAACCAGCAGTATGTTCTCCGATCGCTTGCCGCCTTGTTCCGCTTCAGCACGATTGCTCTCGGACGCAACGGCTGCGTCGCTCAACCGCGGCAGATAGATCTTCACAGTCGTGCCATGTCCCGCGCGACTGTATATCTTCACGTTGCCACCGGACTGCTTGACGAATCCGAACACCTGACTCAGTCCGAGGCCGGTCCCTTGACCCAGTGGCTTGGTCGTGAAGAAAGGTTCGAACGCACGCTCAAGCACTTCCTGGGTCATGCCCACGCCGGTGTCACTCAGACAGATCAGCGCGTAATCACCCTTCTGCAGATCGAACGGCACGTTTGCATCATGCTCTTTGACCGTGGCTCGGCCCGTCTCGATAGTCAACGACCCGCCGTTAGGCATTGCGTCGCGAGCGTTCACTGCTAGGTTCAACAATGCGCTCTCGAGCTGATTCTTGTCGACTTCGGCGCTGCCCGCTTCGGGATCCTCGACCCAACGAATGGCGATGCTTTCCGGCAGCGTTCGGCGGATCAGCTCGGTCCAGCGCGACAGGAGTCGATTGATATTTTCGGCCTTGGGCTTCAGCGGCTGCCTGCGGGCGAACGCGAGGAGCTGCTGCGTCAAGCCCGCTGCTCTTTCGGAGGCGCGCAATGCCTGTTCGAGGCTGCGTCGCAGCCGCGGGTTGTCGCCCGGGATGTGCTGCAGGCTCGTATCCAGGTTTCCCAGAATCACAGTCAGCAGATTGTTGAAGTCGTGAGCCACGCCACCGGTCAGCTGTCCGATCGCTTCCATCTTCTGACTCTGGTGCAATTGCTCCTGCATTGCGCGACGCTCGGTCATGTCGCGAGTGATCTTGGCAAAGCCGATGAGTTCATCGCCGTCCTTGATCGCATCGATCAGGACAGCGGCCCAAAACCTGCTGCCGTCCTTCTTGATCCTCCAGCCTTCGCCTTCAAACTTGCCGGTGCTCCTGGCCGTACCGAGCGCTAACTTGGGCACTCCCGCCGCTCGATCCTCCGGCGTATAGAAGTCTGAGAAGTGCCTGCCGATGATCTCTGTTTCGCTGTATCCCTTGATCCGTTCTGCGCCCGCATTCCATGAAATGACGCAACCCTCAGGATCCAAGAGATAGATGGCGCAGTCTTGGACACCGGCCAGGAGGCGCGCGAAGCTCTCTTCTCGACCGCGAACCCGCAGCCGCGTCACCTTGCCGCCTTCGCCTGGGGGCACCTTGTTCTTCGTCATGGGCTGCGCCTCGACTATGTATTCGTGCCCCGGAGGTTGCTAACGAGCACCGAGCGGGTCGAGTTCCCGGCTCAGGTCTGACGTAAACGGCCGCTCGTTGCAATGAACAAGGCGTGCTGCGTCTCCTGCCGATTGCCTGCTCCGACACGGTCCGTCCATGGCCGTGAACAGCACGCACTGTAGGCGTGTGCCGCCGCACGCATGGTGTTCGGCTTCATGAACATGTGCTGCCGTGGCTGCGCGATGAACCCGCACACAGTGACGAGCGGCCAGGTGAGCACACGGGTCTGCTTGCGCGGCAAGCTGGCGACGGTCTCGACCAGGCCTCGAAGCGCGGCTGCAGCTCGCCTCCGCCGTACAGGAACGCAAATAGTCCCTCAGCGAATGCCCGCGCGCCGCTCGCCGATTTCACCGCATCCCGCAAGGCCATCTGCTCGAAGGAGAAGAGCATGCTGCACAGAGAGCGTTGCTCGATGCGCACGGCTCGTGCCGCGATTTCCTCCTGGCGGTCAGCTGCCAGTAACGCCGCGAATTCCTCGACTCCGAGGGAATCGCGCCAGCGGAGATGCGATTCCCACTTGTAATCACGCTCGGTCTCTACGTCGTCCGGATCCCGAAAGCCCCGCGGAAAGAAGCGCAGAAACTTGCGTCTGCAGCGCACGGCACCGTAGTCAGCGACGGTGCTCCGCCGCTCGCTTCCGCGGGATGCTCCGGTGGTGACCGTTCCAGCCATCAGGCGGCAGTTCGCCTGTGCAGCGACACGTGCGCGTCCAGGGCGAGCGTGACGTAGTCCGTTACCTGCTTCACCGTGCGAAGTTCCGCTGCATCCTCGTCTGGAATGTCTACGGCGAAGCGATCTTCCAGCGCCATGATCAGCGACACCCAATCCAGAGAGTCCGCGCCCAGATCATCTTCGAGCGAAGCGTCGCGAGTGATGCTGCTTCGCTCCAAGCGCAGCGTCGCGGCGACGATAGAGATGACCTCACTCTCGATGGGATTCATGCGGGCGCTCCAGTTGATTCGTCGACAAGAACTGCTGAGGTCGCAGCCACGTTCCGCGAGGATTCGGAACTCACACGACGTGCGACGTGTTTTCGTCTCACTCATCGGCTGCGCGCACTCAACCACTCGGACATTCAGGAGCGCCGTCATGGCTTCGAGTACCCCTTGCAACACCCGACCTCTGGCCATCGTCACTGGCGCATCGAGCGGCATCGGTTAGCAGCTGGCGCTGCTGGCAGCGCGGGAGGGTTTCGATCTCGTCGCGGCCGTCGACACCTCGCTCGACGACTTAGTCAGCGCGGCGCAGGCGCTGGGAGCGGATGTCACAGCCGTGCAGGCGGATCATCGGCCAGGCCGACATGGCCACGCGCTTCGGTGAAGCGCTGCAGCGCGAGAACGAGCATCTCGTGAAGGTCCGGAAGTGGTATGAGCGGCTGACGCTCAGCAGCAGTGGGGCCGCGCAACCAAAGCGCAAGGCCAAGCAGAAGTCGCACTAAGAAATCCGACACACGCACGCGAGAGGGATGAACCCCCTCGCGTGTAGGTCAGCGTCGCCCTCAGGCAGCCACGTTGATTCGCCGCGGCTGTGCCTTCGCCTGCTTGCGAATCTGGATTTCCAGCACGCCGTTGCGTCCTGACGCCTGGATCTGCTCAGCGTCCACTGTCTCCGGCAGGATGAAGCGCCGATAGAATTTGCCGGCGCCGCGCTCCAGGCGAACGCGGACCTCGCGCCGCCCCTCCCCGACGGCCCTCTCGACCGGACGATCGCCACTGATGGTGAGCACGCCGTTGTCCAGGGTCAGCTCCACTTTCTGCGGATCCACGCCCGGCAGGTCGACCAGCAGGTCGAAGCGGTCGTCGGACTCGTAGATATCGACTGACGGAACCCAGCCTGCCATCGCGCCGCTGGTTTCAGAGTCGCCGACAGTGTTGAACAAGCGATTGATCTCATCCTTCAACTGGTTGAAGGGCAACCAATCCCGATAAGGAACAAGTGCCATAGCTTTCTCCTCCATATAGTGAACGAGGGACAAGCTCACCTCGCAATGCCGCCAGATATGGGTTCGGCACGCAGGTTCAAGGGGGGGATTGCAACGCGCATGAACCCGCAAAGGATCGCATCAGTTGAGCGCCGTCGATCGAGGCGGGGCCGTCCGACTCGCAGCTCGAACGTCTCGCGCGCGCACGAGCTCAGTTCACCGCTGTGGCTGGATCTGCTCGAAGTCCGGCAGCGGCCAGGATCGATCGAAATAGGCTTCGGTCGGGTTGTAGAAGCGGAAGTACGCAAACCAGTTCCTGCCCGCAACGGTCGGAATCCAATTGCTCTCGAGTCCAGTCGGCGCCTGCGGGCCACAGTAGATATCTACCGAGCCATCCGCATTCTTCCGCAGATCCATGCGCGAGGAGCGATCAGCGATCTTCCGGTCGTTGAGAATCAATGCACGCGTATCGGCGTCGTAGAGCGTGACCGACCAGAAGAGTTTGATCGGGGGATTGGGCGGTACGTGCAGCCGATACGATTTGCCTCCATCCAGCCACTCGCCGGCCTTGTCCTTGTAGGTGCTGAGATATGCAGATCCTGGACCCGGGTGCTTGGGCGCCATGGCCGGCCCGGCGCCGACCGCCTCGTAGAACCATGACGCCCGCTCGTCGAGCAGATTCCAGAACTCGCCAGGCGCGTCCGCATCCAGCTGCAGAGCGAAGTCCCAGTGCGTCTCGGGCCGGTACTTCACTCCGGCAAAGCGTCGGTCCGCGCTGTTCGCTTTTGCCATTGCCTCGCCGACCAACGCGGCGTCGGTCAGAATCCTCGTCTGCCGAGCGTCGGGCTCGAACGGCTTGCCCTTTTCGAGTCCCAGCGGACGCAGCATTGCGTGAAAGAAGATATCCCGCGCCGCTACCGGCTCTTGCTGAATCACGTCATTGAGCCGCTCCCAATATTGCATCGCGCGCGGTGGCAGACCACTCCACGTCGTCGTGCCCGCATCGAGGATCTCCGTCTTCGGCGGGTTCTGGCGTTGCGCGTACGGATACATCTGAAGCTGCGCCAGCGCCTGCCTGGCTCGCTGCGGATCGGTGTCGGTCAGTCGAACGCCGAGAAAGATGTTGACCGTCGGCGAGTGACGCACGATGTAGCCGCCGACGTCGCGAGGTACTGTCTGTCCCGGCGCCAGCACCAGATACTTGCCAGGCCTCTCGGTGTCGGGAATGGAGTTCTGCCAGGTGTCGCTGATCCCGCCCTGCACTCCGCTCGCAGGCATCACCAACACGAAAGGCCCGGAGGAAAGGTCCGCGAAGCCGAGGTAGTACGGCGTCGTGGCATTGGCGGTGAGGATGCCTCGCCTCGCCTCGTAGGTGAGGATGGCGACGATCTGTCCATTCTTGGCGCCCAGACCATTGGCAATTCCGCGTTGCCAGGACATGAACGAGACCGCCGGAAGGGACCAGAGATACGCTTGGCAGGCGCGTTGAAAGTCGCGCTCATCGTAGAGCTTCTCGAGCGTCGTCTCGGTGGGAAACCCGTTCGCGAAATCGTGTGTAAACGAGAGCGGGCCAATGCGCGTCTGGATATCCTGCGATCCTCTTTGATCTTGGGAAGGCGGCACCGGTTCGCTTCCGTTCTGAGACTGCTCTGCTGCTCGTTCGGCAGACCGATCGCCACACGCACCGAGACCCACCAGTAGCCACAGGACTGCAAGAGACTTCGCGACACTCCGGGTTCTGGCAAGCGTCGGTGGGCGAAGAACAGATTGCTCTTTCATGATGCAACCTCACCTCAACGCCTTGGCTTCGGCGGACTGTAGGGATCCGGCGTACCGGGCGCGATCGGCGGATACGTTCGCAGTGTCGCCGCGAATTGCGCGGCAATTTTCATGATCGACTCTGCGTTCCACGTGTTGCGCAGCCCCGTCGCCGGAAATTCTTCCTTCGGATCGGTGATGAGATCGAACGCCTTGGGCGAGCCGAGCTTGGTCGGCGGCGACCACCAGTCGCGCTGCTCGTCGTAGAACACCACTTTCCAGTTGCGCCACTTCACGGCCTCGAGCCGGTCCGCCACGAACACCGGAAAGCCTTCGCGGCTCGACTTCTCGATCTTGCCGAACAGGAACTCGCTCTGGTCCACGCCGTCGATGGCGCGATCGCCCGGCACTTGCGCACCCGCGATGTTCGCGAACGTCGTGAACGTGTCGACCTCGTGCACGATCTCGTTGCTGACGCGGCCGGCAGGCACCCGCCCAGGCCAGCGGATGATGAACGGCGTACGCAGCGAACCCTCCATGTGAGTGAAGTAGTAGCCGCGCCACGGTCCTGAGGAACCCTGCCAGGGCCACGTCGCTTCCGGACCGTTGTCGCTCGTGAATACAACGATGGTGTTGTCGCGGACGCCGAGCTGGTCGATCGTATCGAGGAGCTCGCCGACGTGAACATCCATTTCCGCGAGCGCATCGGGGAAGTCGCCGAAACCGGTCTTGCCCGCGAACTTCGGATTGGGCAGCGTCGGAAAGTGCACCAGCGTGAATGGCACGTACGCGTAGAACGGCTTACCCGCTTGCACGCTACGCTTCATGAAGTCGATCGTTCGCCGGGTGATCTCCTCATCGATCGATGCCCGCTGCTTCAGGTCGTACACCGCGAGCTCGCGGCTCTGCTCACCCTTGCGACCTTCCATCGTGTGCTCGAACGAGACGCCATTCGCCACGGCGGCCGGCGACGACGGCCAGAATGCCTCGTCCGTCGTGCGCGGAATGCCATACCACTCATCGAAGCCCTGACTGTTGGGCAAGCGTCCCTGACTGCTGCCGAGGTGCCACTTGCCGAAAGCTGCGGTTGCATAGCCGACACCGGACAGCACTTCGGCCAGCGTCGTCTCCCACTGTGTCAAGCCGTCGAGTCCGCCGCCGATCGGCACCGAGTGCGTGCCGGAACGGATCGAGAATCGGCCGGTCAGGATGGCCGCGCGACTTGGCGTGCATTGCGCTTCGACGTTGAAGTTGGTCAGGCGCGTGCCTTCGCTGGCGAGCTTATCGACGCGCGGTGTCGGCGCGCCGCGCGTTACCCCGCCGCCGTACACCCCGACCTCGCCGTAGCCGAGGTTGTCCATCAGGATGAAAACGATGTTCGGCTTGTCAGCAGCATGGGCCGGCATTGCGCCGAGCGCGGCGAGCATGAAGGCAGCGATGCGTTGCAGTGTCATGGTCTCTCCTAGAAGATGATCTTGAGCCGCGCTCCCGGCACGATTGCAGTGTCGGCCGAAGGACGAACCGGACGCACGATCTGCAGGTCGAAGGTCAACCGCATCCAGGGCTTGATGTGCATGTTGTAGAACATGCTCGACCTGCTGTTCCGTCTGCAGACGCCCCCCCAGCGGCAGCAGGTCGAGGTTGTCCTTGAGCTCGTCACTCAGATCCGTGTATGCGTAAGCGATGCCGAACTCATCCTGCGACCGTTGCGCGAGCAGGCCGTTGCCGCCAACGCCAACGTTGAGGAATCTCGTGATCGGGCTCGTGTCCTGGTCGGCGAACGACAGTATTCGATCGAGCAGGCGCAACTCGTGGTCGCCGACTTTCAGAAAACTGCGAGCGGTCTTCGGCTGATCGTAGTCAAGCTGGAAGACGACAGCGTCGTTGTCGCCGGCCGAGCCGCGTAGGAGCGTCCAGTGACCTGCCTTCGTGAATACGCGATCACCGTCGCGAGTCTGCAGGTAGGTCTCGCTCAGCTCGTAGCGCGCGGGCTTGCCGGATGTCTGCTCGGTGTACAACGTCACGTTCGTGCGAATTCCGGCGCAGTCTGCGCAAGGCAAGATCCCTTCGAACGTGCCGAGCGCTGCCGTCGAATCCACGCCTGCGGCCGTCGTGTTCGCTGACTCGCCGCACGCTGTGAGTGCCGCCACTGACAGTGCGACGCTCGCCAGCATCACCCTGTGCATCGACCTCTCTCGCAACGCCTTCACCGTTGCACCCTCGCAGAACTCGCGACTTGCACGCAGCGAAAGCCCAGATGATTGGTGCCCGTACTTTCCTCTCCCTTGCCGCGCGTGCCCACCATATACCGCGAGCAATATTGATCCGTGCACAGAAACGAGCCGCCGCGGTGGACCCTTTTACGCATGCCTGGCTCGGATGGATCGAACGGGGCGGTCGGCCCGTGCGGATTGCGCGCGACGCCACCGGCTGCAGCCAACTGCGCGTAGTAGTCCGGTCGGTACCAATCGCTGGTCCATTCCCAGACATTACCGCCGACGTCATAGAGCCCGTAGCGATTCGGCGGAAACTGCGCGACTGGCGCGAGGCCGCCGAACAGATCCGCAGCGGTATCCTGTTTCGGGAAGTGACCCTGATGGCTGTTGGCCATCCATTTTCCACCCATCCTGAACTCATCGCCCCACGGATAGATTTTGCCGGTCAATCCGCCGCGCGCTGCGAATTCCCATTCCGCTTCCGTCGGCAGACGCTTGCCTGCCCACTTCGAGTACGCCTGGGCGTCTTCATATGCGATGTGCACGACTGGATAGTTGTCGCGACCGTTGATGTCGCTGCCGGGCCCGGTTGGATGACGCCAGTTCGCACCGGGAACGTACGCCCACCATTGAAAGTGGTCGTTCAGAGAAACGGCATGATCGGGTGGTGCGAACACGATCGATCCTGCAACCAGGTTCTCCGGTGGCGCGCCCGGAAAGTCCTCGGCGCGCGGCTTCCGCTCGGCGACTGTGACATAGCGCGTCGCGCGCACGAACGCCGTGAACTGCGCGTTCGTGACCTCGGTTTTGTCCATCCAGAAACCATCGACATAGACACGATGGACTGGGCGCGAATCCGTCGTCGCCTGCATGCCGACCGCACCGGCGGCCGCACCGGGATCCTGTGCGCCCATCGAGAACTCGCCGCCGGGAATCCAGACCATGCCGACGGGCGCAGCCCCAGGCGCGGTTGTGGTGTTCGCAACGGTCGGCTGAAAGGTAGTGTGTGGCGCGGCGCCGACGGCCGGGACGCATTGGAGCAACGCGACGAGCGCTGCAGCGCAACCCCACTCCGTTGCTCTCATGATTGTCTTTACCGCGTCATGGGCGTGCCCACGCGGTGCGGCAGTATCTGCCTCTCATATATCGGTGTCACGAGAGCGACGGGCTGCAAAACTTTCGGCAGAACGCTGCGCGGCGAATGGGCGTACGCTTGGGTGGGATTCGCGGCGTCGCATCATGGAGCTGACGATGACCAAGAATCGATATCTCGCCCTCCTCCTGCTCGCTTTAGCAGCGGCCGCAGTGCACGCCGCGGAACAGTCCGAGCCCGACAATGGCACCGATCCGACAAAACAGACTCAGGCCGTGACGCTCGCCTATGAGCATCTCGATCTGCGCGATGGCTTCTATCGCGGGACGTTCAAACCGCAGTACAAGCTGCCGCTCGGACCGCGCACCTCGATCACCTTGCTTGTGCCGTTCGTGAGTACCGACCTCGCTGGCAACGAAGATTACGACCTGGGCGATGCGAGCTTGAAGCTGAGCAGCGTAGTCAAGCTGACGCGCGATCACGGCATCGTGTTACAGGGCGAGGTGGTGTTCGACACCGCCGCGCGAGCGGAGCTCGGCGGTCAGGCCACCGTGTTCAAGGGCACGCTGATCTATGCGAAATTTCTTGCGAGCGGCGCGATCTTTGCTCCTGCATTCGGCTTCAACGACAGCTTCGGCCCGGACGGGAACCCGGTGCGCAGCTTCGTCGCCGACTTCTACTACGTGCCAAAGCTAAGGGACCGCCGCTACTACATGACGATCGACCCCACGCTGACGGTCGACCGCGAGAACGATACTGAATTTGCGAGCCTTGCGGTCACGCTTGGACGCGTGATCGGTCCCGCCTTCGGCGGCTCGAGCCAGGTGTACATGAAGCCTGGCGTGTTTTTCGGAGGAGATCGTCCCGCCGATTGGGGCATCGAGATCGGTTACAAAGTCATTGGGTTCTGATGGAGATTGGTGCTGACTGAGCCGTCGTTCATGGTCTGATCCTGGGACATTGCGGATGCCGCGGAATTTATCAGTTCGCGCGCTCGCAGTGTCACTGGCAAAATCCGCCGCGACAATTGCGGTTCTGTCCGCGACCGCTCACCGATCCTTGAGCCCTCCAAGTATTGCGACTCATCGCGGAGGGTCGGCGCATGAAAGAAATCGCGCATGAGCTGCATCTCTCGATTCGAACCGTGGAGGACCACAAGTATCACCCGATGACAGACGCCTGCACGCCGGGCAGTCGTGATGCTGCCTGCGAGCTGGCAGGCTCAGAAGTAACGTCGCCAGTCGAATGTGACGCGTACTCCGATCGAATACACGCGGTCCAGGTCCGCGCGCGGTGCGCCGGGCGGATAGACGACGCTTCCCCCGTTCGGCATGTCCACACCGCCGAAGAGTTGCAGGATCAACTCGGAGCTCTGCGTCGTATCGAATGACCGATACGGACGGTACTCGAGGATCGGGAATTCGAGATACGTCGACTCGAAC
>JGI11643J12802_10110594_pt1 | contig 10543 bp, 13 predicted proteins | sample IowConreferecore_FD_12802 | JGI IMG/M metagenome (IMG submission 12802)
GAGCGCCGCGATTAAACGAACCTAACAAACTTGCTGCTGACGGCGCAGCTGCCGCCGTTTTAGCAGTGTTCGTTGTACGAACGACTACATACTCGCCCCCGGAAAGGCCCGACGAGATTGCAGATGAATCGTCATTCGTTTGTGCCACAGTCACTTTCACCATCGAAGGCGGCATTGGCGACGATACACCCTGTATTGCCTGCATGCGATTAAAGTTACCTGTAAGCACTTGGACAAACTGTGCGCCACCAACCGATTTGATTGCTGCAGAAGGTACGATGACCGTATCCGAGATAGATGCCATGTGTATGTCCGCAGACACCGTCATTCCAGCTTTCACACGCTCGTCGTTTTGGTCAAATTGAATTTCGACGGAATAGGTCACAACACCCTGAGACACTGTACCGACCAAATCCACCTGCGAAACATGGCCCGGTAGTGACAATCCATCGATTGCATCAAACGTAAGCATCACCGCATCGCCTTCTTTCACTTTAGCTGCATCGATTTCGTTCAAGGAAATACGGACCTGCTTGCTGGGAGATATCAATGTCGCGATCGACGTACCGTTCGACGCTTTATCACCCGCTTTGACCGGAACCTTTGCCACCACCGCATCCCACGGTGCACGAATGGTGTGGTCATACAAATCCTGCTTTGCTTGATCCAAAGCATCTTGTGCTTGAGAAAGAGAAAGCTCGGCAGTCTTAAGTGAGAGATCTGCTGAAGCTGGACTGTCCTGGGCACTGTCGATTGCTGCGACTGCACCAGCAATGGCATTAATGTCTGAGTTAACCTTATTTACATATCCTGAAAGCGCAGACTTATCAGTCGTGATTTGACCTGGCACGTTCGAAGCATATCGATCACTGATGTAATCGATGGTGTTATATGCACCCGTTAACGCAGAAAGAAGTTCCTTCAAGATCGTGTCGGTCGTCGATAGGAGTGCGGAAATTTCAGTAGGTGCCGATGATGCTGAAATTGTTTGGTACCGAGCATAATTCGCTTCAAAATCATGCTTGGCTGCATCCAAAGAAACTCCAGCCTGATATTTGTATCCGACCGCCGCAGAACCCGCCGAGTTGTTTATCTGAATATCGGAAAAATATGGCGAATGAGCCGAATCATAAAAAATGTCACTCGCTCCTGAAAAGATAGCTGGCAAATCGATCGATGTATTGGCAATAGCGGTATAACCCTGCTGATACGCTTTTGACAGATCCGAAGCATCCGAACCCGCGGCTTGATCTTTTGCCTGCTTCTGAGCGCGACTGTAGGAAAGCTCGGCATTGGAAAGAGAAATTTCAGCATTTGAAACTGCCTTCAAAGCATCCTTGGTATCGATAAAGGCTAGCGCTTGGCCTTTTACCACCTTGTCCCCCACTTTGACATTCACAGCAACGATGTCGCCTGAGACGGTTGCTGTCACATCTTCCTGATCAACCGCCTCAACCTGACCTGAACCGGAAACAGACGACGTCAAATCTCCCTTGCGGGCCTGAGCCAAGACATATAATGTTTCGCCGGACGCTTTCGATACATGAACTGCGGCATAACCCCCACCCAAAATTATGAGAACTCCAAAAGCAGAGATCATCTTGTGAGCCAGCATGTATTTCTTTGTCGCCGAGACTGCTTTCAAAAGAGACATTTTCATCGATGTTGAATGTAATAATGATTAGCGACTGGTGGTCGTTGCCGGCGGGGGCGCCAGACGGATAAAGCGCGCTTCGATCCTGCCCTGTCCATCAGGATCACCCAAGACCACAGCAAAATCGTCAGGACGAATGTCGGTCGCTTGGACACTTCCACGAAAGCGACGCAAAGCCGTTGAAGACGAAATAACGACTGTCTTTTCGCTCTGATCAGGTACAGCGACTGTAAATGTTGGCAAAGAAACCATCACTATCCTGCCTGCCACGCCGTGCGCTGCAGAAAAATCGTCACGAATGATCATTCGTGGACCCTGAGCACGACCCTCGAAAGCACGATAAAACATATCGCCACCACGGAAAGCAAACGATGCTTTATGGAAACCAACAGCCATTCCGGCACGAAATACAAAAAGCAATACGAGCATTCCGATCGCCACGCTTGCCGCGACACGAACCTTCCTTTCTCCCCACACGGATCTTGCTGCTTCAACGATTTTTTTATTCTCTTCGCTCATATTACGGCTCATGTTATGGATTGGTTAGTAAGAATGCTTGCCGCATCAATCGAGGTACTGACCACAGCGACACACACAAGGCCGAGATTGTCGCCATAGCCGCAGCTATCGGCAACGATTCAAGGACGACATACAAAAGCTCTTTCAAATAGGCAAAGACGCCAACACCCTCAGAAAAGATGAGTGAAAGATACGATCCAATACCAGATGCAGAAAGCGCTGAACCCAAGTAGACGATCGAAAAAATGAGCGACACAAATGATGCGGCCGAAAGCGCAGAGAAGCCAACAAGGCGGCGCATAGATGAAACATAGCGCGCCTTGTTCAAACGAGCATGTACCCGTGAAGAAAGCTCATCGGGAATTTCTATGGCAGCAAGGTTTTTGAATGGCTTTTCCATATGTGCAGGTATACGTTACCTTTCCTTCTTTTGGTGCATGATTTCTTTAAGACGTGCAAGTGCTCTGCGGTAACGACTCTTAACAGTATTCAGAGACTCGCCGGAGGCAGAAGCAATTTCCTGAAATGTCAGATCTTCAACATCATGGAGTAACACTACCGCCCTCATGGCAGTTGAAAGTTTTTGAAGTGCTTTCATCGCTGTTTCTGTATCAATATTCGTATCAAGTATCTCTTCAATTCCCGACGTATCATCAGCAAGACCATCACTAAAGTCATCGTCATCTGAAAGTGAAGAAAAAGTTCGATCTTTGCGCTTGCGCATCAAATCGATAGTGGCATTACGAGCAATCTGAAAAAGCCACGGCCGAAAAGGTCTTTCCGTATCGTATGAATTGATCGCTTTCCAAGCCTTCACGAACGCTTCTTGTGTGGCATCTTCGGAGAGTTCACGATCACCCGATAGACGAAATATAAAGGCGTAGACGCGATTGGTGTAGCGGTCCACCAGCGTTTCAAACGCAAGCTCGCTGCCGGACTGGAAGTCGGCAGCGAGCAATTCATCGGTCTGTTTCGGACCTTGGTTCATGCGCGCATTGTACGCAAATGCACGCAGAAACTGAAGCGAGCAGAATTTTAGTACCCCACTTCGATATCTTCCAACGATGACGCGGTAACACCTGCTTCGTAATGAGCTTTCATAACTGAACGAACAGCGTTTACCAAACGAGCCTGGAGGTTGGACGAAAATTCACCAGAACCAGAGGCACGAACAATAGTACCTGCTGTCGCCTCGATATCTGCCTTGATAGCATCTTCGTTTTTACCCGTCGTAAGTACATCGTACCAAGGACGATCGATCTCGACCGTACCGTCGGCATAAATCGTTGCGCGAGTACGGACCGCAACTGGAATGAAGCCTAGAAATTCGCCATGTTCTTTATACCAGACCGATACCTTGTCGGCCGATGCTTCGACTTTCGAAACATTCTCGTCGTCTTTGACCACAGCACGTGCATACGCATCAAGATCTGCGGTTGTTGAAACAGAGCCAGGTTCGACGACCATTCCAACATTGTCTTGAATATCGGAACGACCAACCGTGACCGTCTCTAATTCACCCACAATACCCGACGACGATCCGGTCGACGTCGTCGCTTTTGCGTTCAGATCAAGAGTTGCATCCAATGTTGCCGCAGATGCAGCTCCGGCCGATATGGTGAAAGCAATCGCCGTAAGAATACCAGCTTGTAAGAATTTCATAGAAAAGCGTTAGTGTGTGACTAATCCCGTCACAATCGCTACGCCAGCGCTTTTCCTAAAGTTTCAGTTATTCGGCGAGACACGTCGTGCCATCCTTACGAATATCAAAATGAACCTCATGTATTTCCGAAATGCCATCCTTCAAACGCACTTCAATGCCCAAGCCTGTTCGCACTTCCGGCTGCCAGTATTGGTCAAATATGAAATTTCCCAATGAATAATAAATTGATTTTCCTTGATAAATCTCACTTTCTTGAACAACGTGTGGATGAGCCCCAACAACAAGATCTGCTCCCGCATCGATAAAACGATGAGCCAATGACTTCTGATATTCCGTGGTCGGTACATATTCATCGCCCCAGTGTGCAAAGACCACTACGAAATCACTATCACGCTTGGCCTGCCAAATTGCCTGGACTGTTTTTTCAGGATCGCTTCCACCCAAAAATTGATTAAACGAAACCAGTGCAACCCGTGCCGAACCAACCGTTGTCGTGGCAAATAACGCACCATCTGGAGCACCGAAACTTACAATTTTCTTTTCGGCAAGCGCTGCGCGTGTCGAAAGCGATCCTACCCTTCCAAAATCCCAGATATGGTTGTTGCCCAACGAGACAGCAGATATGCCCGCGCGCGAAAGCGCGCGGGCGACTTCTGGCGAAAACGTGAACGTCGTATTGTTCGCCTGGCCCGGCTTAGTACCTTGGGAAAGCGAAGTGTTCTTGGTAATCGGTCCTTCCAGATTTCCAATGACCGCATCAAAATCTTTGAAATATCCGGACACACACGAGAACATATAGTCGTATCCTTTTTTCTCGGCAATGGTACGGATCGTACGATCAAACATTATGTCGCCCACAAACAAAATCTTTGCGTGCGAGGCTCTTAACTTCTTCCCGACTCCACTTGTCGCCACAATCGCCACAACGATCAATACAACGATCGCAACGATGATCCAGTGTTTTTTCTTGGCCTTATGTTTACGTCGCTTCATGGCCATTTGTCACCTGCTTTAAATACGCAGATATTTACGAACCGCCAAATAACTTGAGAGAGCGCCCAAAACGATACCTGTGCCTAATATAAGACCGATAATCGAAAGAATATTATGGCTGTAATACGAGAACAAGCTGAAGCCCCCGAAGAACGTACCTGTAATACGCGACACCCAGTACGTGGCCGGATAAAACATAAGAAGCGTGATGATCGCTGAAACCACGCCGTACATAATGCCGGAAACGATAAACGGACCGCGCACGAAACGATTTGATGCACCAACGAGCCTCATGACCGAAATCTCTTCACGCGCGATATAGATCGCCAGGCGAATAGTGTTAAAGATAATGAGGATCGAAATCACCACCAACACAACCGTGACACCCAAAGCGATCGTCGTGCCACCATCGATAATGCGGGTCAGCGCATCAATCGCCGCCTTGTTCTGATAATAATTGATCTTGTCGATAAAAGTGCCCGGTTCGCCCGCCTGTGAATCAAGGAATTTTGCGATACCCGCATACTGCGATGTCTCCTTAGCTTTGATATTCAAAATAGCCCCCAACGGATTGTCACCTAGTTCATCCAAAGCCTGCAGCGTCACTTCGTCATCCGCATGCTTCTCGCGGAAGTTTTCCAAAGCCTGGTCGCGCGATACGTATTCAACATTCGCCACTTCTGGCAAAGCTTCAACTTTCTTCTGCAAAGCCAAAATGTCCCCTTCTTCAGCGGTTGGTACAAAATAGACGTTCACGTCAACCTTATTCTTGATCTCGTTCAAAGAAGACTGTAAAAGCGCCCCGGCAAATACGATACCGCCAAAGGTAAAGAGGGTCACCGTCATAATAAGGACCGACGAAAGCGAGACAAACCCATTACGCCAGAAGGAAACAAAGCCCGAGCGGAAAATACGTTTGGTAGTAGTCCAGAACATGTGTCGCATTATAGCATTGTTCATCGCACGTGCGTATTAGAGACGATTATCAATCTAACGTAACTCTTTATGACACGACTTAACCCCTATCTTCGGTTCAATGACGGAAAATGCAAAGAAGCGATGAATTTCTACAAAGCGATTTTCGGTGGAACAGTTGAAATGATGACCATCGGTGAAAGTCCAATGGCACAGGAAATGCCTGCCGAAAAGCGGAATTTCATCATGCATTCAACACTTACAAGCGGCGATCTGAAATTTTTTGGCTCAGATATGATGCGTGATGTCGCTCTTGTCGGCGACAATGTAAGCATGGCTCTTGAATGCACAAGTGAAGAAGAGCTCAATGACCTTTTCGCAAAGCTTTCCAAGGGCGGAGATGTTTTTATGAAGCCAGAGGAAGCTTTCTGGGGTGGAGTCTATGCCATGGTCACCGACAAATACGGTATTGAATGGGCACTGAACTTCCAAAAGAGACCGATGACGGATTAAATCGCGTACTTACCGTCTTTGTCGTCGCGAACAACCCTGCCCTTTTCCATAGTGATGACACGGCCGCCGATCGATTCAATGACTCCCTTATTGTGAGTAGTCAAAATAACAGTGGTACCCAAATCATTCACCTTCTTCAAAATCTGCACGATGTCGTAGGTGTTAACTGGGTCAAGATTTCCTGTCGGTTCATCAGCAATAATAAGATCCGGCTGATTGACGATGGCACGAGCAATAGCGACGCGCTGCTTTTCGCCGCCGGAAAGTTCGTGCGGGAAGTTCCAGATCTTTTTGCCCAAATCGACAAGCTCAAGCACATGTGGCACATCCGATGCGATCTCTTCGTCGCTGCGGCCAGCAGCCTCCATAGCGAACGCAATGTTTTCAAAAACCGTTTTGTTGGGAATAAGACGGAAATCCTGGAAGACCGTGCCAATGCGACGACGATATGCCGGCATATGCGTACGCTTCAATTTATGAATGTTCGTCGATTCAAACAAAACCGAACCACGAGTTGGCCTTTCTTCGGCCAGGATCATTTTGATAAGAGTAGTCTTGCCTGCACCCGAGTGACCGACAACCGAAACGAATTCGTTAGGCTTGATAGAAAGCGTAACATCGTCGAGAGCGACCGTGTCGTCCGAATAGACTTTGGTGACTTTGTCGAAATAAATCATGCGAGAACTATTTTAGCATACCAAAACACCTACAGGTCCCGCTCAGCTTCCAAAAAGAGCTCAATACCGCCCGAAAGTACCGCATCCACATTCGAGGTTTCAGCTCCAGTACGGTGATCTTTGACCATCTTGTACGGGTGCAACACATACGACCGAATCTGATTGCCCCATTCGATATCGGTCGTCTTCGAAACATACATTCCTTTCTCTTTGGCCTTGCGTTCCTCTTCGCGCAGCTTATAGATCTTGGCCTTCAAGATATCCATAGCAATTTCCCTGTTCTGCGCCTGCGAGCGTTCTGTATCAACGTGTACCGCGATCTTTGTCGGTAGATGAACCAGACGCACGGCCGTCTCGCGTTTGTTTACATTCTGACCACCGGGACCAGAAGAACGCGCAAATTCTACTTTCAATTCTTCCGGCGGTATCGGAATGTTTTCTGCCTTCTCGAACTTCGGGATCACCTCTACTAATGAAAACGAGGTGTGTCTCTGCTGCTTCGAACTTGTTGGCGAAATGCGCACCAGGCGATGGACGCCGGATTCATTCTTCAGTGTACCGTATGCACCCTTTCCTGAAATCTCGATAGTGACATTCCTGTATCCACCGTGATCGTTCTGGTGCTGATGGAGAAAAGAAACACCCCAGCCGCGCTGATCACAGAACTTCATATACATTTCCAAGAGCATGCGCGAGAAGTCCTCGGCGTCATCACCGCCTGCACCCGAAAAAATGGTCATAATGGCGTTACCACGTTCATATTTCTCGGCTTCAGCTGCCTCGGCCTTAAGTGCATTTAATTCGCGCAAGACCGTTTGCGCACGGTCTTTATCATCCCAAAAGGACGCTTCGGCCATCTGAGCTTCGATTTCTTCTATGCGCTTGCGTGGGTCTGCCATGGAAGTGAGTATAGAATATTCGCCCTATTATTGAAAATAATCGCTAAATATACTAATCTGTCTGAGCAAGCCAGCGTAGCTCAGTCGGTAGAGCACGTCATTGGTGGGTCGTAACCCCTGCCCACGCGCCCGGCAACGGACGCGTGAATCCCGAATAACGGTTAATAGCCCTATTGAGAGATAAGGCCGAGACCGTGGCGACCGAAAGGCCGCCCGAACGACTGACAAGGGTCTCCAAGATTTTAAACATCAGGGAGAAAGATACAGTCTAGTCCTCCCGCAAGGAGAGGTGTAAACGAATGACGAGGTCTCCGGTTCGATCCCGGACGCTGGCTCACGGAAGGAGTGAAGTCCGACCGCGCCACCTTAGCTCAGTTGGTAGAGCGACGGTATCGTAAACCGTAGGTCCCCGGTTCAAGCCCGGGAGGTGGCTCACTTGGTATTTTATTTAAAAAATCCACAACAGGATGCGTTTTTTCTTTGCTCATGATTACTAATTGTATTAATTAGTTTATGCCGAATCCCAAAAAACCTCGTACTCCTTGCCCAGTCTGCGGGAGAGAACCTCATCGCTCCTTTTACACATATTGCAGCAATGCATGTCAGCAACAAGCTCAATTTCTACGTTATATCGAAGCCTGGAAAACAGGTAAAATTTTAGGATTGCAGACTATCGGTACCGTCTCTCCACCTATAAAAAGATATCTACGAGAAAAATGTGGCAATAAATGCGAACTTTGTGGTTGGTCGAGCATTGATACTAAAACCGGTATTGTGCCTTTAGTCGCAGATCATATTGACGGCAACTGGCGAAATAATGTCGAGAGCAATCTCCGTTTACTTTGCCCTAATTGTGATTCTCTTACTCCTACTTATGCCGGATTAAACAGAGGCAAAGGGAGAAAAGGTCGCGTGATGAGCAAACGTACGCAAGAAGGTCGGAAACTGATTAGAGGTTACTAATCTAGCTCCCCTTTTCGAAACTTGTTTACCAGCTCATGCGCTCGTCTTGTTGGTTCAGGTAAACGGTATCCGCGCAGACAATTTTTGATAATTTCCAAGGACTCCTCCATCGAAACCAGGTGTCCCGGAGAAACAATAAGTGGATTCGACCGCTCTTTCGACTTGAACGCCCAGCCAATTTGATCACCGCTTTTTGGATCAAGAATCTGCTCGGCGTCGCCAACTTGCTTCGGCACTTCAAACGCACCATAGAGTCGAGACTTGGCGCACCCAACCGTCGGCACGGATAAAAGCACACCTAAATGGGACGCAATGCCGAGCCTACGCGGATGTGCGATCCCCTGTCCGTCGACCACCACCAGATCTGGCGGTGCCGGAAGCTTGGCAAGACATTCGATGACGCCGGGCATTTCCCGAAATGACAGAAATCCTGGAATGTATGGAAATGAAACCGGTGTGCGTACCGTCGCATAATGTAAAGGCGTCAGATCCGGATACGACATGACCACCACTCCCGCAAAAAGTTCTGTACCGAAGCGTTCAAGCGACACATCGACGCCAGCAATAGTTCGAACACGCCGCTCCAAAGGGCGTATGCGCACTTCTTGGGCAAGCCGCTTTTGCTCGTTTCTTTTCTCTTCCATACCATTGCGCACGTGTTCTTCTTCCATATAATGCAGTATACGAACCCAAGGGACGGAAACAATACGTACTGTTTCTGAAACAAATCGGCTTTCACTCGCGTAATATCCTTGCGTAATATTTTGAAGATATGATTGCAGCAGAAACAATAGAAAGAGCGAAAAAAGGAGACCTTTTCGCCTTCGAAGAAATCGTCTCTGAATACGAGAAGCCCTTGTGGAACTACCTGGTCCGCTTGGCAGGATCCCGCGATGACGCGGAAGACCTTTTGCAGGATACCTTTGTGAAGGTTTTTAAACATCTTGGTTCCATGGATTCCAAACGTAACATCAAATCCTGGATCTATACCATTGCCACGAACACCGCATACGATTTTCTGCGCAAGAAAAAGCGCGAAGGAAAGGTTGAACTTGACGAAGAGCACGAAACAAATCCTGATAGCTCCTCGTATTATTCGGTGACAGTAGAAGACAACCTTGAAATCAAGGACGTTTCGGCAGCAATCGACCGGCTCGACGAACTCTATCGCGGGCCGATCGTTCTGTATTACAAGGATGGGTTTAGCTATGAGGAGATAGCGGATATGCTCTCGATCCCTATCAACACTCTCAAGACCAGGCTTTCGAGAGCGAAAAAGCAATTGGCGACCCTTCTTACTAATTACGGCTATTAAAATCATAATGAATCATACGATGAACACCCGCAAAGGCCCCGACATGATCGAGACCTCGTTTCGTATTGAAGATAGAGAGATGCCTGCTCATGTACACAGCAAAGTCATGAAGCGAGTGTTCTTTGCCGCCTACGGCAAATATCTGTACGCATCGGCTGCCGTGCTTGTCTTGAACTTGGCCGTTCTTGGTAAAGAGGTCTGGAGGGCTTTACGCGAGGTGGATTTGACCCGGGCTCTGCATCCGGCACCGCAGCTTTCATTTGTATCGGCCCTTTCTTGGGACTCGATTATTGCGGTCATCATGTCTACCCTTCTCTGTGCCGCAACTGCAGTGGTACTTACCAAGATCTATCGCGACGCCAAGGCGTTCGGAATGTTCAGAGCATAACCGTCTGCTTATATAAAATTAAAAAATTCCCCGCCATTCGGCGG
>JGI11643J12802_10062179_pt1 | contig 10534 bp, 12 predicted proteins | sample IowConreferecore_FD_12802 | JGI IMG/M metagenome (IMG submission 12802)
CGGGCCTCGGCCCGGCGCATGATCGACGGCCGCAACCCGGCCGGCAAGCCGCTGATGGTCTATCGACCGATCGTGCAAAACAGCGTTTGGGCTTGTCCGGCGCGAAGCCCCAATCCGGAAGCCTATGCTGAGATTTATCGCTCCCTGCGGGACCGGTTCTTTGTCGTCAGTGTGTGTGATCTGACGACGGGCGGCGAGCGCATTATCGGGCCGGAGGCGGACGTTGATGTTCGCCTTCACAAAGGCGAGTGCGACTTCGAGACGCTGGCAGGGCTGTTCGCGGAGGCCTCGATCGTCTTCGCCAATCCGGGCTTTGTGCCGGTGTTGGCGCAGGCCGTGGGTACGCCGAATGTGATTGTCTACGGTGCGAATGAAAGCTTCCGCACCACAAACCGGGACGGCGCGCACCTGGCGCCGACGTTGGCGATCGAGCCCGTGACGCCGTGCGAGTGTCACGCGCGAACCTGCAAATGCAGCAAGGAAATCGACATGCCGAAGGCGCTGGCGCGTGTCGGCGCCTTCGTCGCCGAACAAATCGGAGTGCAGCGTATGGAAGTGGTGAAGCCGGCCCGGCCGCGCGTGCTGATCTTCGCGACGACGTATATCGATACACCGGAGCGGCTTCAGCTTACAGAGCAGTGGATTGCGCTTCACAAGCGGCTCAATCCTGACTGCGACTTCCTGATCGTCGATTCGGCCTCGCCAATCCCGCCTGCGGTTGATGTGAAGCACGGGCCGGTGAAGGTCTTCGACTTCGGCGACAACATCGGCCACCTGTCGCGCAACGGCCCGGGCGGCCCCAATACCAAGGGGCGAGACGGCTGGGGCCGGGCATTCTGCAAGGGCCTCGAGGCGGCGATCGATGGTGGCTACGACTACGCCGTCCATATCGAAGGGGACTCGCTGTTCCGCCTCAAGGTGCTGCCGATCGTCGAAGGCATGCGCCGTGACGGCGTCAAGGTCGCCTCGGTCCCGGTCGAAGGCACCAAGCGCAAAGAGATAGGCTGGGTCGAAACCGGCCTAATGTTTTTCGACTGCCGTTTCGTCAAGGAAAGCAACTTCATCGCGCGCTACGACTGGCCGAACCGGAAGGAAGGCCCGACGCCGGAGAAGGTGATCTTCTCGATGCTCGGCAAGGATCTGAAGATCATGCCGTGGCGCGCCGAGCGCGGCGACAAGAGTCAGATTACGGTCGACAACGTCGAGCGGCTCGATTGGGTCACGCATTGCCACGGTCAGCCCGAGGTGAGCGACCGGTTCTTCGATGCCGCGATGGCGGAGGCGGACGGCCGCGCGAGTGTTCCGCCTGCGCCGGCGGTGCCTGCCGTCAAGGCCGCAGCGGTTCGCCTCAACTTCGGCTGCGGCACGAACAAGCTGCCCGGTTGGCGCAACTTCGACGCCGAAGTGAACATCACGAAGCGGCTGGCGTTTTCCGATGCGAGCGCCGATTTTATCCTCGCCGAGCATGTGGTTGAGCATGTCGAATACGGTCAGGCGCTGGCCTTCATGCGCGAATGTCGCCGGGTGCTCAAGCTCGGCGGTACGGCGCGGTTTGCCGTGCCGTCGATCGAGAAGGTCTGGCGGAATGCCGATGATGAGTATTTCGAATTCGCCAGCCGCTGGGCAAAGGGCAAGCACATGCGCGCTGCCATTGACGCGCTGCTCAACTGCCACGGCCATAAGGCGCCTTGGACCGAAAGCCTCCTGCTGGTGACGGCCTATCAGGCGGGCTTCGAAAGCGTCATTGCCTGCGAACCGGGGCAGTCGGATATTCCCGATCTCATCGGGGTTGAAGGGCATGGCCGCGTTATCGGTGAGCGGTTCAACTGGATCGAGACGGTCGTGGTGGAGGCATCGTAGCGTGCCCTGCCTCGAAGTTACGACGATGGTTGGTTGCCCGTTGCGGTGTACCTTTTGCCCGCAGGATCAGTTACGGGCGGCATACGGGAAATCGACAAAGTATCTCGCGGTCGAGGACTTCGCCCGGGTGCTCGCCAAACTGCCGCCTTATGTGAGGATAGATTTCTCCGGCATGTCGGAGCCATGGGCGAATCCGCGCGCGACAGACATGCTGCGCTTGGCGCTCGAGGCCGGCTTCAACGTCAGCGTCTACACGACGCTCTACGGCATGCGAGATGAAGACGCGGTGATTGCGTTGTTGACCGAATATGCCGGGCAGGTTGAGGCTCTTGTGCTACATCTGCCGGACCGCAATGGTAACATGCGTGGCTTTAAGCCGTCGGGCGGCTACAATGAGCGCCTTGCCAAATTTCTGGCGCTGAAAGACGTGCTGCGCTTCGTCAACGTGATGACGATGGACGCCGGCGGCGGCGCACATGACTCGCTCGATCTTGCGGCTCTGGCGCCTTGGTGCGGTAACAGGCGGGCCGGGACGCTCGATCAGGATGAGGTGGACGGCCAGCCGGTTGAGGAAACTCCTGCGCACGATGTTCCGCTCTCTTGCTCGTTCACGCCGTTCTATGACCACAACGTCATGTTGCCGAATGGCGACGTGGTGCTTTGCTGCATGGACTATTCGGTGAAGCATAGGATCGGCAACCTGATCACGGGCGATTATTGGTCACTCTTCACGTCGCCGGGTATGAATGACCTCCGCCTCGCCAACATGCATTATGGCACTAACAAATCGATCTGCCGCAAGTGTACTCGCGCAATCCGATACGAGCGCCACGAAGCGGGAAATCAATTTTGGCAGCGGATCGCGTAGCGATCAACTATGACACCCGCCGCAATTTCAGCCGGTGATCTGCGCGAACGTGTCGGCTTTTATAGCCGCGTGTCGCTCGACGATGGATACGGCAATACACAGGCCGGATATGACTCAATCCCAGAATTCATCCTCTCCGCGAACATTAAACCGCGGCTCGGCGGCGAGCAGGTGCTAGCGGCTCGGCTCACGGGTACGAACTTCGACAATATCACGGTTCGCTATTCATCATTATCAGCTCAAGTCGATACTGACTGGGTCTGCAAAAATGAGCGGACAGGTGTCGTTTATAATATCAGGTCCATCATCAACCCCGACCAAAAAAAGCAGTTCATCGAGCTTCTTTGCGAGAAAGGTGTCGCAGTCGGCTTTATGGCAACCGATGGCGGACTCGATTTTGGCTACCATGACCAAAGCGCTCTAATCGCGCTATTCGAGGATATCTGAAATGGCGACGATTGACGTCAAAGACGCGAATGGCGCGAAAATTGCGATCGAGAAGCCGTTGGCGCCAGGTCGCGCTGCTGCTTCAGCATCACGACCGGTGGTACTCTCGGCGGAAGACAAGGATGCGGTCGATCTCGTGGGTACGGCGCTTGGCGCGCCGGAGGATACTGCGCAGTCAGATCCCGCGCAGTCAGGTAGCCTGATTGCACTCACGAAAGGGCTGCTGACACTACTCGGAACTGTGATCACCGGGTTGGCCGCCATCGTCACTGCCGTTGGCGACGTCACGTCGGCGCTCGCGGGAATCCTCACTTTCAAGGTTGATCAGACGACCCCCGGTACGACGGATCGGTTCACCGCGTCCCCCTCAAAGGTCGTGCGGCCGACGATCACCGTCCAGGCTTCGCCCGACTATAGCGATGGCGACGCGATCGGACCTTTGGTCACGCTATCCAATTTCGCTCGTTATGCGGCGGGGTCTGGCCTGATAGCGCGCCTGGCGCTGCGCAACAAACTCTCGGGCGGTATAACGGTTCAGACCTTCCTGCACATCTTCGACAGCAACCCATCCTCGACGACGGTCACAGATAATGGCGCGCTGACGATCAATTCCGCCGATTACTCAAAGATTTTGCGGACCATTGCGATTGCGTCGAGCGACTGGGTGGCGCCGAAAGGCGCGAGCCCTTGGTACACGGTCGATGTGATCGGTCCCGGCGGATTGCTGGAGCGGCTGGGCTATCAACTCCCCTCCGGTCGCGACCTCTTTCTGATCTGGGAGGCGGACGGCGCCATCAACTTTGCGACGACCGGCGACGTCGAAGCCCTCGTTGAGCAGTACCAGGACTGATGCACACGTCGATGCCTTCTGAATCAGCAATGGCGGGGGCGATTTCGGTGGATTTTGCCCGATGATGGCGAAGAAGTTCATCCTGTTGAGCGGCCGGCCGTTCTCCCTGTCGTCCTTCATGGCGCGGCAGGCGGATGGGCTGTCGATTGACACAACGCGGACAAGCACGCTCTGGCAGGACACCTCCGGCACGACCCCGGCAGTTACGACGGGAGATCCGATTGGTCGTGTCGATAGCCTGAAGGCTTCGCCGGCTCACACGATTTTGCAGTCCAGCGGCACCCTTCGCCCGACGCTGCAAACGACAGGCGCCAAGTTCGATGCCTCCGACGACAACTGGCTAACCGATTATTATGCCGGCACCGGTGCGAATTTCGTCGTGGCGCGGGTGACGGTTCCATCCACAATTTCATTCAATGCCGCTCTCTGCGGCGCGAGCGAAGGGGCGGCGAACCGGTGCAGGTTCGGGTTTGACACCGCCGGCAAGGTCGTCGCTGGACTCGGGACGCAAGCCGAAACAACAATTATTGGAACGACCGACCGCCGCGGCGCAACGCTGGTTGTCGGCTTCTCGTTCAACGGCAGCACCGTCAGGTTGTTTGACGACAATGTAGTTGCCTATGAGGCAGCGCAGGCCGGGGTTCCGACGACTTCGGTCGCCTTCAGGATCGGCGCATTCAGCAACAGCGGCACGGCCGTCAATCAATTCGGCGGCTCAATCAAGAAAATGGTCATCGGTCGGGAGTTCTTGACCCTCGCGACCTACCTGCAAATTCGTACAGCCCTACTCACAGGATAGGAGTTCAATATGGCACTCGGTATTGTCTGCATCGTCACCGATGCGAAACGGAACGATCTTAACTTTCTATTCGCCGCTCGCGGCATGGGGCCGGACAACATCACGCGCAAACTATGCGCCGTGGATGCGGGCGCGACCTATGAAACCCCGCCGACACACTGGCTCATGAGCAACGCCGCCGGCAATCAGGCCGAACTCGATACACTTACGGCGATGACGGAGGGTGATTTGCCGGCTGTCCCGACAGGAACGGTGTGGGGCGAGAGCGGCATCATCAGTGCGGCAGATGCGATGGCGGCGTGCGACGGATCGGTATTCCAGGTCTATTCCTGTGCCGGCGACGTTGAACCGGCTGACCATGTGGCCGCGGTGCTGTCGAGTCGCAGCCTGCAATACGTTCCCGACCCGCCGTCGTGATCCGGGCGCATCCACTAAGCGAGCGTCAGCCAGCATGAGCCGTTTGAGCGTCCTCAATTTTCGAGCGTCCCTTCGCGGGATTGGCAAGGAAATGGATAAACTAATGGGCGGCAGCGTTCTCGACGAAGCCGAGGGGTTGGCGGGCGCGATGCGCCAGGCGGCGTCTTCGCACGCGAAGTCAGGCAAGACGCAGAAATCAATCCGCGTGATCAAGCGAAGAGGAAACCGCGTAACGGTCGCGGCCGGCGGCGAACTGACAACCAAGGACGTGCGCGGCGGATCTGGCGTCTCCTATGATTATGTGCGCGCCGAAGAGTTCGGAACAAGTGATCAAAAGGCCATTCCGTTCTTCTGGAATACCTATCGTGCTCGTAAGCGAGGGATAAAAGACCGTGTTTCTGGAAAAGCGGCAAGCGCTCTGAAGTAAATGCCGATCAGCGACCCATCGTTGCCGCTTCAGAAAATCTTTGTTGTGGCGCTAAAAGCCGCAGTCGTGGAACTCGACGGTCGCGTCTATGACGAAGTGCCAGCAGGTGCCAAATATCCCTACGTCACGATCGGCAATACCCAAATCCTGTCCGAAAAAACAGAATGCCTTGAAGGTGCTGAGGTCTATCAGACGATTGATGTCTGGACCCAGTCGGCGGGCAGGGTAGAGGCAAAACGTATCGGCGCTGCAGTGATATCTGCGCTCGACGATGCCGCCCTTTCTGACGGAACGCTGACCATCAACTCCTGTAATCTGGAAGATGCGCAGTATCTCGACGATCCGGACGGCATCACCAAGCACGGCGTACTCACGTTCCACATTCTAACCGACTAAGGAGCCACTATGGCCAAGGCAAATACTGCGCGCTTTTCCGAGTTCCTGATTGAAATGGGCGACGATGCATCACCGCAGGCCTTCAGCGCACCCTGCGGAGCGCTTTCTCGCGGTTTCAAGCGAACAGCGGCGATGGCGGAAACCAATGTGCCGGACTGCGACGATCCCGATGCGGCCTCTTGGCTAGAACGGGACGTAACCTCGAAGTCAGCAACTTGCGACTTCAGCGGCGTGGTGGACAAGGACGACTTCCAGGACTGGGACGATTTCTGGGAGCTGGAGGAGTCGAGGGACATCAAGATCACGCTCGGCTCGATCATCTGGCAGGGGCAATTCAAACTTTCAGATCTCGAGGTTACGGGCGAGAAAGGCAACCGAATTACGTTTACGGCAACAATCCAGTCGGATGGTCCGGTCGTTAGGACGTCGCCATGAGTCACGGGTCGATTACGCTGCCATTCGGCAACGGCGAGTATGATTTTAACGTCGCTCGCCATAAGCAGCTTTTCGAACTGCAGGATAAATGCGGGCTTCGCGGGGAGACGCCGGAAGGCGCCATCGTTTTAATTCCATCCGGACCGAATGAGATATTCAATCGATTACGGAACCAGAGATGGCGTGAGTGCGATGTGCGGGAACCATTGCGGCTTGGACTGATCGGCGCAGGCAGGTCGGCGTCGGAAGTCGAAAAGCTGATGAAGGAGTTTGTTGACGATCAGCCGCTCGCGCCATTAGCTGCGTTATCCGCGCGCGTCGTGTTCGCAGCTTGCTTCGGTGTGCAGGGCGATGACGTGGGAAAAAAGAAAGCGGAGGGGACCTTGAGCGAAGAGAAGATTTCTACTTCGTCCGCTCCGCAGCCTACGGAACCGGAGCTGCCCTCGGTTTCACTCCCAGAGAGATAGATGAGATGACGCCGTGGGAGTTGAACGCCTGTGTGCAGGGGTACAACGCGGCGAATGCGCCTGAAGCGAAGCCCGAACCAATGAGCGATCAGCGCTTTGCGGAACTTAAGGCAAAAGCCGGATACTGATGACCAATCCAGCCCTGACAATCGATATCGACGGCCGCAACGACAAGGCGAAAAAATCCTTGGACGAGCTGGGCGACGCTGCTGATAAGGTCGTGGGAGAGATCGAAGGCAAGTTTGAAGACTTCGACCCGAAGCTGAACACTGAGAACTATACGAAGTCGATCACATCTTTGGTTGTCGGCCTAGGCGCCGCCGGCGTAGCCGCTGGAGGATTGCTCGAACTTGTCGTCTCACTCAATAAGTCGCTAGCAGACACCGCAGAGACCGCAGAACGCGTCGGCTTTACGATACAGAGATTTCAGCAGGTAAAATTTGCTGGCAACGCACTCGGCATATCGGATAGCGATCTTACCTCCGGCTTGGATGCTTTTGCGAAAAATCTCCAGAATTCGCAATTCCTCGTCACCGATATCGAGCGGACTTTCAAGGCGAACGGCCAGACGCTTACCGATAACAACGGAAAGCTGAAGGATGCGAACGCCCTTTTCAATACAGCGATCGATCTGATCCAGCGCCAAAAGACGGTTCAGGACGCCATCCAGGTGGGTGGCTTCTTCGGTCTTGGCCAGAAGTTTGCGCAATCGCTCTATGATGCTGGGCCCGCTTTTCAGAGCCTGGCGTCGCAGGCGGAGTCGCTTGGCGGTGTAATTGATGAAGCAACCGTCCGAAAGGCGGAAGAGTTTAGCCGTGAATGGACCAAAGCCTCAGCACTCTGGAGCGCCTCTCTGAAGGGATCGATTACCGGAATTCTGCCCCTGCTCAATGAGGCAGTGAGCGGCGCCATTAAGGTGATCGGATATGTAGAGTCGGCCTATAACTTCATTTCGGCCATCAAGGATTTCGCGATCGCCCCGAAGGTTGATACCGCGTCGATTTCACAACTCAAGGACCTGATCGAACAATACAAGGACATCAAGGCAACCCTCGAATCCGGCAAAGCCCTGAATCCAATTCAGCTGTTCCGCGGGTCGAATATCCAGGATGAAAATCATCAGATAACCGTGCAGTCGGTTGATAAGGCAATAGCCGATATCAATGCGGAAATCGAAAAGCGAAAGAAGGACGTAAAGCCTCTTCCGATTACGGTCACGGCGCCCGCCGTCAACCCTGGTCCACAGGGTGGTGGCAACAGTCGTGACGTATTCGAGACTTCGGTCGATTCGCTTACGAAGCGGACTGCTTTGGTGAATGCGGATACTCAGGCAATCTTCCAGAACAATGCTGCTCGGCAGCAACTCCGCGCCGAATTCGAACTGCTTAACGCGATCCTGCGCGACAATGGTGAAGTAACGCAGGATCAAATCAACAAATATGAGACTCTTCGCCAATCGATGTCAGCACAGCAAGCGCTGACCGCGGCTGGCATTGCCCTGACGAACGAACATGCTGAGGCGTTCCTTCGCGTGTCGCAGAACATTGGCACAGCGACGGCAAATTATGATTCTGCGCGCGACCAACTGAACCGCATCAACTCCGCAAGCCAGCAAGTTGGATCGGCGTTATCATCTGCATTCGCAGATGCGGTCGTAGATGCAAAAAACCTGAACGACGTGTTGTCGGGCCTGCTGAAGACATTGGAAAAGGCGGCTATCAATGGTCTTTTTTCGCAGTTCTTCAACCCTGGCGCTGGCGGGGGATTAAGTCCTGTAGCATCGCTTTTTTCGACATTCCTCGGGGTTGGTCGGAATGCAGGAGGAACTGACAATTGGCGCGGCGGCCCGACGTGGATCAACGAAAACACGCCGAATGCGGAAATTGTTGATTTGCCGCGAGGCTCGAGGGTGACGCCGTCTTCGATCGCGCCGCGATCGGGAAGTAGCGGCAACGTTTACGTCTATAGCAGTCCGACCTTCACTGGCGGGCTTACACCCACCGATATTGCTGCGATTACCGCGATGCAGCAGCAGAACAACCAGCAACTCCGCGGCCAGATCATAACGGATATCCGAGGCGGCATCCGAAAGGATGCCGATTATCTCCGCCGATGACCCCTTCAGTATTTAGGACGGTCTGGGAAGTTCCTCGCAGCATGCGCGCGGCGGTGCAGTCCAGTTTTTATTTGTCATCCGATGCACTCAACGCAGCGTCTCCCTGGACGCAGGAATCCAGCCCTTATGGGCCGCTGGTTCAATACCACATTGCCGAGATAAATCCGCCGACGCTTCGTTCAACGCCCGGCTTTGATGGGGAAGTGACATGGCGTGATTGGCAGGGATTTATCACTCGTTTGCGAGGCACGTCGGGGCTCCTTAGGATCGTCGATTATTTTCGGATGAGACCGCGCTTTGACCTTCTTAACGCGGGTGCGTCGGCCCTGTGGTCAGATGGTGACCTATGGAGCGATGGAAAGCCGTGGGTAATCGGGGCGCTCCCGCCATTCGTCACCTTGGCGGAGAATGCAAAGGCGGGGGACGATTCAATCGTCATGCAGGGATTGCCGCCGAATACACCTGACGTTCTCAATCCATCGGATCTCACAGAACTCCGGCCCGGAGGAATCGCGACGCCTTACGGCAATCTTTACGAATGTATCCATTCCGGACGCGCAAATGCGAATGGCAAAACTCGCGTCTATATACAGCCTGGCCTGCGACAGGATTTTAATGCCGGAGATATGTGTGTGCTTCGATACCCGACGTCGGTATTCCGGCTTGCAGATAAAACCCAAGGTATCGTGACAAGAACAGCGCCCGGCGGTCACGGCAGCCTCGGGTTCAAACTTATTGAGAAAATGCCGAATGGCTGAAATCTCGCCGGCATTAGCGCGCGCGCTTTGGCGTGGTGACGCGCAGTTTTTGTTATTTGAAGCAGATCATCCCGCAGGATATGCGCGTTACTGGACGCGGACCGGGATCTTGCGCTGGGGTGGCTATCGGTGGATCGGCGCGGGCATCCTTGGGAAAATTGCAGGCGTATCCCGGTCGGTCGATCTCACAATCAATCAGACAACCTTTGAAATTGCTGGAGTGCCGCCACAGGCGGATGAGTTGTTGTCTGCGCTGGTGCGCGGTCGTCAGGCGCGGGTTACGCGTGGAGCTATTTCAGCACGCGGGATAATTACTGTTGACGACGCGCCGACTATCGATGCGACGATGGATTACCAAACATTAAGCATCGATCCGAGCAGCGGTCAGGCGACCATCAGTATCAAGGCATTTCAAGGGTTCTACGTTCTGGATAGGGCGCAGGATATCGCACTCACCGATCAGCAGCAGCGGCAGGAATTTCCGGATGATTGCGGGATGGCGCTGGCTCATATGTATGTGAACCGCGATTCAAATTGGCGAGCTGCGTGACGGCGGCTGAACGCAATTTTCGCCGGCGGCTCGTCTATCACCTCCTGCGGGAAATGGATCGAGTGCAGGGTGTGGTTGATCGTTCACCGGATGGCTGCGCCGTCTTCCAGGCGAATGTCCATCTCGCGGCGACCGGCCGCGATC
>JGI11643J12802_10344063_pt1 | contig 10497 bp, 22 predicted proteins | sample IowConreferecore_FD_12802 | JGI IMG/M metagenome (IMG submission 12802)
ACAGTTAATGGTATTACCAATGCGCAGTCTTTTATGCGCGTACAATCCGGTGTAACAAACATTGGGCTCATAGGTGTAGGCAGTGCGGTTGGAGGGTCGGCTGACGATTTCGCTATGTACAGTTATGTGTCAAGCGCTAGTATCTGGACTGGGGGAGCGCGTAATTTTGTCTTTTCTTCTGCTGGTATTGGAACAGCTACGGATTGGGTTGCAACTTCTGACAGGCGATTGAAAACAAATATTGTGGATGCGGAAAGCCAACTAACAAAAGTTAAGACTATAGCAGCGCATGTTCGCAACTATGACAGGACTGACAACGGTAATAATGAAACAGGATTCATAGCGCAGGAACTTTTTAAAGTTGCACCGGAGTATGTAAGTAAGCCTAACAACGATTCTACGATGTGGGCAGTCAATTATTCTAAGATGGTTGTTCCTCTATACAAGGCAGTTGCTGAATTAACAGCGGAAGTTGAAAGGCTACAAAAAGAACTTAATGAATTGAAGAAATGAAAGTATTATTACTGTTATTATTTGCAATACCAACTTTCGCACAGCTACCTACATCAGGTAGCCTTGCGCTTAAAAACGCAGCTGGCGCTGGACGTTCTATATCACAACAAGTTGATGGAAATGAAACCGGGAATAAAAGTCTAACAACTCTTTCGGTAACAGCTAGTAAAACAGCACCACATAGCATGTTGGAGTTTTATGGGTATGGAGCTGGTAGTACTTTTGGGAATAGTTTTTTTGTGGGGGCTGCTGCGGCATTTAGTGGCACGCTTCAGCTATATTACTCTACAAATGGTACAACCTTTACCCCGCTTGGAACTCCTTTTACCGGAACGTCTTGTAATCTTCGTGGCACATTAGACTTGTCTTCATCGTTCACAACTATATACATTAGAATCTATAGTTCAGCTACAGGAAGTTATATACCATTTATGTTCAATACCGTAACTGATGCAGGAGAATCTTGTATAGATAGTGAAGCTTTAGTAACTACAGCCAGTTTTACACATGCGTCCGGAAGTAGATATATGTATGTTCATTCTCCACCTCCCACTTGTTCAGTCGCACCTTTAACTCCTGCCAGTATATCTATGACAGGGGGTGGACCTTCTTCTACTGTTAATGTATCTTGGGTCGCTAATGGATCTGGAGACCCAGCCACGCGTTATACTATAGAACGGTTTCGGGCATCCACAGGTATTTGGACACCTTTAACAACCATACCAGGAACGTCTTTTGTAGACACTGGTTTAGTTACAGATGAATATTTTTATAGAGTTAGAGCAGAGAACACATGCGGGAACTCAGGGTATAGAACAAGTGGAAGTATAATCGTTAATTAAAAAATTATGATAGCATATCTCATTATATTCGAAATAGTAGTTTTCATTACTTACTTGTATTTCATCATACGAAAGTTTGGTGTCCTTAGTAGCATTTCAGAATCTTGGTACCGCTTCAATCCTGGAGGATACACTAGACATTTATTTACCTTATTTCTTATTCTGTTAGGTGTTGCAATGTTTTTTCATGGTTCATTATGGATGGCACTGGGAGGATCTTTCTTATGCTTTACTGGGGGTGCAGCAAATTATAAAGAAAATACCACCGGTAAAATTCATAGTATTGGAGCGGTAGGTGGTATTGCATTTGCTCTTTTTGATTTGTCTCTCTCAGGTATCCTATGGCCTTCAATTTTTATTATTGTTTTCTCACTTTTAGCATCATACTTTAAGATTAATAATCGAACATTTTGGGTAGAGGTTGTATGCTTTTCTTTAATTGAAGCTGGATTGATTTATAAAGTGTATTAGATAAAACCATCAATAGACTATACTTATGACAGATCAGCAACAAACAAAATTGATGGTACAAAATCTTATCAATAAATTTGATGAGCACTGTGAGTATACTAAAAAAGAACTGGGTGAAATTAAACGCGGAGTATATGGTGATCCTGCGAATAAAGTTCTTGGTCTAATAGACCGTCAGGAGATTGATGAAAGAAGGCTGGCACTTCTTGAAGAGGAACGAAAGAGAGAACAACTTCAAAAGAAAACAATATTGTGGGTAATAGGTATAATCTTCACGGCTGTTCAAGCAGTAGGAATTGCAGTTTGGGAATTTTTTAAATCTTTTAAATAAGTTTTTATGGGAAAATATTTGTGGTTAATAGATGCTGGTCATGGTGGATTAAAAGATGGTGTGTATACTACAGCCCCAGCTAAGATGCATACCTTTGAAGATGGCTTCCTCATTATGGAGGGAGTCATCAATAGAGGAGTAGCTCAGAAGTTGTATTGTAAACTTTCAGAGGGATGTGTTGACTGGGCACTTGTATACGATGATAGGCTGGATACAAGTCTACAGACTAGGGTTAACATTATAAACAAAGTCTATGAGAAGAACCGCAATGCTATTAGCTTATCACTCCACTCAAATGCAGGTGGTGGAAAAGGCTTTGAGATATTCACATCGCCGGGTAAAACTAAGGCAGACCCAGTTGCTGAGATATTCTGTCTAAAGTGTATGGAGCATTTCGATGACTACAAGTTCCGTACAGACTTGACAGATGGCGACCACGACAAAGAAGCTAAGTTCTTCATGCTGACTAAGACGCACTGTCCGAGTATATTAACAGAGAGCTTGTTCTTTGACAACAGAGAAGAGGCTGAATACCTAAGCAGCGAAGAGGGACAAGAGGCAATCGCGGAGTGGCTGTATCAGTCAATCCTTGAGGTAGAGAAACAACAACCAATATGAGATATCTAATACTGTTACTTGTCTGCTGCCTAGGCTGCACCAGTAAGTACCACCTTAAGAAAATGAAGTACCATGAACTTCAGGCCATCGCTAAGGGAGCAGTCATCAACTACGATACCATCCGCCAAATCAAGGAGTTTAAATTCCCTGGTGTATCAGTTAAGTTTGAGCCCAAGCTAGTGAGGCCTGAGGATAAGTATGAACCTATCATCGTCTACAGAGACAGCGTACGTACTGAGATAAAGTGGAAGAAAGGAATTAACGGAGTAGATACAGTTGAAGTGGCAACTGACTGCCCTGACCAAGTGGCTAAAGCTGAGACTGACGTGCTCATTAAAAAAGAGTATAGGCCAGCGGCTACTAACCACTGGCCTTGGTGGGTCCTACTTGGATTTATACTCGGAGCTGTTACTGTGATACTGCTAAGCAAGTTCCTACTAATACAAGTACGAAAACCATCACAAGAATAGTCTTAGCCTCTATCAATCGAGGTCTCTTATTCAAGTACTCAATGGCTCGATCACGTCGGGCCATTCTTGTTTTGTTTCTCATCGTTTCGATTTTAGTCTGACACTTAATTGTACAAAAGCAATCTCCAACAATATAGCTGGAGCATAAATCTCGCGGCCCATTCATACTACTGCACTTTTAATTTGCGCCTCAAGCGACATCCAATGATGTAGCTCATCTTGCATTTGCTGGTAGGCTGACTTCTCTTGATCCAGAAACTCTTGCGCGCGAGCAGCAGGATTCTCATCAAGGGCATCCATCAATGCTTCTACTAAACTTTCCCCCTCCCCTTTCCGTCCCTTCAGCAGATTCGTTTCAGCAATGATAGTCTGTGCTTTGAGAACAATTATCGGATGCCGCTCGATTCGCTCTTGCAGACCAGCGATGATCTTAGCTGCATAGTTTCCGATAGTTCTCGACTCTTCTGTTGTTAGATTAATTTGTACCATGGTATAGGTTCCTACTTACCGCAGTAGGCGCGTTTAGTTGTGTTAAGAAAGCTAGTGTCCTAAAGTTAGGTTCATTAATAAGCGTAATGACGCAGCCACATTCACAAGTGATATTTACTTCACTCGAGAACTCAAGCTCCACGATAATACTAGCGCTAAGCTGGATGTTCGCTTGGCACTTCGGGCAAACTACCTCGTAAGGTTTCATTATTTATTGGAGTTGGAATAGGCGTATACTTTTTATGAAAGAGCTTAGCTCCTACAAATTTACCCCATACCGCTGCTTTCTTTTCTGAGTCATCGAAGCCCTCCATAGAACTTAACAGCCTCGTGAATATTAAGCCTAAGCAATGAGTCACACCACGCCTTATTAAGTTGGCCGGTAATCGCATTAGATAATATTCATAAGGGCCGATGCTGATAGCGAGCACATACTTTGGAGCCGTCTCTCTTAGTTTGGCCACTCCCTTTATAAGTCTAATTTGTTTAATGTAAAGATTCCGCTCCGAGTCAAAGCGGTATTGATGGGCTTCAATAGTTCCTTTGAGCAGCTCGAATTGCTCAGGCTTTAGAATGCTTAGGTCCTTCATGGGGTATGTATTTGGTTTGGTAAATAAAACAAATATAATAAAAAAATTATTCATATAAAAATATTAAATTGTGCATTCTGGCCCCATTTGGAGGCCTTTTAAACCCCTTAAAAACCCTACGCGGGGTACCCTAAAACCAAGGAAAACCTCTATATTTACATATATCAAATAAACAAGAAATCATCTACGCTTAATTTTATTTCAAACTTCAAACAAACAAAAACAATGGAAAACTTAAAAGCAGATTTTAACAGCAAGAAGTCACAAGCTATGGAGCTAATTGTTACACTCTCAAAAAAGATTAAAGACTTCGGAGATGCTGAGACTATTAACTATGGCCATATCGGTTCGCTGAGCCATGTAGTAGAAGAGCTTGAGCGGTTGGATGAGTTTATGGGGGGCGATGATAACGTAGACCAAACCATGGTAGACAATAGAAAGACGGAAGTTGTTAAAGAACTTAACTCTTTTTTCGAATCACTTGAGATGGACCTTGCCCGCTATAATGTGGAGTCAGGTGATGGTGAATGTGAGGCAACAGGGTTTGGGTTCTATGAAACTGGAATACGCAATGTTACTCGCATGTTCAAACAGTTCAGAAAGACTTCTAAGCACTTTAAAGAAACTGAGTTGCTAGTAGTCGATAACATGGCCTTTAGAATCCAGAAATAATATGACAGAGCTTAAACTTTTGAAACGATGGACAACTAAAGTCCATACCTACGAAGCCTACACTCAAGTACTCGGCTCATTTAATATTGATGTAGTCCAGCAGCGCAAAGGGTATTGGCTAGCAGTAGAAGAGGGATGCAAAGGTAAGCTAATAGGCGTCTCATTTAAAGACGGGCTTGAAGCAATCATGGAGCTCATTAAAATAATGGAGGACTCTGAACTTAAGAAACAACACGACGATAGACCATCTAATAAAAAAGAGTTATGACAAAGAAAGATTATATTGCTGAGGTTCGTAGTGATATGGAATACATGCAAGAGGTAATCGCCGATGATGCCGAATGGTTTTGGTGGCATGGCGAACGTTACTCTCTACAGTATGCTAAAGACACACTAGCTGAACTGACAGAAGAGCTTAATAAAGTATTCAACGATAAAAACTATAAACCATGGAAGTAATCAAAACTTATGTATTCGCAAATCCTAAAAGGGACGATGATCGCGTGGCTGTACAGTCGACTGATATCATGGCCGCTGAGAAGTCTATTCTTACACTTGCTGCTGCCTCAGGGTTCAGACTCGCGGCCATCCACAAGTGCTCACTAAAGGACTTACAGTTTGGTAGGCCAATGAGAAAAGAGATATGTTGGGAGTGTACCGGCGAAGGTCGTATGCTTGGGTTCTACCCTTGTAAAGTATGTCAGACGCTGGGCTGGCTACCGGTATTCGATGAGCCTACTAATGAGGTGCCCGACTGTTCTCCTGCTGGTGAGCGATGGACTGATCCCGCTGGTGGTGAACATGATGAAGACGATGAGGATCCAGCGGCTATGTATGAGTAGAGTTGGTTGTTTTATTTGATAAAGTAAAAGGGGGATGATGAGCCCCCCTTCTTTATTTTAGTCGAAGTCAACATCGTAATTGCCTTCATTAAACTCCTCGCCTATTCTCACAAGAGTTACCTTAATCTCATCAAGGCTTCTTATCCTCGCGGCTATTTGTATAGGTGTGAGGTTCATTGTAAGTGAGTCCTTCTGATCCTTCTCTACATCAGCTGCTAGCTTTTCTAATACATCGATATACTTCTTAGCGAAGTTATCAATCGCTCCTTCTTGCTTTGGTTTTGTTTTCATTTGTATTTGATTTAGAAATTAGTTTCAGTTCATCTTCTCTGTAGAATCCTGAGTGCTCACCCAGTTCATACCAATGCTGGCCATCCATAAATTGAATCTCATAGATATGACCTTCACCGCCAGGAGAGTTGACCTTGTCGCCTCTCTTGAACTTGCTGAGCTTATAACGACTCATGCCAGCCGTTACAGTTAGGACAGGTCAGCTCGCATACACACCTCGTACATGTGATGGCTGACTTGATATCTGCTGGTGAATAATTGATTGACTTGAGGAGTTTATTGTCGCTCTTCCTGAATACCAAGAAGACATCTTTGCCGTCAAGAGTCTTAGGCCTGATATCACATGGGATACCATACCCTTCTACTGTAGCTTGAGCTTCAGCATAAGAGCTGCACGCCTTACTCATATTAGAGCGATGTACTTCGGCGAACAGCTGATTGAACTTATCTTTAAGTCCAGACTCTAGCACAGTACCAGCAACCACATACATAAGGTCTGCCAGCGCGTCAGCCATCTCCGTGACATCGCCATCGTTATAGGCCTTAGCCAACTCGTCCAACTCCTCTTGTATTAAGCCAAGTCTCAGTGCACAGCGTTCACCGGTGGGGATAGCCGGCTCGGGTAAAACAACTTGATCGAAAGTCTTGTGGAATTGCTCCACCATTTTTAGATAGTCCATTAGTAGTTAAGGTTTAATTGTCATCTTGATATGGGGCTCACTCGAGTACCCACTGAATTGTAATTTGAATGAGGAAGTATACTCTAATGTAGGTAGAGCATAAGCAGGCCTATCGATATACTCTTTGACGGCATCAATGTTCTCAACATTCACATGCACATCGGTCAGTATACAAGTAAGCTCGCCAACGGGGTAGCCAGTCTGTAGACTCATCTCATATAAGAAGAGTGACAGCACACCGACATCGTAAGGCAATCCTACCGCAGCATCAGAGCTTCTGAATACTACAGTAAGATTCAAGTTCCCTTTGACCACTATAAACTGAAATGAGTAGTAGCAAGGTGGAAGAGCCATGGCATCGATATGGTTGAACTGCCAAAGGTCGATGATATGACGGCGGCTGTACGGATTATTCTTAAGCGAAGTAACTATCCTATCCCACTGCCTTGACAGCTGATATCCATACGTAGGTCCCAAGTCTCCTGCCTCATCAGCCCACTGGTTCCAGATGTCCACCCCCTTCTCTTGAAGGAATTTCACATTGGTAGAACCGCTTAGCATCCACTGGAACTCAGCTACAATATTCTTGATGAATAGTTTTCTACCCGTGATAAGCGGGAAACCCTGCTCATAAGATACTGTTAACTGCTGATTGAACAAAGCCATGGTATCTCCGGTCCTTGTTTGCCGAAGGATACCACGCTGGTAAAGGATCCGCTCAAGCAATACCTTGTACTGCGCCTCGTAGCGGTTAACGCTTGGCAATAAAGTTCTGGATTCTATCAACATCGTTGTAGTCGAATTTTTGGCCAAACATAACTTGAGTTCCGTACTTGTTCAAAGACCATGAGCCATTGACATTCACCACCAGCTCAATGCCTGCCTCATCAATAAAGAGTGCAGCGTCTTTAGGCGAGTACCTCTCTCTGAATACTAAGCCCAGGGTTTTGGTCGCGATGTTACCTATCTGTGAATAAGGTATTGGGTCATAGCTTATCTTGACCTGATTCTTGGTAGCCTCAGCTTCATCAGCATTGATTCTGCTCTGAAGCTCGAAGAGAATAAAGTGAGCGGCCTTCAGCAAGTCAATAGGCTGAGCTCGCTTCTCACCTGAGGTTGCAAGATATCTTGCGATGTACTTCTCAGCTGTCAGCAGTGTAAACGTCGGCTCACCTAAACTGGCCTCGATGTTTATCACCGTATTCTGATACTTGTTGTTTGAGTGTTTCTCAGTATGCTCCTTGAGCTGACCGAGTGCTTTAGAAACGTCCATTTGGTATAGATTAAATAAAGGTTACAAATTGAGTCAAAAAGGGCCTTTTTATATTAAAATTATTCTATAATATATTTTTTATTGTCCGGGATACTCCTATATTTACATATAATTAGTTCAAACAAAAACCATTTAGCGTATGTCAAAAGAACAACTAACGGGACTCGGACTTATGGAAGCCAAGGTCCTTGCCGGGAAACTCTCCCGCGAAACAAGTAAGGTACAATATATACTTGTAGATGCGGAGGGGGATTGCTCGGTAAGTACGGTGGCTGACAAGTCTGCATACTGCGCTTTTAAGGGCGGTAGCGAAGTGGCTTTAGGTTCAGATTTTCTTGCTGCTGAAACCGAGGCCACTCCCAAAAAATCAAAGAAGTCAAGCAAGAAGGTTGCTGAAGTAGACGAACTGGAAGAGCTCTTCGAAACCGAACCCAAACAAACATCTTCCACAAAAACAAAAACCAAAAAAGTTATGGAAACCAAAACAAAGAAGTCTGCAAAGAAAGCCGCTCCTAAAAAAGCCGCAAAGAAAGTCGCTCCTAAAAAAGGTGCCGTGAAAAAAGTAGTCGCCGCTTCCACATTGGCTGAGCTGAAGTGCAACAGCTTTCTCGAAGCCGTGAAGCAAGCCCGTAAAGAGGGGTTGAAAAAGGCGCGAGTGATTATCAAGGGCAAGGAGTATGGTCTACGTTCCTCCAGCGGCTGGGCTGTTGTGCGGTCAATCGTCGAACTTGGTAAAGACGGTTTCATCATGGACGTGCAGGGAGTTGGCTTTTACGTGTATAATAAAGCTGACCACAAAGAGTTGTTCGGAAAGATCTTCGCGAGCGGTACCTACAAAAACATCGGTATCTATTCGCAATCCACACTGCCTAAGTGGCATGAGGAGTACTTCACTGCGGCGAAGTAATCTGAACAAGCTCAGTTAGTCTTGAGGTCTGTAGTTAACGCTGCAGACCTTTTTTTATTACCTCATTGATTGCCTCATACAATCGCTGGTCTCTGTCAGCCGCATACTTTCTCAGTCCCTTCTTATTAGCCTCAGTCAGCTTGGTACAGAATGGAACCATCTTACTTTCTTCTTTTACTTTTGCCATTTGTTTTAGGGTTTATATAGTTCTCGATAAATTCAATTGCTTGCTCATATCCTATTGCAAAGTGTGCTGATGCTCCTTGCTCATTAAAGTATTGAAGCCAACTAGATTGACGCTTCGTATGCTCATCATTACCTACCTTGACGCCATCCTTCTTAAGCTCAAGTACCAGCATTGAGTATAACCCATTGTTATGGTAGATGAACAGGTCAGGTACTCCCGGCTCAAACCACTGAAGGCTGGATACCAGTGATCGTTGCTTGCCCAGGTTAAAGCCATCTAGCGTTGAGTAGAATCGTATCTTAGGATAATTATTCCTAAGATACTTGGCCACTGACTTATGCACATACCACTCGCTATCCAATTTCTTCTTGGGGAGATGGCCGAATGCACGTTCCCACTCCTCCTTGCGTTGTGCTGAGCTGATGGTTGCTTTCATGGTATTCTCAGTATTTAATCGTGTATGGTATTGCTCTTCACTCCAGCCATCTTGTAGTCCCTCGTAAGGTTTTCTTACTCTCATGGGTTCAGTTTATAAAGTGTGCTGAATGCCTCGAGCAGCATACGTGCTTGCTCTTCTCCTTCCTGATAGTACTCCTTGAAGTCCTGTACAGTAAAGCGGAATATCTTTGGGTCCTTCTCTTTCTTCTGAATACCGGTAAAGCCAAAAGACTTGTACCCCTTCATTTGAGTGTATACCCATGCCTGCCGGAAGTAGCCATACTTTCTGGATGCCTCAAGGAACTGTTTCTCACTGGTGCATGAAGTAGACTTGAGGTCGTCGCCATGCTTGACTCTGAACTGATCGACATCGATAGTACCTCTGATACGTACGCCAGCTATCTCAACGAAGTCTACTATCTCTAAGTTTGCCCCACGCTTAACGTTCTGCCATTGAGCATCACTCCGTAGCTTGTCAAGCATTGCTTCAAGCATCAGCTCTTGGGCTTCTGTTAGTATCTCTTTCTCAAGGTGTGGTTGTAGATCGCGCTTGTGCAGCTCGCCACCAAATTTCAGATACTCCTCCTTACCCATGAACTGGGCTTGACCGGTGAGAGCTCTGTATATAGTGGATAAGTAACTGTTGCGAATGAACTCCTCTGAAGGGGGCTCGGGGATAAAGATAATAGGATGGCGTGCATAGACCTTCATGGTATAAGTGGGGTATAGATTAAAAATGTGATGGTAACAGGAATTGAACCTGCGATCTTTCTCTATAGACACGACCCTGAGCCGCAATAGAGACGTGCTCCTCCAGCAACACTAGCACCATCTTAATATAAAAAGACCCCGATGTTACTCAGGGTCTTTCCAACGTGGGTGA
>JGI11643J12802_10036764_pt1 | contig 10402 bp, 11 predicted proteins | sample IowConreferecore_FD_12802 | JGI IMG/M metagenome (IMG submission 12802)
TCGGGCCGTCGTCCCACAGGACCCGAACCCGCGGCTGGGATTTGTATTTATAGTTGCGGGTTCCCGGCATCCGAAGGACTTGGGTGATGTCCCATCCGCCTAGGTCGCAACCGAGGTGGTAGGTTAGTCGCCTGTTGAGTGACTCACCATACTCAAGATCGACCTGCTTGCCGGTCAGTACCCATAGCCCTACAAACCTCCCGGGTGAGGACTCTATAGCAATGGTTGGTTTGATGTCGATCTTTCGGGGATCGACGTGATCGAGGTCAGCCCACAGCATCATAGGCATGACCGCATCGCCCTTCTGACGGTTGCGGCGATTGAAACCATGGGGACAGAAATAGATGTTCCTATCGACCCACTCGTTCTTTATCTTTAGGCGAGCTTCGGGCAACTCCTCCGGTGCGAAGAAATGATCCCTCCATCGATCATCACCATCCTTGGTGGAGATGCAAAAAAACTTCCCAGGAAGCTTCTTCCAAACGTTGAAGATGAGCGAACTCATTTGGCCTCTCCCAAAGACTTCACTCGGGCAACTTCGTCCCTGTGGATGAACTTCCTATTTTCGATGACGATTGCTTGGCAAGTCCCCCGGGAGATCCTCATAAGCAACGTTTTTCGTTTTATGCCAATCTGCTTGGCTGCCTCTTTTGTTGTGAGGTAATCTTTGAATGGCGACACGAGACCCCCGAAATACCGCGGTTGACAACGGCGTTGAAAAGCGGTTATAACGCCAATGTTGAGTATGGTCAACACCGCAGTTAATGCTGGGCGATGAAGGGGGAAAGACATCCTATGATTGTGATCGAGGGAATGGATAACAGCGGCAAGTCCACGCTCGCTGTTTTCCTAGCAAACGCGCTCAACCGAATGGTGCAAGAGAGTGAAGGTCCTCCTCTATCGGATGAGGAGATCAATGAGCGAGTGGATCGATACTATGACCTGAAGGATACAGTGTTTGTCCGTCATCCGGTCATCTCCAATTCGATCTATGGTCAGGTTCGTTCCGAGGGAGATCCCATCACGCCTGGGCGCGCGGATCTATTTTACGAACAGAAACCGATCCTCATCTACTGTGACGCTGGATTGAGGGGCCTCGGCTCCCATGTCGTCAAGGATCACGACACCCCCCAGCATCTTCTCGACATCACCAATAACTACAACAAGCTGCTCTACCTCTACAGGCAATGGGCAGCTGAGCGTGCGCATATGATATACCGGATCGGCGATGACAGGGACGCGCTCATCGACACGGTCATTTTCCTGGAAGCGCGTTTGAACGGAGCAGACAATGGATAAAGAGGTCGCAAAAGGCGAAGTGGTGGTCAGTGAGGATTTCACTGCCGTCACTTTCCGTGACAGCGAAGGCAACCCGATGGAGACCCTAGCTATACAGTTCGACAGGAAGGACGCCGGCAAGTTCGTTCGCCTGCTCCTGAGCATGCAGCGAGCCGCTCATAACCAGAGCAAGATGACGGGAGTCTCGGTTGACCGCCATGTCATGCTGACCTTGGAAGCTCTTGCTGAGACTGTTCAGATGGCGTTCGACACGAAGCCCGAGGATGAGCCAGTCGACCTTCTGGGAGACGTGGTCGCCTTCCATGAGCGGTTCAACCTGGAGTATCACGGCAAGCCTCGTAGCCTCCGAGGCGTGATGGATGATGTCGGGGCCGACCTGTTCGACTTCCGTCTTATGTTTGATCGGGAAGAGACCGATGAGTATGAGGACGAGCAGGAGGCACTCAGCCTCGCAATCTCCTCGAAGTCTGAAGACGAGATTACCCTCCGTCTCCACAAACAGCTCGACGCTCTTCTTGACGGCATCTATGTTAAGCTCGGTACTGCTTATCTACAGTTCGGGCCGAGTATTATCAAGGAAGGCTGGCGCCGAGTTCAGCGGGCGAACATGGCCAAGATAAGAGCTACCCATCCTTCACAGTCGAAGCGTGGCTCGACGTTCGACGTTATCAAGCCGGAAGGATGGGCGGAACCGGATCACCGTGACCTCGTTGAGGATCATGCTCACCGGGTGTTTCGATTGGCCGGGAAGTTGAACCCGGGGCATGAACATGATACACAGGCTGTTCGTCCGAGCGAAGCCGACAGCGTTGTCGATTTCATCGGAACGAACCAGTGACCGCGGCGCTCGCTGCTGAGGTCGCTTGGCCTCTCGCCTGTATCGCCATCGCTTTTATCTTGGCGGTCATGATTACCATCTTGGTTATTCGGTTAAACCGGGTCGACGAAAAGGTTCGGGATGCGTTAGACTATGAACGAGCGAAGAATGCTCGACATCTTCCACCGCCTCCCTCCGAAAGATAAGGAAGAATAAATGAAGAGTGAGTGGATCCGAGCCGTTGCTCGAATGTCTATGATGAAAGCCGATCTGTTCTCGGGGGCCCGTAAAATCCTTGAAACTCGGAAACTGGTGTTTCATGATTTATGGGACGAGGAGGATCCGCTCACCCTAGAGGATTGCGGCTATACTCGGAACAAGTTGGGGCTGCTCATCAAGGGATATCTCCACCAAGAGTCCAAAGATGCCGCCCTGAAACTCTGGGAAGAGCGACGGAAGAAGCCCTCCTACGGCTCTGTGGGACTGACCACCTACAACCACTTCCTGAAGAATGACATCGTTAAGAAGTCGAAGCGGGCCTCTGTCATGGGCCCTTGCATTCAAGCACTGGTTATCACCCAGTTGAGCAAGAAGGCTTACAAGATCGACGTATTCTACCGCACGACCGAACTCCTCAAGAAATTTCCCGCCGATCTGGTATTCATCCGGGACATTCTCCTGGATGGTTTCGATTTCACGGGTATGGAATTCATGGGGATGACTTGTCACTTCGCAAATGTTACAGTTCATCCTCAATACTGGTCGACGGCGATCCCCCATATGGAGGATCCCATCGCCGAGTTGAAGAAGATCAAGAAGAAGGACAGGCACTTCCATGACTGGATCGTCAAGTGGACCGCGAGATACCTCGTTGCTGAGCATTTCCGCGGCATCGAGAAGTTCGCCCAGGCGATGAAGGTCAAGGAAACTGCCGATAAAATGATCAAGGGAAAGAAGCGCAAGGCGCTTGTCGAGTACCTCACTGAAAACCATCCGGGCCACGCTCGAGCATATAAGGAACGCTCATGAAACCCCACCTCTATGATAACTTCGCAGAGTGCATCAACCAGGCATCCTACTGGCTCAAGCATCGCAGCAAGGTCGTCCATACGGATCGTTGGCAGGGAACCGACATCAGCAAGATGCCGGAGATGGCGACATTCGAGGTAGCTCACTGCTCGTTCGGTGTGAAGATGGAGATCTATGATCGGACGCTGGTCGGCTTGGCCGAGTCTCGAAATAACCTCATCGTGGATACGGGAGCGAATATCCCCTGGGCTGATGATCATTTTTGGGAACGTGTCTCCGGCACCCCCATGAACCCCGGCTCCGAATGGAAAAAGTGGCCCTATGGCCACAGTGCCGAGAAATTCCTTGATGAGCACGGGAAATTCAACCACAACTATATGGAGCGGTATTGGCCGAAACTTGCCGGCCTTCCACAGGAGCCCACTTTCAGTAAGTCTGACTGGAACCAGAAGTTCGAGGAAGAACAGCATGCTCGGCCCGATATGATCATGCCCCGACATACGGGCATCAAGTATAACTATGGGGACCTGAATGATGTCGTCAACCTTCTGGCCGAAGATAATCTTACCCGTCAGGCATACCTCCCTGTATGGTTTCCTGAGGACACCGGGGGCGGCAGCAAGCGTGCGCCGTGCACTATCGGGTACCACTTCCTTATTCGGGATGATCGGCTCAGCATCAACTATCACATTCGATCCTGTGATTTCCTCCGTCACTTCCGAGATGACCTCTACCTTACGGCCAGGCTCGCCCAATGGGTCGTGGACCGTTTGGGAGAACGAAATGACGGATCAGTTGCTCTGCGACTGGGGAACTTCTATATGCAGATCGGCTCCCTACACCTCTTCCGCAACGATGCCATCAAGCTCTGGGGGTAATCGACATGGATTGGATAGCACTGGCAAGGGTATTAGGGGGCGTAGGCGCCCTATCGTTGGGTTTGATCCTTATCCTGATCTGGGTGGTGGCGATTGAGACCTGGGGATTTATCGCCTTCATCCTACCCCTCATAGTCTTGATAGGTATATGGTTTGTCCAATCCAACTACGAATATATTAAGCGCCAGCATGAAAGGAACGATCGAGATGGCAGGGGAAAGGATTGAGCGAGAACAGTCTTTCAAGATGGGACCCGGAACACTCACCTGTCCTGATGGTACAGTTTACAAGGTTCTCGATGCCACCATCACGATCACCCGCGAAGAGATCGAGGTAAGTAGGGGGTCGGGAGAAACTTCCTATTATCGAAGTCCGAGCTGTATCACCAAGATAAAGATTGATGACCCGATAACTGATGCGATGGTGAAGCATTTGGAGGACCTTAAGGATGGGTAGGATATCTCGACAAGTTATGTTTATGATGATGGCACGGGCAGCCTCCATGCGCTCAACGTGCATGAGGCTGAACGTCGGCGCTGTGCTCGTGCATAACAATCGACCGGTGAGCGTCGGCTGGAACGGCGCAGCAGCCGGTCAATCGCACTGCGCCGGCAATGACTGCCCGGGTGTCGTGCCGGGAAACTGCGGCACGATACACGCCGAAGAAAATGCCATCAATAACATACCAAAGGTATGGAATAACAAAGACTATACCTTCGACATCTATTGCACCGACAGCCCTTGCTTGAGTTGTTGTGAAAAGATAATTGAGGTCGGCTTCATTAAACGTGTCTTCTTTGAGCGACCTTACAGGGATCCTCGACCCCTCCAGCGATTGTGGGAAAAGAAGATCGCAGTCTATGAGGTGACTCCCGCTGGCTATACCATCGATTATTTTTCTCGCCAGGTGATTGAAGCCCCATGAAACAAAAAGAAGTCTTGATCGTTGGCCAAGACCCGGACATGAACGGGCGGGCCAAGAAGATACTCAACGAGGCTCTGGAGCGAGCGGGGTTCAACCCCAAGAAATTGAACTATGTGGATGTCCTCGATGAGTCCTTGCCTGACGGTAAGAAGATAACGAAGACAGTATTGCGTGATCGAATACCTATCCTCCAGAAACACGTCAAGAAACTTCACCCGAAATTGATCCTGCTCCTGGGTAACACTCCTTGCGAGGCGTTACTCGGGCGCAGCGGTATCAGGAACCTTCGGGGAAAGCCCATCCTCGATGGCGACCGTGTAGTTCTCCCAGTCTACCATCCTAACTACGCTCTCCATGATGACAAGTGGATCAAGGTGATCGAAGGGGATATCCGTCGCCTCAAGGATTGCTTCGACTTCAACGGCATCCCCGAAGAGAAAGAATTAGATTACACCATCGTTGATACCGAGAAAAAGGTTCAACAGATGCTCAAGGACCTGACGGGCACCGTTGCCGTCGACCTTGAAACGACTCGTCTATACCCCTTCACCACAATGCTTGATGAGCTTGTGAGGACCGGTAAGGCTTCGAAGAACGAGATCGCCGATCATAAGGGGACCCATAACGGTAACCAACCTCGAGTCGTAGCTATGCAGTTCGGCTGCAAGAAGCGTCAGTGGGTTGTCCCGATGGAAACCGCTGGTATCTGGGATCCTCAACGCCTTCGATGGATCGTCAAGAAAGTTACCAAGGCACTCAAAAAGTGCATCACCGTATTCCATAATGGCAAGTTCGATTGCCTGTGGATGAAGGTCCGTTTCGGCGTCAATTGGCTGGTCGACTTCGACACCATGCTCGCTCACTTCATGCTCGACGAGAACGATCAGCATGGCTTGAAGTACCTGGCTCAAAAGGAGTTGGGTGTTCCAGACTGGGACGTTGAGGGTGATGTCAAGACAAGCTGGTCGAGATCCAACGCCAAGTACGCAGCTTCCGACGTTTTCTATACTCGCAAGCTTAAATTCGTGTTCGCTAAAAAGCTTAAAGAAGACTACGAGGTAAATCGAGTCTTCAAGTATATCATGATGCCCTGCGTCAAGATGTTTACTGATGCCGAGTATCAAGGCGTCTTCATAAACCTTAAACAGATGGATGACGCCGAAGCCTACCTGCGGGAGGAGTTGGCTAAGGCTCAAGAAAACTTGAGCCCTTGGGCAGCGAAGGCCAAGAAGGTTGATGCTAAGACCGGCGTATTGAATTGGGGCTCCAGTCAGCAGTTGGCCGATCTCCTGTTCAATGTGCTCAAGATCCCCAGCATCGAAAAGACCAAGGGAGGTAAGAGTGAGTCCACTAGTGAAAGCGTCCTACTCCGAATTGACCATCCCCTGGTTGGTGACCTTCTCAAATTTAGAGCTGCTACGAAACAGCTATCGGGGTTCATTGAAGGGTGGAAGCCTTATCTTGATATTACCGGAAGGCTCCATCCGGTTTTCAAACTGCATGGAACCGTTACAGGCCGCCTTTCTTGTGAACACCCTAATCTTCAACAAGTACCCAGAGATCCACGGATTAGAACACTCATTACCGCGCCTGATGGATGGACTCTTGTCGAAATGGATCTCAGCCAAATTGAGCTTCGTATCGCTGCGGAACTTGCAGATGAGCACAACCTACTTGGAGTCTTTAACGCCGGGGGTGATCCTCACTGGCAAACTGCTATTCGCGAGATTGAACGTGGTGGAGGATACAAGAAAGAAATAAAGAAGACCGTCAAGCTCCACAGGGCCCAGGAGGGTAAGAAGAAAAAGAAGATGTCGTACTCGGAAGCTGTCGAGTACATTCTTGCTATGGGCGGTGACCACGCTGCCAAGCTCATGGTCATGTGGAAGGAAACTCGCAAGAAGGCGAAGGCAATCAACTTCGGTTATCTCTACGGTATGTGGTGGAAGAAGTTCAAGCTCTATGCCCGTGATAACTACGGCGTTGATGTTACCGACAAGGAAGCCGAAGCATCACGAGATGCGTTCTTCGAGCTCTACCCGAACTTCCCCAAGTGGCATACTCGCCAAAAGAGGTTCTCCCAGCTACATGGTTATGTGCGATCACTCAGCGGCCGTAAGCGTCGACTGCCTCACGCCATGTCGGGACGAGACTCGCCCCAGAGACGAGAGGCTCAGCGCCAGGCGATCAACTCTCCGGTGCAGTCTTTTGCGAACGAGCTCAACCTCATGGCTGCGCTGGAGATGTGCAAGTATTTCCCCAAGAAAGGCTTCCGCCTCGTCGGGACCGTCCATGACGCCGTACTGCTCGAAGTCCGGAATGACTACATCAAGGCCGTTCATGATAATGGGCTGAGAATAATGTCAGGTCCCGAACTATTGCAGAAATTTGAAATTGATCTTAAAGTACCTATCGAAGCTGACGCAGGTATCGGTCCTTGGGGCAAAGGTATCTCTTACGAGGAATGGCAGGCAACATATGGCAAAGGTATCAAGCAAAAAGAAATCAAGCCCCGAGCATTCGCATAGCTCGATCCTCTCCCCGGAGGGCTTCATCAACGTCAGTCAGTCGAAGGTCAACACCTGGCGTAGGTGTCGGAGGGCCTTCCACTACAAGTATATCGAGCAGATCACCCCGAAGAAGCGAAAGCGTCCATTCATGTTTGGCGGCATCGTCCATGAGATGTGCGAGGCTCACTTCGAGAAGGATGATCCCTTCGAGGTTCTGGAGAAGATTGAACTCGACAACAAGAAGCTGTTCAAGCGTGAGATCGAGATGTATGGAAACATCATCGAAGATATCCGCTATATTATGACGGATTACTTCGATCACTATGAGGGATCGCTCAAGCCTATCAAATGGAACGGCCGTCGATCTGAGCATGAGTTCCGCATTGAACTCGACTACGGTCTGTGGTTCACCGGTCGGATCGATGCTCTCGTGAAGGCCAAGAAACTGAAGTGGCTTCAGGAGCACAAGTCTTTTAAGCGACAACCGGGAGAGGATGATCGTTGGAGGTCTGTCCAGGGTGCGACCTATCTCCGAGCAGTTGAGATGACCGGTGGGCCCGCCCTTGACGGCGTCCTGTGGGATTATATCAGCTCAAAGCCTCCCGTTGTTCCCACAGAGATCCTGAAGGACGGTTCGTTCAGCAAGAAGAAAGTTGATAGTCTCCCCTCATCGCTGAAGGCTTGGATCAAGAAGAACGGTTTCAAGAAGTCTGATTATAAGAAACTCCTGGACGAGGCGGTAGAAAATCGGGATCACCACTTCATCCGTGTCTTTAGTCCCCTACGGCCTCGCGTTGTAGACCTCCTGTGGAACGACTTTGTCGATACTGCCCATGAGATCCAAGAGCTTCACCTTAAGTCGAAAACGATGAGCATCGGTTGGGGCTGTCGCATGTGCGAATTTCAGCCACTCTGTAAAGCGGAAGCCCATGGTACTGATGTCGAGTTTGTCAAACGGACTCAGTACATGAAGGAGACTGACGATCACAAGCGTGACCAGTCCGAGAGGGTGAGCGAAGATTAAATAGTGGTTGAAGCGGTATAACCGCTAGTGTATAACAACCGTTCAATTCAGGAAACCCAATACATGGCAAAAGACAAAAAGCGGAAGAAGGGTTCAGTGGCTGTCCTCCATAAGGACGACATGCCTCCCGGCTCGAAACTCGTTTCCGAGATGGAATACTTCGGGTCCTCCGCAATTTACGGGAGGAGCGGTACCGGCAAAACAACACTGTCCGCTACCTGGCCCAAACCCATCCTCTACATCAATATCCTCGATGACGGAACCGACAGCATTGCTGACGAAGAAGGCGTTATCGTCAAGAATGTTTCCTCCTCTGAGGAAATGACCGAAGTCATCCATTGGGCCATGGCTCGGGCTAAAAAGAAAAAGCTCAAATTCAAAACCATCGTGTTCGATACTCTCACCCAGATGCAGGGCATTCTCGTTCGTGAGATGCACGCTTCGAAGATTGAGAAGGACAAGCGGCTGAAGAACAAGCAGCCGGGTGATTGGGGCACAATGACGAAGCAGGACTGGGGTGAGATCGCCGGTGATATGAAGGCGCTTATCCAGGATGCTCGGAACCTACCCCTTCAAAGTGTTTTCATCTGCCAGGAACGCATCTTCAACCTGGGAGACGAAGAAGACGAGGATGACACGCTCCAGCCGGAGGTTGGTGCTCGTCTGTCGCCGTCGGTCAAGGATGATCTGAATGCTAGCGTCAGCATCATCGGCCACACCTTCATCCGTGTCAAGCGGACCAAAAAGAAGGACGACAACAATAAAACTTATTGGGACGTGAAGAAGCAGTTCTGTCTGCATCTCGGTCCGAATGAGCTTTATACGACTAAGGTTCGGAAGCCCAAGAAGGTCAAGGCTCCGGATTATATTATCGATCCGACCTATGAAGACATCATGGCTATAGTCAAAGAAGGAGTCGAATAATGGCACGTGCCAAGAAGAAGACGTCGGCGAAGGTTAACTTCAAGGGCGTTGAGAGTCGCCGCACACCGGCTGAGGGTGACTACCTCTGCAAGGTCCTTGAGGCCAAACTGGGTGAGTCGGGCAAGGGTAATGAGCAGTCCGAGTTCATCTGCGAGATCACGGAAGGCGAATACAAGGGCTCCAAGCTCTACCTGTATTGCCCACATGGTGAGCAGTCGCTGTGGAAACTCCATGCTTTCTTGACTGCGCTCGGCGTTGATGTCCCCGAGGACGAGATGGAGCTCGAGTACGACGAGTATGTGGACCAGGAGTTCATGGGCGTCGTCGGTCACGAGTCCTACAACGGCAAGAAGCAGGCTCGCCTGGTCGACTTCGATGTCGCGGAAGCCTGGGAAGGCGAGAAGGACAGCGGCAAGAAGTCGAAGAAGGACAAGAAGTCCAAGGACGATGACGGTGACAAGTCGTCCAAGAAGAAGGACGGCAAGAAGTCCAAGGATGCCGACGATGCCGGCGACGACAAGAAGGCTTCGAAGAAGGACAAGAAGAAGTCCAAGGATGCCGACGATGATGACGACGGCAAGAAGTCGAAGAAGGACAAGAAGGGCGACAAGTCGAAGAAGGCTGATGTCGAGAAGTACGACGCCGATGAGGTCAAGGAGATGTCCGTCAAGGATCTCGCCAAGCTCATCAAGAAGCACGATCTCGATGTCGACCTGGACGACTTCAAGACCGACAAGAAGAAGGCGGCTGCTGTCGTCAGCGCCCTCGAAGACGAGAGCTTGATCGAGGATTAATTCCCGACGGGTCGCAACGCTGGGAGGGGTGTCGGCATATTGTCGGCACCCTTTTTTCTTAGGAGGATAACATGGCTGAAGATACCAAGTACAAGTTCGAGAACGGTCAGTTCGTCAATCGTGTGAGCGGCGAGGCTATTCCCGATGACGAGCCGGTGATCATCTTCCGGGCACGAGACATTCACGCAGTGGATACCCTGTG
>JGI11643J12802_10203291_pt1 | contig 10394 bp, 4 predicted proteins | sample IowConreferecore_FD_12802 | JGI IMG/M metagenome (IMG submission 12802)
TCAGCGATACGGCATTACTGCGTCTGTCGAGACCGCTCTTTCGAACGAGCTGAGCGAGTCGAAAACGCGATCTCAGTTGTCATCCCCCGGGCGTAGAATAGGTCAATTACCGCGGAGGGGGAAACGTGTCCCAGTCTGCCAAGCCTCAAGACAATTTTCGCGCCGAGGCTTCAATTCCCGAAGGTGCGGTTCCCCTGGAGTCGATTCTGTATACGGAGGAGTTGCATCTCCGTCCCTCACGTCCACCCGATTACGAAAAAGAGAACCGCGCGCTCGTGAAGCTGGTGAGCGCACTAGCTGATTCACCGAGAACCATCCTCCAGACGCTTGCTGAAACGATCCTGGAGGTTACCCGGGCCGACTCAGCTGGGATCAGTCTGTTGACCACGGATGATGGGGGGAAAAGGTTCTATTGGCCGGCCATCGCCGGCATCTGGAAACCTCACATCGGTGGAGGGACCCCGCGCAATTTCGGTCCGTGTGGAGATGTGCTCGATCGAAATTGTACGCTGTTATTCCGGCACCTCGAGCTGCGGTACACATATTTCCAACCAGTCACGCCTCCGCCGGTGGAGACCCTCCTCGTGCCGTTTTACGTCGGACAAAAAGCGGTCGGAACCATTTGGGCGCTCATTCACGACGATACTCGCAAGTTCGACGCGGAGCATGATCGGGTCATGGCGTCTCTGGGGAAATTTGCCTCTTCAGCGTATCAAGCGCTGACACACATAGAAGATCTCGAGTTCCAGGTGTCCCAACGCGAAAAGGCGGAAGCAGAAGTCCGTGAATTGGCAAGAGGTTTGGAAGCGAAGGTCCGGCGTTTGGTCGAAGCCAATGTTGTGGGGATTGTCATGTGGAATCTCGAAGGTGCAATCACTGGAGGCAACGAAGCATTTCTCCGCATGGTGCAATACAACCGAGAAGATCTCGCCTCCGGTCGTGTACGCTGGACAGACCTGACGCCAGCGGAATGGCGTGCCCACGACGAACGGGCACTAACCGATTTGAAAGAAACCGGCATTTTTCAGTCCTTCGAGAAGGAGTACTTCCGGAAAGATGGCAGTCGCGTGCCCGTACTGATCGGCGGCGCGCTGTTCGAAAAAGGCGGGAACGACGGTGTCGCCTTCGTGCTCGACTTAAGTGAACAAAAGCGCGCCGAAGCCGCCTTGCGGGCAGCGATGTCTGAGCGAACGCGCCTATCAGCCGTCCGTGCGGACGTCGCAACGGCGCTGGCGAGTAAAGATGATCTGCGGGGGATTCTGAATAAATGCACCGATGCACTGGTCCGGCATCTTGATGCTGCCTTCACCCGCATTTGGACCCTGAAACACGGGGGCGGCGAGCTAGAGTTGCAAGCGAGCTCGGGGATATACACGCGGCTCAATGGCCGCTATAGCCGGATTCCGATCGGCCACATGAAGATCGGATTGATTGCCAAGGAAAGGCAAGCGCATCTGACCAACGATGTACAAAACGATGCCAGAATCAGCGATCACAACTGGGCCAAGATTGAGAACATACGATCATTTGCCGGCTACCCTCTGGTCGTTGAGGACCGGGTTGTGGGGGTAATAGGAATGTTTTCCCGGCATGCTCTCACCGAGAATACATTAGAAAGCCTTGCCTTCATTGCTGATGGAATCGCGCAGGGCATCGAGCGTAAGCGCGCCGAGGATGCTTTCCGTTCCAGCGAACAAAACCTTCGCCTGACCCTCGATACCATTGACGGGCTGGTCACCACTGTCTCGCCTTCCGGTGAACTCGAATTTGCCAACCGGCGCTTCCTGGAGTACACAGGCCACACGATCGAGGACTTGAAAACAGACTTCGGCATTTTGCACCCCGACGACCGCGAGCGTGTCATGGGGCAGTGGACTCACGCGCTCCGAACGGGCGATGCGCTGTACAGCGAAGCGCGAATGCGACGCCATGATGGAGTCTTTCGCTGGTTCGTGATGACCGCGCTGCCTCTTACCGATCAGGACAATCATGTCCTCCGATGGTACAACTTAATTACCGATATTCACGACCGGAAAGAAGCAGAAGAGAAACTGCGGCAGACGCAGGAAGACTTGCGCAAAACGCAGGCGGAGTTCGCACATGTGAATCGAGTGATGACCATGGGCGAGCTTACAGCTTCGATCGCTCACGAGGTAAACCAGCCTCTCGCCGCGATCGTCAGCAGCAGTGACAGTTGTACGGCATGGTTGGCGAATGAGCCTCCGAACCTGGACAAAGCTCGCGCCGCGGCAAGCCGGATAGTTCAAGCTGCAACGCAAGCCAGTGAGATCGTGCAGCACATTCGTGGCCTGTTCCAGAAGCGCACTTCAATCACTGAAGCAGTGGATGTGAACGAGGTAATCGAAGAAACGATTTCGTTTGTGGATCGTGAGGCGCAACGGAGGAATGTCTCCTTGCGGACTGAACTTGCCGTCGGGCTTCCTTCGATGAATGGTGACCGAGTTCAATTGCAGCAAGTCATTCTCAATTTGATGATGAATGGTCTTGAGGCCATGGCCGGTCTGGATTCTGAACTCAAGTGGCTTCTTATTCAGTCAGCGCTTCCGAATAAGCGCGAACTTCTGGTATCCGTGGTGGATACCGGGCCAGGAATTGATGCAGAACACGCCAGCCGGTTGTTTGCTCCTTTCTTTACCACCAAGCCACACGGCATTGGAATGGGACTACGGATCAGCCGATCGATCATCGAAGCGCACGGCGGCCGGCTCTGGGCGGAGAAGAACGAGCCCCGTGGGGCTGCGTTCCATGTCATCCTGCCCATCAGAGCGGACCAATGAGCGAGCCGGAGAGCATCGTGTTCGTGGTCGATGACGATCCGCTTGTTCGCGATTCCGTCGCAGACCTACTTGGTTCCGCCGGTTTTCCAGCTCAAACGTTCGGATCAGCGACCGAGTTCATGCGCGCCAAACGTCCTGACATTTCGGCATGCTTGATTCTCGACGTTGAGCTTCCCGGTCTTAGCGGTCTCGATCTTCAGACCGAGCTTGCAACGTCGGGTATTGAGGTGCCCATCATCTTCCTCACTGGACACGGTGATATCCCCAAGAGTGTGCGAGCAATGAAGGCGGGGGCGATGGAATTTTTGACAAAGCCGTTTTGTGGCCAGAATCTGCTCGACGCTGTCAGGCAGGCTCTGTTGCGTGATGGCGAGCTCCGTAGGCAAAGCGCAGACACGCTGAAGCTCCAGGGACGGCTCGGAACCCTGACTCCACGGGAGCGTCAAGTCTTCGCGTTGGTCGTTGCCGGCTTGTTAAACAAGCAGATCGCTGACGAACTGGGCACCACTGAAATCACCATCAAAGTCCACCGTGGCCGTGTTATGCGCAAGATGCAGGCTGCGTCATTGCCCGATCTCGTACGGATGGCCGAGAAACTTGAGTTTCCTCCTCCGACGAGTTATACCAAAGTGGAATAGATTTCAAATCGCAACCCAGCTAGTATTCGACTTGAGGATAGTAGATCTTCAATAAAAAAACGGCTGGCGTGGATGAATAAAGCGTCGAAGGTCCATATCGCCATCATTGACGACGACACGCTCGTGCGTGAGAGCCTGTGTGACTCTGCGGAATCAGCAGGCTATTCGGTTGAGGCGTTCGCGTCAGCGGAGGAATTCTTGGCTTCGAATTCCGACCAAAATGCGGTTTGTTTGATGGTGGATATAGCTTGTTTGATCTTAGACATACAACTGCCCGGCATGACCGGCCTGGAGCTTCAGCGTTGGCTTCGCAACGTGGCTGGTCCTCCAATCGTATTCGTCACCGCGAAAGCCACGGATGCGAATCGCGAGAGGGCGCTAAAGATGGGCGCGAAAGGCTTCCTGTCCAAGCCTGTTCGCCGTCAAGACCTGCTGAACGCAATAAAAGTGGCAATCTCTTCTAGGAGTTAGCGGTCCGCATTCCGGCACTGTTTCCGGAAGAACCTGCAAACGACACAGCGATAGTGTGCCTTCGCACGTCACGAAAGGGGTCGAACGATGTCTGTCAGAGATTTGATTGGATTCTGTATCCAAAACAAAAACTATGTAGTGGCGGTAATCATCCGTAAAGTTCTTGTCGGCACGAACTGGCTTCCGTACAGGCCGTACATGTTGCTAGCCCTATCGTTGGCTTCATGCTCCGTATGTGCGTGGTCGCAAACCCAGCTTGCGACGGTTTTCGGTGCCATCAATGACCCAACTGGTGCTGTTATTCCCGGAACCCACGTTACGATCGTCAACCAAAGCACGGGATTGAAACGGAGCACCCTTACTGACACGACGGGTCAGTATCGTCTCGCCGGCTTGCCAACCGGAAACTATGCTCTTCGCACGGAGAAAGAAGGATTCCAAACCCAGATTCGCGAAGGAATTGAGCTCACTTCGGCTTCCGAAGTCATGATCAATCTGTTACTGGCCATAGGCACCCATCCAGAGCAGGTGACGGTCAGCGCGAACGTTACGGGCATCGATAATACTACCTCGACTGCCAGTGGACTTCTTGCAGCGCGGAGCTTAGCTGAACTTCCCATCAATGGGCGAGATCTGTTTAACACGGCTATCTTGCAGCCTGGGGTGGCTCCAACACCAAGCAGTGCTCCTTCGTTGCTTTCCAGTGGTAAGGCCGACCAAGTGTCGATGGCTGGTATGCGTCCGAGTTGGACGAACGTTCTGATCGACGGTATGGATGCGAATGATCCAGTGTTTGACTATTCGCCGGCAGGTGCTTCCGGGCTATTTCTCGGGCTGAATGAATTCGCGGAGGTCCGCGTCTTGACCCAAACGTTCAGTGCGGAGTACGGCGGGAATGGCAGTGGCGCCATCGAGGCGGTAACCAAGTCAGGAAGCAATCAAATCCATGGATCGCTATTCGAACTCCACCGAGATGCTTCTCTCGATGCCAAGAACTACTTTGATTTGAGTAACGCCCCGATACCGGCGTTTGTGCGCAACCAGTTCGGTGCGGGGTTTGGAGGGCCATTGGTGCATGACCGCACCTTTTTCTTCGCAAACTATGAGGGGTTGCGTGAAGTACAAGCGTCCACAGCCATTGCGACGGTGCCCGACGCACTGGCTCATCGCGGTTTGCTGCCGTCGGCCAGCAATCCGGCCGGCTGCAGTAACGCCACTCCAAGCCGATGCGTCACCATTCCGGTTGATCCTCGCTTACAGCAGTTTCTCAATCTACTTCCGCCTTCGAACGGAGCGGACAATGGGGACGGAACCGGAGACCTGATCACGGCCAATAAGAGTGCCACTCGTGAGGACCATGGTATGGTCCGTGTCGACCATAACTTCTCAAATACACATTCGCTATTCGCGCGTCACATCATTGACGATAGTTCTTCCCAGGTCCCCTATGTCGGGACACCCCCGGGAACTTATGTCCCTGGTTTCCCGGCTCTTCATCAAGCCCGCAATCAGTACTTTACTGTTCAGGATCGCAAGACCTTCGGACATGGTTTGATCAACGAATTACGATTCGGCATCAACCGCACAGCGGCTTCGACTTCAATCGTTAATACACATCCCGGGCTTTCTATTTCTTTGCTGCCGGGCCGACCGTTCGGAATGCTCGACATAGCGGGTATGAGTCTGATAGGCAATAGCCCACTATTTCCCTTGGGCGATTTTTCTACCGTTTATCAAATTCAGGACCAACTGTCTCGTACTTACGGTCGTCACACGTTGAAATTCGGCGCGGAGTTTCGAAGGCTGCAGTCTAATGGCCCGCTGGATTTTGCGGTGAACGGGTTGTATACCTTCCAGGATCTGAGTCCTTTTGGCCTCCAGGCATCCAGCAACAATCCTGCTCTCGAATTCTTCCTTCAATCTCTGCCTCTGTCGTACGTGGGGGTTGATGCCTCCAGGTCCGATTCCAACCGCAGCTACCGCCAGAGCGTTGCATCTGGTTTTGTGCAAGATTTTTGGCGAATCACCAACCGTCTAACGCTGAATGTTGGGTTGCGGTACGACTTCTACTCGAATCCGACCGAGGCGCATGGGCGTCTTTCGACCATTCGCAACCCGGCGACGGATTCTGGGCCAACAGTCGGAAAAGTATTCGCCGGGACACCGATGGATCTTCTATCTCCCCAGGCTGGTTTTGCGTGGAATGTTTTCGGCGATGGCAAGACCGTATTGCGGGGCGGAGCCGGAATGTTTCGCGATCAGTTGCCCGTACTCCTTTTGGGTGTCGATCGGTTTCTACCTCCTTTTTTTGGCATAGATTCTTTTGTTTTTCCGACCTTTCTCAACCCCCAGAATGCTCTCCTAACGCAGCCGATATATGTTCTCGCGACGACGTACCATCCGAAGTTCCCGTACGTGCTGCAATATAACCTCAACCTAGAACGGGAAATCGCGTCGGGCATGATCCTCAGCGCGGGATATTTCGGTGCGCGCGGTAATCACCTCACCCGCGAGGTGGAAGAGAACCCTTTCCAACCGGCCTTGGGCCATCGCTACAATCCGAACTTGCCTTCACCTCTGCTAGCGGATCTGACCGATGCGCAGTCCTTCTATAATTCATTCCAACTGTCCGTATCGAAACAGTACGCTCACAATTTTTCGTGGCAGGCGTTTTACACGTGGTCGCACTCCATAGATGATGCTTCGACCAACTTCTCAATAGAAGCCGTAAATGAACCGCCAACGACTCAGGACCCTTTCAATCGCAAGGGAAGCCGAGGCCGGTCAGCATTCGATATCCGACACAATTTCGTCGTGAACGCTGTTTGTGAGCTGCCGTTTGGACGCGGAAGCCTGTTTGGTGGCTGGCAGGTCTCTGCTGTTGCCAATGTTCACAGCGGCCTTCCTTTCACTCCAGTGCTTTCCTTCGACAATGCAGATGTGCAGTCCTTGTTGACCTCCGAACGGCCAGATCTGGTTGGCAATCCATACACCAGTGTTTGTCCAAACGGCAGTAGAGTGGGTACTCCGTCATGCTGGTTTAATCCGAGCGCATTTGCATTGCCGCCTCCCGGTCAGTTTGGGAATGCCGGGCGCAATATCCTGCGCGGCCCCGCGTTCGCCCAATTTGATTTGGCGCTGCAAAAAGGTTTCCAATTGAGGGAAGGCACGAAGATTATGTTTGGGGTAGAAGGCTACAATCTGTTCAATCACCCAAATTTCGCAGTCCCAAGTAACACACAAACTCCGCTTACCCTGGGAGGCAACGGAGATGCCATCTTCAAGGATGCTGCGGGCAATTTCGCCAACAACGTAGGCCGAATATTCAGCACAGTCGGCACGGCGCGTCAGATACAACTGACCGCTCGTTTCACTTTCTAACATTTGAGGTGACACGATGGAGACCCCAATCGAATCTGCCGCCGAGGATAGTACCCGATTGCGCGGATGTTTGAACGATCTGGTTGACGTCATGGCAGTTCCGGTCCTCAGAACGGGTGGCGAACCGTCGCGAATTGTCAATAGCTTGCTGGACGCGCTGGTCGGGATGCTCCGATTATCATTCGCGTTTGTACGGTTGAACGATCCAGAAGGCGGGCCGTGCATTGAGGTGGCGCGAGTCACTGGACCATTGGACCAATCAATCTGCGCAGGTAATATCGGTGAAGCGCTCAGGGTCTCGATGGGAGACGCTCCGCTGAAATGGCCTCCGAGCGCGCGGGTGTCCATCGGAGAGGCCGAGTTTTCGATAACGTCAGCTCCCCTGGGACTGCAGGGTGAAATCGGAGTCCTCGTGGCTGGTTCTCAGAAGGTCGACTTCCCGGAACAGCCCGATGCTCTCCTTCTGGATGTCGCCGCGAACCGGGCAACCCTCGCGTTGCTGCAGGCACGCCTCTTAAATGAGCAGAAGCGAGTCTCCAGGGAACACGACGAGCGCGTGGGGCAACGAACACATGAACTTGCGTCGAGCAATCAAGAATTAAAGATCAGTGAGGTCGAGTCGCGCCTGATCATCGACAGCATCCCGGGACTCGTTGCAGTGCTGACGGCGACAGGCGACGTCGAACTGGTCAGCCGCCAGGTGTTGGAATACTTCGGCCGGACTCTGGACGAGCTTCGGCAGTGGAAAACGGGCGACGTCGTTCATCCCGAGGATCTGCCTCAGGTGATCGAAGTGTTCACGGGGTCGATCGCGTCCGGTAGTCCATACGAGATCGTGCAGCGTTTTCGGCGTTCTGATGGTGTCTACCGTTGGTTTCAGAACCGTGGCTTTCCTCTCCGCGATTCCGATGGCCAGATCGTTCGCTGGTGCGTGCTGTTCGCGGATGTCGACGACCAGAGGCGCGCCGAAGATGCCGTCCGCGCAAGCGAACGCAATCTTAGACTGATCATCGACACGATTCCGGCAGTAGCGTGGTCGGCCCGTACCGATGGTTCCGCCGATTTCTTCAGCCAGCACTATCTCGACTACGTGGGACTCTCCCTCGAACAGGTGAAGGATTGGGGCTGGACGGCCGCGGTCCACCCTGACGACTTAAACGGTTTGGCAGAGGCGTGGCAACGTATCATAGCTTCCGAACAAGCAGGGGAGACCGAAGCGCGCTTGCGCCGTTTCGACGGCGCCTATCGCTGGTTCCTGTTTCGCGCTAGCCCGTTGCGTGACGAATCGGGGAAGATCGTCAAATGGTACGGAGCCAATTTGGAGATCGAGGATCGCAAGCGCGGAGAGGAGGCCCTGCATGCAACGGAACTGTCCTGGCGGCGGATCGTCGATAGCATTCCCGGCTTCGTGGTTGCGTTGACTGTCGGGGGCGACGTGGAGTTTCTCAACCGCCAGACCCTGGAGTATTTCGGCAAAACAAATGAGGAGTTGAAGAACTGGGCCCTCATCGATGTCGTTCATCCGGATGACCTTCCTCGCGTATTCGAGGCGCGCAAAAAGTCGATCGAAACGGGAATGATCTACGACGTTGAGCACCGTTGTCGACGCGCTGACGGCGTTTACCGATGGTTCCATGTTCGCGGCCTTCCAGTGCGGAATGACGAAGGTACGATAACCGCCTGGTATCTCCTGCTTACAGACATCGATGATCGCAAAAAGGCTGAAGAGGCTCTGCAGTCGAGCGAGCGCAATTTGAGGCTAATAATCAACGCGATCCCCACCTTTATCTCCTTGTTGCGCACCGATGGATCAGTGTTGTATGTGAATCAGGCGGTGTTGGATTACACCGGTCTCACTCTGGAAGATCTGCAGAAAGAGAACTATCGCGCTCGTGTTTTCCACCCGGAGGATGTAGAAAGACTGCGCGAGGAGCGCCGGAAGGCACTCACACGCGCCGTACCGTTCGAAAATGAGCAACGTGTGCTGAGTAAGGACGGCAGATATCGCTGGTTCCTGACTCGCTACAATCCTGTGCTCGATGAGCAGGGAAGAATCGATCGATGGTATGTGGCCGCGTTTGATATCGAGGACCGAAAACGGGCGGAGGCGCAGGTCGAGCAAGCCTACCTTCGTCTCGCCGAAGCCCAGCGCGTGAGTAAAACGGGCAGCTTCATCACAGATTTGGTGGCGGACGACCACAACTGGTCCGAGGAGGCCTTCCGCATTTTCGAGTTCGATCCCGCGGCCAAGGTCACGGTGCAGATGATTCGAGACATGATTCACCCAGAGGACCTGCCGTCGTTCGACTCTGTGATCGCGCGCGGCATGACAGGTACGGACGTCAACTTTGTATTCCGGATTGTGACCCCTCGAGGCGCCGTAAAGCACATACACGGCATGGCCCGTGTCATGGAGCAAATCTTGGGTCGGCCGCTGTTCATCGGCGCTCTTCAGGACGTAACGGCAAGCAAGCTTGCGGAGGAGGCATTGAATCAAGCCCGCTCCGAACTTGCCCACGTGGCGCGGGTCACCACGTTGAACGCTTTGACCGCCTCGATCGCGCATGAAGTTAACCAGCCGCTTTCGGGCATCGTGAGTAATGGTAGCGCCTGTCTGCGCTGGCTAGCCGGGGATGCGCCTGACCTGGACGAAATCCGTGAAGCTGTCGGCGACATCGTTCGCGATGGGAAGCGCGCCGCTGAAGTGATCGCCCGCATTCGGGCCTTGGTCACAAAAAGGACGGCGCCACCTCGAGAAGAGCTGGACCTGACTGAAGCAATCCGGGATGTGCTCGCGATTGTCGGGGATGAGGCGAAGAGAAAGAGCGTGATGATCCGAACGCAATTTGCGGATGAAGTCCCTCCTATTTTCGGCGATCGGGTGCAGTTACAGCAGGTAGTGCTGAATCTGGCCATGAATGGTCTCGAAGCGATGAGCAGTGTAAGTGAGCGGGCGCGAGAACTGGTGATCACCACCGAGAATATTGACGCGGGTCAGGTGCAGGTAACAGTTGAAGATTCGGGAACCGGGCTTGACCCGAACACTATAGAAAGGATCTTCGATCCTTTCTATACAACCAAGCCCTCTGGTATGGGCATGGGACTC
>JGI11643J12802_10143639_pt1 | contig 10377 bp, 7 predicted proteins | sample IowConreferecore_FD_12802 | JGI IMG/M metagenome (IMG submission 12802)
CGGCACGCGCATTCGCGCGTGCCGCCCTTTACTCTATCTCACAAAGTTGCACTGCCGACAAGTTTATGATCTAATGGCGCCAGATGCTCTTTCCCCCCATGTCAAAACCCACACGAACTCTCGGCACAAGACCGCTGGCTCTTTGGTGCTTTGTTTGCCTCAGCCTGACGCTTCTCTTCGGATATCTCGTGACGATGTCTATCATTCACGAAGATCTGTTCCAGGCACTCTGCTTCATGTGCCTCATAATTATTTTCTTCGCGGCTAGTATCTTGGCCATGGTGAGACTGAATGCCCGCCTCAAGTACTGCCGCCCGAAAAGCGCACGAGATGTCTGCATCGGCGCATACGCGATAGCAGGCGCATGTGCGTACGCAACCATTCGGTTCGCAGAACGAGGCGACCGTCTCAACTTGGCCTGCACCGCAGCAGTCTGTCTTGGTTTCCTCGTCATCGGTATACATCTCAAGTCGATTTACGATGAACGAAAACGTCTCGAAGAGGGTTAAAAATTTTTGACTCCGAAGCTCGGCACGCGCCGGGCTTTTTATTGCCATTATTGAGCAAGCTCGCTTTGCGCCGCATGATACACGCGAAGGAATTCCAGATTCGCCGCCCGGCGCGCCGAAGACGTGCTGTGATGACGGTGTTCTGGAGCAGGTTCGGCTGCGGGCTCACTCACAGCCGGCGCGGGTTCAGGATTGATCGCGCCCGCAACAACACCGCCCGATCCGTTGTACGCAGCATCGGTGAACGTTGCATCTCCTCCAACATGACCTTCGTTATAGGTGGAATCCGAGAATGCTGCGTCCTGTGCCACCGCCCCATCAGATCCATTGTATGCGGTATCCGTAAACGTTGCGGATCCACCCACGTCACCCTCGTTGTATGTTGACTCAGAAAAATCCGCATCGCCGCCAACCGAACCTCCCGAACCATTGTATGAATCCCCATCAAACGTCGCATCGCCCCCTATTGACCCTTCATTGTATGTTGAATCGGTAAGTGTCGCGTCGCCACCAACTGTGCCGCCGGATCCGTTATACGAATCACCTGTAAAGTCTGCCGAATCTCCCACGTCCCCTTCGTTATAGGTCGAGTCCGAGAATGTAGCATCGCCCGTAACATTTCCATTCGATCCGTTATAGGAATCATCTTCGAATGTCGCGTCGCCATCAATATCACCCTCATTAAATGAAGTGCCGTGAAAAGATGCGTCACCTGAAACTCCGTGTAATTCGATGCCCGAGCCACCCGAATTTTCACCAACAGAAATTCCTGAAAGCGAGACTGGATCGGACGTCAAATCTGCATATGCGCCCGTGCCGTCGATATACACGTAATCCCCGTTCGAGGGCAATGTTGTTGCACCTGATCCATATCCATTATCAAGAAACCAATTGACGAGCGTCACCCACTGACTATCAACGCTATAGACCGAATTGTTGTAATACAAGGTTGCAGCAGAAGCGGATCCGGCCGGTACAAGGACCGCAACCACAAACAAAAACGCGATGGCGAAGTTTCTCATACGCCATTAATACTTGCCGCTTCGCCGCTTTGTTTCTATTCCGACTTCTTTCCGCCGCGCTCTTTTTTCAAAAGCTTTTTAAGATACTTACCGGTGTGGCTTTTTTCATTATGAGACACATCTTCTGGCGTACCTTTTGCAACCAAATACCCACCACCCTCGCCACCTTCCGGACCCATGTCCAAAATGTAGTCGGCGCATTTAATGAGATCAAGATTATGCTCGATGACAATAACGGTATTACCGTGATCAACAAGCTTCTGGAGGATCTCGATAAGTTTGCGAACATCTTCATAGTGAAGGCCCACCGTCGGTTCGTCCAAGAGATACACCGTGCGGTGCGTATCCGGACGATACAATTCGGACGAGATTTTGACGCGTTGAGCTTCACCGCCCGAAAGCGTCGTCGCAGACTGGCCCAGTTCCAAATAGCCAAGACCCACATCAGAAAGCGTGCGCAGGCGGTCATAAACAGCTGGAATGTCTTCGAAGAATTTTAATCCTTCTTCAACCGTCATCTGAAGCACATCATAGACATTCTTGCCCTTGTATTCGATTTCGAGCGTCTCTTTCATGAAGCGCTTGCCCTGGCAAACTTCGCACGGCACGTACACGGTCGGCAAGAAGTGCATTTCGACTGCGATTTCGCCGTTTCCTTGGCAGGCTTCACAACGGCCACCTTTGACGTTAAAAGAGAAACGATTGGACTTCCAGCCGCGAGCGCGTGCTTCGGCCGTTTCGGCGAAAAGTTCGCGAACGAACGACCATGCGCCGGTGTATGTCATCGGGTTCGAGCGAGGCGTACGGCCAATCGGCGACTGATCAATCAGAATAGTGCGAGAAATATATTCTGTGCCGCTAAACGATGCACAATTGAATGTCTCGGCCGAGCGATGCTTTTTCTCGAGACGGGCCTGAAGATTTTTATGAATGATCTCGTAGAGGAACGAAGATTTACCCGATCCAGAAACGCCAGTAATACAAACCAGTTTGCCCAATGGAATATCTGCATTCAGGTTTTTGATATTGAAAATCTGGCCACCACGGATCAAAAGCTTGCCCTTGTCCTGATTACGGCGTACATCCGGCAAATCTATTTTCATTTCGCCGCGCAGATATGCCAAGGTAAGCGACTCGGACTTATTTTCTTTTGCCGTAAGCAAAGGTTCAAGATAATCAGCAACGACAACGTGACCGCCATGAACGCCCGCACCAGGACCGATGTCGACAATATAATCGGACGCGAAAATAGTGTCTTCATCGTGTTCGACAACCAAAATCGTATTGCCCAAATCGCGCAAATTCAAAAGCGTTTTGATCAGCCGATCGTTATCGCGCTGATGCAGGCCGATCGTCGGCTCGTCCAGAACATACAAGGCACCGACCAGGCCTGAACCAAGCTGACTTGCCAATCGAATACGCTGCGCTTCTCCTCCTGAAAGCGTGTGCGCGCGACGATCCAAGGTCAGATACTCGATACCAACATCAAGCATGAATTTCAGACGAGACTCGATCTCTTTGAAGACCACCTTGGCGATAGTGCGTTCCTTATCCGAAATTTCGAGACCCGTGAAATAATCATGGGCCTGTGAAATGGACATACGTGTCACATCGACGACGTTCTTGCCACCGATAAGCACATGCAATGCTTCCTCACGCAGACGCGCTCCCTTACATGTCTCGCACGGCTCGTCACCAAAAATATATTTCGTACCCAAACCATTACAGGTCGGACATGCGCCATAGGGTGAGTTAAACGAGAAAAGGCGCGGCTCGACTTCAGGATAAGCATATCCGTCGTACGGGCACATGAATTTGACCGACATCAATTTCTCGCCACGCGGATCTTCGATCTTCAAAAGACCATTTGATTCATGAACAGCACGTTCGATCGCTTCAGAAAGTCGCTCGCGCACGGTTTTAGCATTGTCCTTGAATTCGCTCACATAAAACTCGTCGATAAGGATATCGATATCGTGCTTTTTATTCTTTTCAAGCTCGATACGCTCGCGCAGCTTTTTGACCTGACCGTCGACCTTGGCTGTTTCGTAACCTTTACCCAGATAGTCATAGAGCATCTGATAGTATTCTCCCTTTCGTCCGACCACTACCGGCGCATAAATGCGAACTTTCGATTTATCGACAGCGACTCCCATGACTTTTACTGCCTTTTCATCCGCTGCGTGCGATTGAGTGGTTCCCTTGCCCGAGACGTCAGCAATGATCGCTTCCAAAATCTCTTCGTTGGAAAGACGCTTGATCTCGCGATTACAGATCAAGCAGTGAGGATGACCGATACGTGCAAAAAGCACGCGCAGATAATCATAAATTTCGGTCTGAGTCGCTACCGTCGATCGCGGGTTGTTTGAATGGGATTTCTGATCGATGGAAATTGCCGGCGAAAGACCAGCAATCTCGTCAACATCCGGCTTTTGCATTTGGCGCAAGAATTGGCGCGCATACGACGAAAGTGATTCAACATAGCGACGCTGACCTTCGGCGAAAATGGTGTCGAATGCCAAAGAAGATTTACCTGATCCCGAGAGACCGGTAAACACCACCATCTTGTTGCGCGGCATCTCGACCGTGATGTTCTTCAGGTTGTGCGTACGCGCACCTTTAACGACGATCTTTTCGGCGCCGGGGTTAAAGTCGGTTTTTGACGGCTTTTTTGCTGACATTTGGCGGAATATAGCACAAAATAGGCCATTTGGCCACCACCCAACTAATCTTTTCTCTTCTTCTTTTTCTTGGTTGCCGTCGCAGGAGCAATTCCATCTAATTTGTCATACAGCACCTGAATTTCGTCGCGCAGAATGGCCGCGGTCTCGAAGTCGAGCGCTTTGACCGCTTCGTTCATTTCAGCTTCTTTCTTTTTAATGACAGCTTTTGGATTTTTTTTGAATTCCGCTTCATCGACGCGCAATTCTTCAGCCACCGCTTTCTGATGTTCAGATTGCAATTGGTCAGCGATCGACTTGATCGCTTTCACAATAGTCTTCGGTGTAATGCCGTGCTCTTTGTTATAAGCTTCCTGAAGTAAGCGGCGGCGGCGAGTTTCTTTTACTGCACGGTCAATCGATCCGGTTACCTGGTCAGCATATATAATGACGCGACCTTCTGCATTACGCGCAGCACGGCCAATAATCTGGATCAAGGACGTTTCGGAGCGCAAAAATCCTTCTTTATCCGCATCAAGAATGCCGATCAAAGCCACTTCCGGCAAGTCCAATCCTTCACGAAGCAAATTCACTCCAACCAGCACGTCGAAATCTCCTTTACGGAAATTTGTCAGAATTTCGATACGTTCAATTGTCTTAATGTCGCTGTGCAAATATTCGGCACGAATCTTGCGCTCCTTCAAAAAATCAACCAAGTCTTCTGCCATCTTTTTGGTGAGCGTTGTTAGAATGACGCGGAAGCCAGCTTTGATTGTCTTTTCCGCCTCGACTATAGAGTCTGCGATCTGGCCTCTGAATTCGCCTTTTTCGACAACTGGACGTATGTCGATCACCGGATCCAAAAGACCGGTCGGGCGGATCAGTTGCTCGACGATCTGGCTCGAATTCTTGCGCTCATATTCAGCCGGAGTTGCCGAGGTGTAGATTGCCTGACCGATCGACTTTTCGAATTCAACAAACTGAAGTGGCCTATTGTCTTTGGCTGAAGGCAGACGGAAGCCGTGCTCGACCAACGTTTCCTTGCGTGACTGATCGCCGGCGTACATGCCACCGATCTGTGGAACTGTTACGTGCGATTCGTCGATCACCGTCAAAAAGTCCGCCGTACCATCTGGCTTATGCGGAAAATACGACAATAATGTGTCTGGCGGCTCGCCTGGCAATTTGCCTGAAAAATGACGCGAGTAGTTTTCGATGCCGTTGCAGTATCCGATCTCGCGAATCATGGCCAGATCATATGTAGTGCGGCGCTTCAGGCGTTCGGCTTCGAGGATTTTTCCTCCTTTATCAAATTGTTTTAACTGCGCATCCAATTCAGCTTTGATAGTTTGGAAAGCGCGCTCGACTTGGCCTTTATCGGTAATGAAATGCTTTGCCGGAAAGAGAAAAAAGACGTCAATTGATTTTCGCAAAGCGCGCGTCACCGGATCTATCTGGTCGATCGCCGAAATGCGCTCGTCTTCAAATGAAATCCGGTATATCGTTTCTTCGTTCACCGGCATCACTTCGATCATATTTCCTACCGCACGCAATTGTCCCGGTTCCAAATCGGCGTTGGTGCGTTCGAAATGGATGCCGATCATGCGGCGGATCATTTCGGCTCGATCAGCCTTCATGCCCTTTTCGATGCGCATGTTTACTTTCTCGTATTCCTTCGGCGAACCAAGGCCGTAGATGCATGATACCGACGCCACGATAATGACATCCTTTCTGGTGAGCAACGCCTGAGTCGAAGCATGACGCAGCTTTTCGATCTCGGCATTGATCATCGCTTCCTTTTCGATATACGTATCAGTGTGGGGCATGTACGCCTCGGGCTGATAATAGTCGTAATACGAAACAAAATAATGCACCGCGTTGTTCGGAAAAAATTCCCGGTATTCTTGAGCCAATTGCGCTGCCAAGGTTTTATTGTGCGCGATGACCAAGGTCGGCTTGCCGATCTGTGCAATCACATTGGCACAGGTAAAGGTTTTGCCCGAGCCCGTAACACCCAAAAGTGTCTGGTGGCGCATACCCTTTTTGACCCCTTCCACAAGAGCCTGTATGGCTTTCGGTTGGTCTCCGGCCGGCTTAAATTCGTTGTTGATCTTAAACAGACTTGCCATCTGGACACTATATCACTAGTATGCCAAGAGAGACAGATTTTCCATGAAGCACCTACTCATTGAACACAGCACCGTGTTTCGCGACAGACTATTCGCAGTGAACGAATTCCAGACTGGTAATCCCGATATCAATATCGCCATCACAAAGATAAGCACACGCTATCCGATCAATGAAGGAACATGGGCAGTAAACGACAAATCAACGATGGTGGTAATCGTCGCAGAAGGTCATGGCAAAATCGTTGTCGAAGACAACGAAACTCCCATCCGTAAATTTTCCATGATTGAGATCCCAGCTGGTGAGAAATATATCTGGAAATCCGATGGAGGACCATTCATGCCTCTTGTCCTGATTATTGCTTCCCACCCTGCTTGGATACCGGAACAGCACCGAACGATCGGTTAGCCACAAAGCTGCGCGATATGCGCCGCTTTTTTTATTTTCTGGACAGCAAATGAAGAAAAAGCCCCGCAAAGACACTCTGTGTCTTTGCGGGGCTTACCCATCAAGCTGGTAAAGGCGAAGCGGGCGGATACGGTGGCAGAACTTCGCTCGGAACATTCGATGCCAAAGCGAGCCTTTTCCGCAATGCTTCCGGGTTGTCGTTTATTTCGGCCGGAGTCAATCCGGCATTCCTTACGAAACCGTGACGAACCGAGGAAAGCGGAAATATCTCCTCGGGATATTCGGCAGGCTTCGGTTTTTCAATCTTCCGAAGCTCCTCAATGGGCATCCAACGATCGAACCAATTCGTGTCTTCGGGAAGGTAGGCGTTGTAAAAGAGAAGCACTCGCTCGTTTACACCCTGAACCCGCGCCCATCCCTGCTGACCATGCTTAATCCCCGACTGAGTCAACCGAAAGCGTGTTTTACTATCGGATGATTTTTTCTTATAAACAATGATAACAGCGTTCACTTTATACCTTTCGTATTGGGTTAACCGACTTTATTTGGAGCAGACAAAGAACAAACCGGGCTCTCGTTCGAGAGCCCGGTTTTGGTTTCGTACTTCTTGCGCCCTAGCTTTGCACGAAATCACAACCCGACCCTCGAACAGAAGTCCAAAGGACGCGCTTGGTTGCAATATAAAACTTCGTGCTGAAAAATGACATGCAGATAATTTTACACACAAGCGGCAAAATCACAACTATTGACAATAGTGTATATATGTGTAATATAAGAGTTAGTCTCGTTCTTACTCCCATGCATATGATTAATGTGTCTGAGTCAGTTGATAGCTCAGCGGTTGCTCCAGCTTCCGCTTCCCAAATGGTCGACATCATAAACAGAAAGATTGTCGTCCCCTGTGCAACGGATCTGGTACTGAAACTCCTCAGGGAATGCCGCAGAAAAGACATGCCCTGGCAGTACTATTTGAAAATCACCGGCGAGGTGAAACCCCTGCCGGAAGATACGCCGAAGCAGATCCGGATCGTCCAAGCCAAGGGAAGCTGTCGTCTTATCATCCGGTGTGAAGGCCGAAGTCATGAAGGCTTCCTCTGGTGTGCTGGCGGCATGGACTCTCGCGACTTGGCGCTCGCACTCTTGACGCATGCGGATGTACACAATTCTGTTTACGTCCCTACGGAGTCCGACCCGCTTCCATTGCTCTCACAGATTGCGGAACAGAAAAAACCGCACCGCAAAAAGAAGGTGCACCTTCCAAGCGCTGCAGATCTACTGACATTGCGGCAGCTTCAGCGGCGGGTCAAGTCCAACATTCGATCCCTCAGCTTCGAAAAGAGGCAGGTCGAATGGTATACAAACGGCCTCGCACGCGCAAAAAAGCGCCTGGCGACTGAAAAACTCACCCAGTCCAAGCTCATGAAAAAGGTCAAATCCTTCCTTAAGAAGACACAGACCGCATAAGTTGGGACCTCAAACCATCCTCCGTTTTAAGCGGTTGGGTGGTTTTTTATATATATTTCGACCGTTACAGAAAAAAGCCCCGGACTAGCCGGAGCTTAAAAGAACACTACTTCGTTGCGGCTTCCAGACCATGTCCTTGGCATCAAAAATAAATTCACAATCTGGACTTGGACGAAGCATGTATCCGATCTGTTTATCCCGAGGGGTTTCAACCTCATGTTTGCACATGATGTCACGATACATGGTACCCTCGAATAATTCTGGCTTGCCGCCATTTCTTATCAGTATCTTATGGATCATACCCGGACATACTACGAACACATGCCGCTGTATGTCGCATAAATCAAAAGGCTCGCGTTGGAAGCGCGAGCCCGAAACCCGAAGGTTTCAAATTGAAGCCAAAAAGAGGAGTCTCTTCGAAATCAGCAGCATACCCCCAGCCGCCGGAGATATTTCATTAGACAAGAACACAGTTGCCTTTGCCTCTAACCCGTACAAATGTGTCTTGTGAGGGAACCACTGGGTACGGAACTCGTAGTAGCCTGAATTACTCTGTAAACTGCCTATCGAGAAGACGACGTGACGGCTTATTGTTATTTCTTCGGACCGAAGTTTGGCTTTGGGCCAAACCACAGACCAATGAACAACTGTATAAGCGTGCTCATGTATTTTTCCTTTTTTGTGTTTGTCCAATCTCGGATGAGACTGGAAAGAACTGAACTCTTGCGAGTTCTAAGAGTAATGATACTCGCTACACTACGCTTTGTAAAGTGTTCATGTTTCCGCGCAACCCCTAATCCGGGGAAAACCAGTGGATAAGGTGTGGGAAGGCTGTTGCTAATCCCGTTTATAACGATTCAAAAACTCTTTTTTTAATTTGTCAAAGGTTCCATCGATAAGAGCGGCTCGCATTTGCGCAACCAGACCAACAATAAAGTGGACATTATGGATCGAACAAAGCATTGCTCCTAACATTTCCCGCGAGCGGTACAAATGTGCAATAACGGCGCGTGAATACTGTCTGCAAGCATAACAATCACAGTCGTCTTCAATAGGAGTGAGGTCCGATTTGTATCGTTCATTGCCGATATGGATCTTGCCGTCCTTAGTATAGACCGTACCATGACGACCCAAGCGCGTCGGAGCAACACAATCGAATGTGTCGCAACCGTTTTCAACACCCTCAAATAAATCTTCCGGTTCGCCGATGCCCAAAAGGTGGCGCGGCTTCCCTTCCGGTAGTACTTCGTTCACCCATCTTACCGCGGTATGCAAATCATTTTTATCAAATGAGCCACCGATACCGAAACCATCAAAATCTAGAGCACCCAAAACCGAGGCGCTTTCTTTTCGTAAGTCTTCATGGCGACCTCCCTGCACCACGCCGAACAAAGCCTGTGTTTCGGCATTTAGCCGTGATTTATGGAAATCAAGACTGCGCTTGGCCCAACGGTGTGTTCGATCCAATGCTTCGCGCTGATAGGTACGTGGTTCAGATGGCGATGTGCACTCGTCGAATGCAAACATTATGTCCGCACCGATCGTGTGCTGAATTTCAATCGAACGCTCGGGCGTTATGAAATGGATCGAGCCATCAAATGGCGACTTAAAAGCCGCTCCATCATGGTCTATTTCTACCAATCGTGGCTGGGCATCTTCTCGCTCTGTGTCATCTTCACGTGGGCCGATAAGCGGCACCACCGGCGCGTCTTTAAGCACCTTTGAAATATTCTTGCCATAGCCCGCTCCCAAAGAAAAAACTTGGAAACCGCCTGAATCGGTAAAGGTTGGACCGCCCCAGCACATCATATTCTGTATACCTCCCATTTTGCGGACCAACTCTTCACCCGGCTGCATGTACAAATGATACGTATTGGCGAGCACCGCCTGAGCACCTGCTTCTTTTACCATTTCAGGCGTCAAACCGCGCACCGCAGCTTTTGTCCCCACAACAATAAACGCCGGCGTTTGAATATCTCCGTGCGGCGTATGGATGATGCCTGCCCGACCCAAGCGACCATCGAGTTTTTTAGTAATCTCGAACGAGAGAGGTTTTTTCACGAAGCCACTCTATCACATTTGACAAGAGTTGCGAATAAAGTGTACGATCAGAAAGGACTCTTTCACCCCTCCCCATGAATTCCCGCCATTATCAGCTACTCTGGTGGTTTGGAAGATGGCTTGTGG
>JGI11643J12802_10005382_pt1 | contig 10336 bp, 10 predicted proteins | sample IowConreferecore_FD_12802 | JGI IMG/M metagenome (IMG submission 12802)
CGCCGTCCGCGATGCGACCCGAAATGCCGGCGCGCGTGAAGTACATGTTGTCGAACAACCGATGGCCGCAGCGATCGGTATCCGTCTTCCTATACATGAACCAGCTGGCAACATGGTGATCGACATCGGCGGCGGAACATCTGACATCGCAGTTATATCGCTTGGCGGTGTGGTGCGCTCGAAGTCTTTGAAGATTGCCGGAGACCGTCTGAATTCAGATATCCAGTCATACATTCGTAACGAATTCAAAATTTTGGTCGGTGAAAAAACTGCTGAAGAAGTAAAAATCAAATTGGGCGTCGTGGTACCAGAATCGGCTCCACATGAAGCAGCAATTCGCGGTCGTGATCTGGTCACAGGATTGCCACGTGAGGTAGTTCTTACCGACGCGGATATCCGCGAAGCAATTTCACAGTCGATCGGTAACTTGGTCGAGTCGGTCAAAGAAGTGCTTGAAACGACTCCTCCCGAGATTCTTGCCGACGTCATGAATCGCGGCATCTATCTGGTGGGTGGCGGTGCACTGATTCGCGGCCTCGATAATCTCATCGAAGAGTATGTGAAAATTCCTGTCCACATCGCAGACGATCCTTTGACTGCTGTGGCACGCGGCGCAGGCGTTATACTAGAGGACATTGAAGCGTATCATGACGTTTTGATCGAGAACGAGGATGACCTACCTAAAGCGCAGTAACCCGCGGGAAAAAAAGAGCAAAGCATATATAGCTTGTGCCGCTCTTGCGATCCTGATCCTTCTTGTTATTCATTTCTTTTTGCCCGGTTTCTTCAGAGGAATTTTTGTGCCGGCCGGTTCGGCTGCATGGCAGACCGAAGAGGGAACCGAGACTTTTTTGGGCTCGTTGCGTACGAAATATTCGCTCTCCAAAGAGAACGCTGACTTGAAGGCACGACTCGAGCAGAAAGGAATTGATGCTCTTCTGTTACAGGCGGCTCTTGCCGAGAACGAGTCTCTTAAATCGCTTGTTCATCGAACGAACGTAGGTGATGATATTTTGGCCACAGTACTTTCGCGTCCGCCACAATCGCCGTATGACACACTTACGCTTGATGTTGGTGCTGATGAAGGTGTGTCGGTTGGCGATAAAGTCTATGCGCCTGGAGGTATTGTTATCGGTGATATTGCCGAAGCGTCTTCGGGAACATCCAAAGTCCTTCTGTATTCATCTCCGGGCAGGATCGTGCCGGCTATCGTCGGATCATCAACAACTCAGATCCAAGCCATGGGCAAAGGGGGCGGTGATTTCTCAGCAAAGCTTCCGGCTGAAATCCATGTATCCAAAGGCGATGTGGTACTGATGCCATCGATGCGTATTCACACTTTAGGTGCAATAGAAGCGATCGAGTCCGATTCGACCGATTCTTTTCAAACCGTTTTATTTACGCTGCCGGTTAATATACACGAGCTGTGTTTCGTGACGGTCGACCGCAGCGGAAAATAATATGAATCGCACGATCACCGATATTGTTTTGATCCTCTCTATTCTCTTCCTGCCGTGGTGGGTGTCTGCGGCGCTTTTATTGGTTGCGTGCTTCTATTTCCATCATTTTTTCGAAGCCTTTGTCTTTGGAATCATGGCTGACGCCCTGTATGCTGCTCCACATGCGTTTCATAATTTTCCGCATCTGGGCGTGATCTTTGCCGCGGTCTCTTTTCTCCTTTCCGCGCTCATTCGCGAACGATTGGCGCTGTAAAGCATATTCCTGTCAACCACTGTACGGTGTTAGAATATCGCCATGAACCTGCGCCGCCGTCAGAAATCGGCGATCTCTTCCAGCTGGCGGAAGGAGATCGATCCGGATGAAATTTTTTTGGATTCAAAAAATCTGCCGGACTTCGATGTGCATCAGTTTGAAGGTCGCATTGAAAAGCCGATCGGTCTGGGTGCTATCATCGGTCTCTTGATCTCGTTTGCCTGTATCTTTCTTTTACTCTTAGGTAAAGCGTGGGCGCTTCAGGCAAAAGATGGTGCACAGTACGCCGCAATGAGCGAATCGAACGCGCTCGACGAGACGACGGTCTTTTCCCAGCGTGGCGCAATCTTCGACAGGAACGGTCAGAAGCTTGCTTGGAACCGAGTTGATCCCGACAACATGGATTTCTCGGCACGGGCTTATACCGAACTGCCGGGCCTTTCGCATGTTTTGGGTTATGTTCGCTATCCGGCGAAAGACAAACAGGGAACGTACTATCGCACGGACTTCGAAGGCGTTTCTGGCGTGGAAAAATTCTGGAACAAAGAATTGCAGGGTACATACGGCACGCGCGTGGTCGAGACGGATGCGTTGGGTAATGTCACGTCTGAATCAGTCATCAAGCCACCGGTCGATGGACAAAATTTGATACTTTCTATCGACGCAACGCTTCAATCACGCATGTTTCAGGCAATTTCAAACTTGGCCAAGCGCGTTGGATTCACCGGTGGGGCAGGCATTGTCATGAATGTGCACACAGGCGAAGTTTTGGCCATGACAAGTTATCCGGAATTTTCGAACACCGTCATGGCCGACGGTTCAGACGCCAAAGCGATTTCAAGTTACTTGACCGACACTGCCGGCAAACCTTTTCTGAACCGTATCACCGGTGGCCTGTATACGCCTGGTTCGATCGTAAAGCCCTATGTTTCGATCGCAGCTCTTGAAGAAAAAGTGATCGATCCAAGCAAACAGATTTTGTCGACTGGATCGATCAGCATTCCGAATCCGTATGACCCCACAAAAAAAACAACATTCATGGACTGGCGTCCGCAGGGCCTAGTTGACATGAGAAAGGCGATCGCCGTTTCTTCGAACGTTTATTTCTATGAAGTGGGCGGGGGTTTCCAGGATCAGAAAGGGCTTGGTATCGATAACCTTAATAAATATTTCGCACTCTTCGGCTTCGGACAAAAACCGCCGGAAGGTTTTTTCAGCGGACCTTCGGGCACGGTACCATCGCCTTCGTGGAAGGAAAGAGTTTTCCCCGGCGATCCGTGGCGCATCGGTGATACCTATTTCACAGCGATCGGTCAGTACGGTTTCCAGGTCACGCCGCTTCAAATGATTCGTGCGCTGTCGTCTGTTGCTAATGGTGGCACGTTCCTTACTCCCACCATTTTAAAAACGGGCACATCGACGCCGGTTGTTGGCGAGACGGTTCCCGTTAATCCGGCAGATTTTCAGATCGTCCGCGAAGGCATGCGGCAGGGCGCTTTGATTGGAACAGCAAGTGGTCTTAATGTTCCGTATGTGAAAATCGCGGCAAAAACTGGTACTGCTGAACTTGGTGTTTCAAAAGCTTTCGTTAACTCGTGGGTGACTGGTTTTTTTCCATACGAAAGCCCGAAATATGCCTTTGTTGTCATGATGGAACATGGTCCGCGCGCAAATGTATATGGAGCCACAGCGGCCATGCGCGAAGTGTTTGATTGGATGCACGCGACCGATTCTGACTATCTTAAATAGCCATTCTGTGGTATCATACGGCGACTATCAATTCCAAGCAGACAATTCAATATTTCCATGATGGACACGACCAAATATCTCACCAAGGAAAAGTACGACGAGTTGGCAAAAGAGCTCGAGACCTTGCGTACGGTCAAGCGTAAAGAGGTTGCTCAGAACCTCGAGTATGCGCGCGCCCTGGGTGATCTTTCCGAAAATACCGAATATCAGGAAGCCCGCGAATCACAGGCTATGGTTGAAGACCGCATCCAGGTTATCGAGAACACCCTGAAGACCGCAGAAATTGTCCACGAACTTCACGGCGACAGCGTATCAATGGGTTCCGAAGTCACTGTTGAAAAAGCTGGAGCGAAAGACAAGCAAACATTCAAGATTGTTGGCTCCGACGAGACTGACACGCTTTCGGGCAAGATCTCGAACCTTTCTCCACTGGGCTCGGCGCTCTTGGGTAAGAAGCGCGGCGAGACCGTCAAGGTAAAAACTCCGAAGGGGGAAATCTCTTACAAGATCGTTTCGGTTAAATAAGCTTTAACGCTGCATGGCAAGCCTCGACGAGATACGCGCGGGACGTTTGCACAAGCTCGCTCTTTTGAAAGAAGCGGGCATGGACGCGTATCCGGCCAAGGTGCCGCGCGATATGTCGCTCGGCCAAGCTAAAGCGACCTTCAAAGATCATGAAGCGTCCGGAAAGGCGGTGTCGTTGTCGGGTCGCGTCATGGCGGTGCGCGGACAGGGTGCCATATTTTTCGTCGTGCTTGATGACGGAACGGCGCGTTTCCAGGCGGTCTTCAAAAAGGATGAAACTGACGCAAAGCTTTTCAAGCTCTTCGTCGATGCTGCTGATGTCGGTGATATTGTTTCGGTCACCGGCACATTCTTTGTAACGCAAAAAGGGGAAGAAAGCGTTCAGGTGAAATCGTGGACGATGGCATCGAAGTCTTTAGCACCGCTGCCTGAAAAGTGGCACGGCCTCACCGACGAAGACGAACGCTTCCGCAAGCGCTACCTGGACATGGTTATGACCCCTGAATTGCGCGAGCTCTTCATGAAGAAGTCCAAATTTTGGGACGTGACGCGCACCTTTTTGAAAGTGAATGGCTTTTTGGAAGTCGAGACTCCCACCATCGAGACTACGACCGGCGGCGCTGAAGCTCGTCCGTTCGAAACTCATCACAACGATTTTGATATCGATGTCTTCATGCGTATTTCGGTAGGTGAATTGTGGCAGAAGCGCCTTATGGCCGCAGGCTTTCCGAAGACCTTCGAGATCGGCCGTGCCTATCGTAACGAAGGCTCGAGCCCCGAACATCTTCAGGAGTTCACGAATATGGAGTTCTACTGGGGCTATGCCGATTACCGCGACGGCATGCGCTTGGTCCAGGAGCTGTATCGTACGATCGCTCGCGAAGTGTTTGGTACAACAAAGTTTACGACGCGCGGCCACACCTTTGATTTGGCTGACGAATGGAAAGAGGTCAATTATGTCGATGAGGTGAAGCGCCAGACAGGTATCGATGTCCTTACCGCGAGCGAAAAGGAGATGGAGGCGAAGCTTCGCGAGCTGGGCGTCACATACGAAGGTGCGAACAAAGAACGCCTCACTGACACCTTGTGGAAGTATTGCCGCAGAAATATTTCCGGCCCTGCGTTTTTGACTCATCATCCGAAGCTGGTATCGGCTTTGGCAAAGGAATCCAAGGATCGTCCAGGCACCGTCGAGCGCTTTCAGGTTCTTTTGGCAGGCAGCGAAATTGGTAACGGCTATTCTGAATTGAATGATCCGGTCGATCAGCGCTCGCGTTTCGAGATCCAGAAGAAACTGATCGAATCCGGCGACGAAGAAGCAATGATGCCGGACTGGGAATTCGTTGACATGCTTGAACACGGTATGCCTCCGACCTGCGGTTTCGGTTTCGGCGATCGTCTGTTCGCATTCCTGGTAGACAAGCCATTGCGCGAGACCGTTTTGTTCCCGCTCATGAGGCCGAAGGGAGGAAAGTAATTTGACTTTTATAATAATTATTGTATCTTTTTATTTGGACTCCTGTTTTCCTGCATTGAAACCTCAAATAAGGATAATGAATGAACCTCCAAGAGATTCAGCTTCAGTTCGCCCGCATTCTTCTGAAAAAGGAAACATGCGATAAATATGCCCCGGATTCCGTGCTCTGCTCGGAAGAAGAGATCGTGGGCGAGATCGATGACACGGTCACACGTTCGCTTTTTTCTCTTAACTCGAGATTAACGATTTACCTCGACGATTTCCGGACAGCTCACGGTCTTACGTCGCCAAGTGGATTCCTGACTTCGCGATCGGGAGTCAAAAATCTCGAGCATCTTGAAGCGCTGGTATTTCATTGTAATCTGGCTTCAAAACTTATTCAGTCCGTCAATCATGCCTTTTGGTTTCAAGTTGGGAACAATTTTCCCCAGATCGGGGCGAGCGGCAAGCATGTGAGCATCAGATCCGGCTGGATCATCGCGGTCGATGATATTAAGCGGCAATGCCCGACATGTTTCGACCTTACTACTGATACGTGCGGTACTTAGCCTTGATACAAGCGCCCTTAGATGGGGCGCTTTTTTCTTGTGCGAAATCGGTCTGACGTTATCCACAGAAATCTGGGAATTCGTGTATCAATGTGGGACGAAGTGTTATAAAATTACATGCAAGTGGGAAACGGTGGAAAATTATTTCCGCCCGCTCTCACTGTGCGCATCATGCTTATCGGCGAATATACACATTCGATAGACGAAAAAAATCGCATCTCGCTCCCGGTTCGATTCCGCGAGAAGATGGGAAAAAAAGTCGTGGTCACTCCCGGCCTCGATCACTGTCTGTTCGTGTTCACGCCGAAAGAATGGGAACGCATTGCTGGCAAACTTTCCGAAGCATCGCTTGGTGCGTCCGACAACAGATCGTTCTCCCGATTTATGTTCGGCGGCGCGGTCGAAGCTGATATCGACTCTATTGGTCGCATACTCGTGCCGGATTTCCTGCAAGAGTGGGCGAACCTCAAAGGCAAGGTCGCGGTCGTTGGCGTGCAGTCGCGCGTCGAGATCTGGAACGACAAAGCATGGGGTGAATACAAGAAGGGTGTGGAAGGCAAGGCAGGGGCCTTGGCTGAAAAGCTGGGCCAGGTAGGCGTGCTCTAATTCGAAAGATTAGATGCACGAATCGGTACTTTTACAAGAAACGATTGACGGACTCGAGTTGCGCGACGGCGACGTAGTCGTCGACGGAACGTTGGGCCGGGCAGGACATTCGATCGAAATGGTCAAGCGGGTGAAAGTTCGCTTGATTGGCATCGACCGTGATGCGCAGGCGATTGAAGAATCGCGTGCAAAATTGTCCGCAGCCGGTGCCAACTTCGAATTGCACCAGGGTAATTTCGCTGATATGAAATCGATTCTCGCTTATGCGGGCGTCGAGCATGTCAACAAAGTGATTCTCGATCTTGGTGTTTCGTCGCCGCAAATTGATTCGTCGGGGCGCGGATTTTCGTTCAAAGAGAACGAACCGCTCTCGATGACGATGGAGCGCGAACCGTCTGCGGACGCATTCACTGCGCGCGACATCGTGAACGGCTGGGCAGAAGAGGATATCGCTAATGTGATATATGCCTACGGCGAAGAACGATATGCGCGACGGATTGCTCGTGGCATTGTTACTGCTCGTGAAATCGCTCCGATCGAAACAACACATCAGTTAGTCGAGATCATCCAGCGCTCTGTTCCGTTCATGTATCGCCATGGCAGGATTCATCCGGCAACCCGGACGTTCCAAGCCTTGCGCATCGCAGTGAATGACGAACTCCGGTCAATCGAACGCGGACTCGATGCAACGCTTTCAGTTCTTCAACCGGAAGGGCGCATTGCGGTCATCTCGTTCCATAGCCTGGAAGATCGCATCGTCAAAGAGCGATTCAGGAAATGGGAAGGTGAGGGAACGGGGAAGCAGGCGACAAAAAAGCCAATTGTTCCAAGCGAAGCGGAGATCGAGCGAAATCCGCGATCGCGCAGCGCGAAATTGAGAATTTTTATACGAAGGTGATGGTTCTGCCGGTTATTACAAGCTTGGTTACAACAGAATGACACAATACGTACAGGAAAAAGTAGAAACGATGGAAAGGCCGGTGACGGCATGGGCTTTGTGCGGACTTATTGTTGCGCTGGCATTCGTTTATGCATACTTTGTGCATCTTTCGATCGGCAACGCAGTGGCTGCACGCGAAGCACAAGATGCAGCTTCGACCTTATCTGCGCGGGTAAGCTCGCTTGAGTCCCGCTATATCGCCGCGAAGTCATCGGTCACCGAATCTGACATTGCTCGCCTGGGTCTTGCTGCTCCGGCATCGGCACCGGTGTACATTGCAGCGGGCACAGCGGCGTCACTTTCCTTTAATCGCTAGACGTTATGTCGAAAGCGATAGGCGAACGGCACGAAAGGATACGTACCGGACGCCTTCATATTCTTGCGGCTGCGATCTGTTTGTTTGCTCTTGTGCTCGTGGGCCGGTTGTATCAAGTTCAAGTTGTGCACGGCGACGAGTATGCTGCACAGGCTGATCGCCAATATGTTCATCGCAGTGCGACTCTTTTTGATCGCGGTACTATTTTATTTTCGCCTAAATCTGGCGAGCCATTCCCGGCTGCCACTTTGTTAACGGGATACACCATTGCACTTTCTCCTTCGCAGATGGATCATCCTGAAGATGTTTTTAATGCTCTGTCGGGGCTTGTGCCTTTGGGCGACGATGCTCTCTTGAAGAAAATTGAGGCCGAGAAAAGTTATGTCGAGGTGGCCAAGGGCGTTGATGAAGAAACTGCTGACCGCATTTCGAATTTGCATCTTTCTGGTGTGACCGAATCGGCAGAGCGTCGTCGTGTCTATCCGGGTGGTCCGCTTGCGGCGAATACCTTGGGTTTTGTTGGTTTCGGAGAAGATGGTACGACGCTTTCGGGTCGTTATGGACTTGAAAAATATTATGACGGCGTGCTTTCGCGACAAGCGACTGGTGGATCGGGCAATTTCTTTGCACGCATCTTTGCAAACCTTGGTGATGACAAGGCGAGCGATTCTGAGGGCGACATCATTACGACCATCGAGCCGACCGTTCAGGCAGAGCTTGAAAAGAAAATTGCGGGAGTTATGGCGACCTGGCAATCCGACATATCTGGGGGCATCATCATGGACCCTTCAACGGGCGAAGTGTATGCCTTGGCCGTCTCGCCATCTTTTGATCCAAATGAATTCCAGAAAGAGACCGATGCATCGGTGTACGGAAATCCTTTGGCTGACCGCGTCTATGAAATGGGCTCGATCGTAAAGCCGGTGGCTATGGCCGCGGGTATCGATGCGGGCGCGGTGACGCCCACCACGTTGTATGATGACACCGGATCGGTCGTCGTGAACGGCGCGAAGGTATCGAACTTCGACGGCCGCGCCCGTGGTGTCATTCCTATGCAGGAAGTCTTGAGTCAATCTCTGAACGTTGGTATGGCCTTTGTGGCACAGAAACTTGGTAATGAACGCCTGACTGAATATTTCAAAAAATTTGGCTTCGGTACCGAGACCGGCGTCGATCTGCCGGGCGAGGCACGTGGTCTTACCAAGAACCTCGAGAGTCCGCGCGATATCGAACACGTTACAGCAGCCTTCGGACAGGGAATTGCTCTTACCCCGATTCAAACCGTGCGTGCTTTGTCTGCCTTGGGCAACGGCGGCTTCTTGCCGAATCCTCACTTGGTTCGCGAGATCCGTTATGAAGACGGCACGGTACGCAAACCGGCCTATGATGACACTAAACGCGCCATATCGCCCCAGACCAGCGAGACGATCACGCGGATGCTTGTTACGGTTGTCGACAACGCTCTTTTGGGTGGTACCGTAAAGCTTCCTCATTATTCGATCGCAGCCAAAACCGGTACGGCCCAGATCCCAAGCCCTCAAGGCGGATACTATAAAGACCGTTATCTGCACTCGTTTTTCGGATATTTCCCTGCCTATGATCCTAAATTCATTGTCTTTTTGTTCACTGTCTATCCAAAGGGTGCCGAATACGCATCACATACGCTTACACAGCCGTTCATTGACCTGGCGAAGTTCTTGATTAATTATTATGACGTTCCGCCAGACCGATAAGAGCCATGAAAAAATTTTTCCGAAATACTGTTATCAGACTGCTCACATGGGAAGCGAAAGTTGCTTTGCGGCATCATAAGCCGAAGATTGTTGCCGTAACAGGGAACGTGGGCAAGACTTCGACCAAAGACGCGATACACGCGGTGGTATCGCTTGCGTTTGAAGCGCGCAAAAGCGAAAAAAGTTTTAATAGCGAAATCGGTTTGCCGCTTGCGGTGTTGGGTCTGGATAACGCATGGTCTTCGGCGTCGGGTTGGGCGAAGAATTTGTGGAAGGGGCTGTGGGTGGCGATAGGACCATCATATCGTTTTCCGGAATGGCTCGTGCTTGAAGTTGGTGCGGATCATCCTGGCGATATCGAAACGGCCACAGAATGGCTGAAGCCTGACATTGCCGTTTTGACGCGCATGTCCGACATTCCTGTCCATGTCGAAAATTTCCCGGATGCGCAATCGGTTTTGGAAGAAAAAATGTATCTGGCCAAGGCCTTGAAGCCTGGCGGCACGATTGTCTGGAATTTGGATGACGCGCAGTTCCAGAAAGCGCTTCTGGATATTGATGCGAAAAAAGCTACATACGGTGCAGCGAAGGGTGCCGACGTGTCGGTACGCGAAACCGAAGCGTTGTATGATGGTTCACCGCTTTCACTTCCGCGTGGGCAGTACGGTATTTTTGCGGTGCGAAATTCGACGGGCTCGATGCATGAAGCGCGTGTCGAATTGGAAGGTG
>JGI11643J12802_10090376_pt1 | contig 10327 bp, 9 predicted proteins | sample IowConreferecore_FD_12802 | JGI IMG/M metagenome (IMG submission 12802)
TTATCCTTGATCTCGACCATTGCTACGTTTTCTGGTTCTATCTCTACAATGACTATCTTATCTTCATTTAGCATAATAACATCGCCGTGTCTGAGATGCGTACCTGGTGGAAGGGTCAAAGCAATATCCGTACCCTTGTCAGAAGTCTTTCTCATCCTGACTCGTTGTGACTCTAATCTATTGATTTTTATAGTTTCACAGACTTTTCTTGTACACATCTCAACATATTTTTCTCCAATCTTCTTATCCTTCTTGATATTTCCAACCACCGAGTCGATCGTGATCAACTTTTTTTACCTCCTATCTCATTTATTGTCGTCATCTTTGCTTCACGTTTTTTCTTTACTGCTTCAATCATATTGAACAACCTTTGTGTATAGTCTACATGACCATAATGATCAAAAGCTGATCTTCTATCAATATTTGCAAAAATAAGTCCTCTATCTCCAATTCTTACTTTGGCACCTTTCTCAAATTTTTCAACAATAACACAGGTCGTAACTTTATGGTCAGGATAATCAAGGTTAAGGTGCGAAGCAGGATCTACCAGACCTGACATTGATTCGATTCTACCCGCCACAATGATAACATGTCTTATCTTTGTAGGATCTATTATGATCAAGTTTTCGTCAGTATTAGATTCTTCAACGCAGTGACGAATTAACAATAGATGATTTTACCTCTTTGTTTCTGACATGGCCTGTTGACTCAGATCCTCTGCTGCCAAGTTTCTATCTATACGCAAAACAGATTTAGCTATTTCTCCGGCAGCTTGTAGGGCCATAGTCTTTACTAGCAAAGGATCAAGCACACCTTTCTTCCACATATCTACCGTTTCACCGGAATCAATATCAATACCAAACCCATCCGAGGAAGCTTTTGCCGCCATAATCTTTTCGAGCCCATTAAACCCTGCATTTGTAAGTATCTGGCGCATGATACTCTCAAGAGCTGAAATGACAACTTCGAGTCCAACCTGTTCCAAACCTTTTAATCTCAGACTTTTTATTTTTTCTATAGCATGTAATTCTGCGGCTCCTCCACCCGCGACAACACCATCATTAAGAGCTGCTTCAGCAGCATTTACACCATCTATAGCTGCCCTCCACCGTTCAAGCGATGTTTCCTTAGTTGTACCAGAAACTATCATTGTAACCATATTCCTGCCTGAACCGTTCTCTATGTAAATTACCCCATTATCTTCATCTTCAAGAATGCGATCTGCTTTACCTAAAATATCCCGTTTTTTTAGATCTTCCATCATTCTAACAGGCTTCGCGCCAGTATAACGCGATAGGTATTCTATTTCTTCTGTAGATATACGTACGGCAAATACCTTCAGAGATACAAGCAGATCCTCCACAACTTGATCTACTTCAGAAGATGATATGAGAATGGTATTTGCACCGGTTGCTAACATGGCATCAACTATCTCTTTTGACTTTGCTACTCTGTCATTTTCCATATTAAGTATTTCCTCATACTTACTGTTCTCCTTTAACCAAGCTTCTTTAACAGGCTTCAAATCCAATTTAACGATCATGATCTTTGCCTCGTTTAGTTCCAATGGCATCTCTGGATCCATTCTTTTCCTCTCAAGCACTATGCCATTAACAATTCTATCTTCCATGTTAGTCCTTCGAATAACCATTATCGATTTATCAAAATCAAATGATCCATTATACGATGCGTTCTGTCCTACAGATCTCAACGCCAAAATAACGAGTGAAGAGAGTTTCTGTCCATCCATCTTTGATGACAAAGATGTCTTGACTATCTGTTCTAATTCGACGTCATTTAAAGAGATTTTCTTTGTTTCTTTTTGTAGTAGCTGACAAGCGTGTTTAACTCCACTTTCTATACCTTCAACAACTTTTGTTGGATGGACACCAAGTTCCTTTATGAGCCTCTTGCCCTCCTTTATCATTTCCGCTGCCATCACTACAGCAGTTGTTGTTCCATCACCAACCAATTGTTCCTGTCTTTCTGCTATCTGTACAATCATTCTTGCAACTGGATGTATTGCCCTGAGAGAAAGCAAAATAGTCACGCCGTCGTTAGATACATGTCTGTTCATAGCTTGATCTATTAGAAGCTTGTCCAATCCCTTTGGCCCCAAAGTTGTTCTTACCATGTCTGCTACGACCATCACTGCATTGGAATTTGACTCTAAGGCATTGAACTCCACGTTCTCTGCCATGGGTCTCCATACACCATAATTAGGATTTGACATCGAGTATTACTATCTCTGGTAGAGAAAAATAAAGGTATATATGATATATCAATAAAAAAAGGAAAAAAAAGTTTGGTTACTGCTGTTATTGCTCCAGTACTTTTGCTCTTATGCCATGAAGTATCTTTGTGCCAAAGCTAGTTCTTTGGCTGGATCGACAGTCGCAATTTTTCCGTCCAACTTAACTTCGTATGTCTCTGGATCTATTGATATCTCGGGGGTCTTATCGTTCCACATCATATCCTGTTTGCCAATATTCCTGCAATTCTTTACTGGCAACACTACTTTTTCAAGTCCTAGCTTCTCAGGTACTCCTAATTTCACCGCTGCCTTTGATGTAAATGTGAAACACGTCTTCTTTACTGCTTTTCCCATTGCTCCAAACATTGGCCGGTAGAATACTGGTTCAGGCGTCGGAAGCGACGCATTAGGATCTCCCATAATTGACCATGCTATGAATCCTCCCTTGAATACCATTTTGGGCTTTGCTGGGAAGAATGCCATTGGATACATAACAATATCTGCATATTTGCCGACTTCAAGGGAACCTAAATAGTCCGCTACACCATGTGTTATGGCAGGATTTATGGTTGTCTTTGCGATGTATCTTTTCGCTCTGAAATTATCATTGTCTCCTCCTCTTCCCTTGCCCTTCGATGTACTCTCTACCTTTTCATTGCTTTCCGTCTCTTCATCTACTAGTTTACCTTTCATCTTCTTCATTTTATCTGCAGTCTGCCAGGCACGGATTACTACTTCGCCTATTCTTCCCATTGCTTGGCTGTCAGATGAATACATACTCAAGACACCTTCATCATGTAAAACATCTTCGGCAGCTATGGTTTCAGCTCTTATTCTGGATTCTGCAAACGCAACGTCCTCAGCAACTGCGGGATTTAGGTGGTGACAGAACATTAGCATATCCAGATGCTCATCTACAGTATTTACTGTATATGGTCTAGTTGGGTTTGTCGAAGATGGAAGCGCAAATTCTTCTCCTGCAATTTTCATGATGTCTGGTGCATGACCGCCGCCAGCACCTTCTGTATGATAACTGTGTACTGTTCTTCCGTCGATGGCGTTTATTGTGTCCTCCACATAAGCGCATTCATTGATTGAATCGGTATGGATGGCTAGCTGTGTATCAGTAGCATCTACTGCCTTCAACGATGCGTCCAAAACTGCAGCAGTGGTGCCCCAGTCTTCGTGATCCTTAAGACCGCATGCGCCGGCTTCTATTTGTTCCATTTGTGTTGCTAGTGAAGGATGAGAATCGTTACCCTTTCCCAAGAAGCCCCAATTCATTGGTATATCTTCCACGCTTTCCATCATTCTGCTAATATTAAAGACACCCGGTGTGCAAGTAGTTGCATTTGTACCGTCAGCTGGACCAGTCCCGCCCCCTATCATATTGCAAATGCCTCCGCTGATGGCATCTATGTACTGTTGAGGAGATATCATATGTATATGGGTATCAAAATGACCCGGGGTACATATGGTATGCTCGCCAGCCGTAGCCTCAGTGCATGCTGAGATTACCATGTTAGGAGGTACTTTGTCCATTGTGTAAGGATTGCCTGCACTTCCGATTCCAGCAATCTTGCCATCCTTTATACCAATGTCGCCTTTTACTATGCCCAGTACTGGATCAAGGACAACAGCGTTTGTAATCACAAAATCAAGAGCACCGTTAGCGTTGGTGATACCTGGCGTTTGTGCCAATCCGTCCCTTATTGTCTTTCCTCCACCAAAAACAACTTCATCTCCAAGTGATATGAGATTCTTCTCTACTTCTACGATTATGTCTGTATCTCCTAGTCTAATTTTGTCTCCTGATGTTGGTCCAAAGAGATCTGAGTATTGTTTTCGTGTTAATTTAAGAACCATCTCTATTCACTTTACTCCTATGCTCCCTTATAGCCAAGTCTCTTGGCCTTCTCAAGTGCTGCCTTCTTTACTACTGTAGTATTCATACTACCCATTGTTAGAGCGTTGAATCCAAAGCAAATGCGCTTGCCTGACAATTCGCATAATTCCACTTCCTTTGAGTCTCCTGGCTCAAACCTTACCGAAGTTCCAGCTGGAATATTCAGCCTATATCCAAATGCCTTTTCCCTTGGGAAGTCTAATGCTTTATTTACCTCAAAGAAGTGAGTATGTGAACCGACCTGACAAGGTCTGTCGCCGGTGTTCTTTACAGTAACCTTGCTAGTTTTTCTATTTTCGTTGCAGATGACAGGTTCTGATGATAGGATATATTCTCCTGGTATCATCTTATTAGCAACCTCCTCCCTGTGAGGTCTTTTTTTTTGATTTTTTAGTTTTGCTAACTACCATTTCAATCACCTATTGAACTGGGTCATGCACAGTCACCAATTTCGTGCCATCTGGAAACGTAGCCTCCACTTGGACTGTGTGTATTAATTCTGGTATCCCTGGCATAACATCATTTTTTCCTAATATTTCCCTCGCCGATTTCATGAGTTCGGCCACGCTCTTTCCTTCTCGAGCTCCTTCTACAACATAATTGGAAATATAAGCAATTGTCTCAGGATAGTTCAATTTTACCCCTTTTTGTTTTCGTCCTGCTGCTATTTGTGCAGCTGTCCAAATCATCATTTTATCTACTTCTCTCGGTGCTAACATCATTTCTCTCTATATACCTCAAAGTACAGTAGAGGTTTGAATTATTTTAAATTTAAAATTAGTAATTTATATATAAAAGTAATTTCATTCTGTTAATCCATTTCATGGGCCTTGTACCTAAGTAGACACTCAGTCGATGTCGACTAAATGTAATGTCTACATTCTAACGTGCTAAGACTTTGACAGGCATTATTACACCTAGCCAATAATGGATTTGCTCAAATGTTCCATTTTTGTTTACTGGGAGCCCATAATCATATTTTTTGCTTGAAGTCTTAACTGTGAGAAAATTTCTTGTTATTATACTACCAAGCATATTTGTTACAATACTCTCTAATCCTTTCCGAATAATAACTTCTTGTATCTCTGAATATGGAATAAAGAAATTCGACCTATCTTTTCCTAGAATATCTTCTGGATTTATTACTGATCCCTTTCTCAAATCAGATAGTTTCAAATTTTTTGATAGTAGCGTATAGGAAAATGGCGCCATTCCAGCGGTATAACCAACATCTACAAATTTCCTCATAAATTTTTTCTTACTAACTATTATTCGACTTGTCGTGAAGTCAAGGAAGAAGTTCTTTCCCAAACCTCCTTTATTTTCAGAACTCAGTCTAAGAATAACTTCCTCAATACCATTTTTTTTGCACCAAGAGATAAAAGTCTGAATCTTTTCTGGATCAGACTTGTCAGATAAATGATCTTCTGCAAATTTCAGAAACTGCTCAAACTCGGCTGTTTTCATACATTATGTACACGTATCAGCTTTTTGTGGAATTTATATGTAAAGATATTTTTTGATTTAATTAGCTTATTAAAGAAAAAAGGTTGTTGTATGTTGAGTATTTGTGCCGCTTTTTGAGCTAGGGGGCTGGTCTTGACCAGCCAATTCCTGCGGGAATATGTGAGAAACCCGAAATTCCTAGCAGAAACACCCATGCTGTAAATACGAAAGGTCCTGTTAGAGCAGGCAGTCCCCACATTCCAAAAAATCTTTGCAGAGCCGGCATTACTATTACTGAACACGCAACTGTGGCTAGAAGCGCCATCATGAATGATTGTGGAGTTAAAGGTAGAAAACTGGTCAGAGCTATCATTACTAGCACTTGATTGAAGCCATGTAGTCCCAGTCTTATCTCTGCTGTTGGTAATTTTGTAAGAATTGCCAAGGCAGCTCCTACTGCTGAGCCTATGAGTGCCATCAATCCCCCCAAATACAGAGGCGAAAACTCATTCCATTGAGCTGTGTATCCATTTGTAAACCAGGGCCTAGCCTGTCCGGCAATAAGGGGTGCTAGCTCAAATGAAAGAGTAAGACCTACTACCCAGAAAATACCTGTCTTCCAATTTTCAACAAAAGTAACCTGGGATACGCCCTTTAAGGTAGCGATGATGAATTCTTTTGCAGTCCATTTGAAGTTGTCATTTGTGACTGGATTGCCGCTGTTTGCAATTAATTCCTCCGTTGGAGCTGGTGCTGGTGCAGGCCAGATATCATGTCCGTACCTCTTGTTGGCATACATCATAGCCCAAGTTGTGAAAATGAAAGATGATGTAAATCCAGGAATTGCCCATGATTTCTTTAGCCCATCCAAGACAAACAGGTCACCCATAAGATGCGCGAATGCCATCCAGGTCACCGCCGTGATGGCAGCACCAAAAACTGATATGAAGAATGTCGCTTTATTTGCCTTTACGAAAGGACCAGACCAAAATGCCATACCAGTCAAAATGGAGTTGTAACCAAATAATCCAAATGTTACCAGCCCATATGGTGCACCAAATAAAATAGCCATTCCAGCACCTATTAGCCCCGACAAGGCCATCATTCCGCCGGCCTTCCTTGATGCCACAAATACACCTGCTAGAATCAAAATCCCTGTGATTGGAGAACTGAACAATGGGACTTCAGAAATTCCATTGAACAATGTAAAGAAGAAGTCTAATGCTGGATTTCCAGTAGAATAAATTGCAGGTCCCATGAAATTTCTTTTTGAAGAAGTATTCTTTAACGGTTTTTAAGATATATTTATTTATTAATATATTGCAAATATCTATCCACTGTTGTTAGAAATCGCTGAGCAATGAATAGAAATTTTAAAATATGTTTTTTGCATAGCTATCTCATTAATTATTTCTATCTGACTTTGACTGCCGTGAATTTTCATGGCATATTTTGGATCCGATCCTGTTAGCTAATACTAACATGCCATATTATTCTCCTATCATCCTTTTCCATATTTGTCACAGGATCTACTGATGATTCTATGACAATTTCTTGACAAGTTTTATCTTCCATATAATCTTGAAAGTCTTTGATATCGTAAAACTCTCTATATGGTCTTCCTGATTCGAGAAGTCCGTTTGCGTTAGTAGTATTATCATCATGTACTTTTTTAGATGTTGAAAAATCTACAGGTGTTTTAAATGCAATTCCTATAATATAGTCTATAAACCAAACATCTTGATCTTCTATAATATATGCATACTCTGCATTTGTAGAATCAGCAGCAACAAAAGACTTATCAGAATTTTTAATTTGACTCATCCTAAGTTCATATGAACAGTACGTTAGGTTAAATGCTTCCATAATTATGTTTTATAGTGCTTGTATGTAAAATCATTGATAATCCAGCAACGTTTTCTGCTGACATTTTTTCTGTTCCATCTTAATTAATTTTGATACTTTGATACCAATTTTTCTAAAATATAGAATTTAAATCGGCTAACAGCAAATAAATAATTTAAATTTAACAACTGATTGAATGTTAAAAGCAAGGGATAATTAGTGAAGTAGGGAATATATGGAGATCCACTTCTTCTATCAGTTATTGTAATTTATCAGTTAAAGCCATAAATAATATTCCAACATCCATTCCTTTTAATTTTAAAAACATCCAACAAGCCTTTGCTTTTAGACAATTTTTCTTCTTTTTTGTTGGCGGTTTATTGATGGAAAAAAGGCTTATCAGAATAATCTTGAGTTACTGCAGTTACTGCAGTAACTGCTTTTTTTCTTGATCTTTAAAAATAGTCTGTGATTCTCTTTTCCTACACATAATCGCATTTACATAGCCAAGATGTATTATGTCGATTTTACACTATGTACGGAAGAAAATAAACTCTTATTAGATTGGTTTATGCTCATTAGTATATAGTGTATAATGGCATATGATTACAGATTACGGCAAAAATTCAAAGATATTATGAATAGGGACCCAAAGATCAGGCTAGTTACTATATGCTACTTGAATGGTAAAATCGTGTACTCAGAACGCCAGGAAGGTGTAAAGAATTTGCTCGACCCAGAAGGGGTTAAAAAATCACTTGAGTTGCTCCAAGTCAATAGTATTAGTAGGAGGTAAAAGAAGGGACAGTTTACATGGTGTCAAATCTCAAAAATAATAATGAATTAATAGTGACATTCAAAGGAGCAAAGTATGGAGCGTTAGCTGGTTTTATTGCAACTTGGTCAATATCTTCAGCTATTGCAGCATCCGAGCTTGCATTACGAGTACAAATAGGTACATTCTATTCTATTATAGGTATTAGCCTTGGATTAAATAATGCCACTACTGCAGCGTACTTAGGCTTTGGGCTACATTTATTGACTGGGACAGTATTAGGAGCGGTGCTTGGAGCAATTGGGATTAGATGGAAAAAAATCCGTATGCTCAACCCTTATAAGAGTTCCTTGGTTGGTATAGGGACAGGCCTTGTGATATGGTTAGTCTTATTTCTGCCGATAACGGTACTGTTAATACAACCTTCCATTCAACGTATTGTTGTTATTCTAGCAGTATCACTACAACAGCCGATATTATCTCAGAACTTAAGCCATTCAATTACAAACATAGCACTTATGGCAATTGTATTCCATATTATATGGGGAGCAATATTTGGTTTTCTAATGAGTTCTCTATTAAGGATTAGAGAATTTAAAATAAAGCAACACTATATAGATATTATTAATATCGATCCGAAGATTAGGTTAGTTACTATATGTGATACAAATGGCAAGATAATGTACTCTCGTCACCGCCAAGGTGTAAAGAATTTACTCAGTGCAGAGGAAAGCAAAAAGTCACTTGATCTTGCTATGAATTCATGGAAAACGCGTAGCCAACTTGCTCCAAAGATTGGAAAAGGAAAATATGTGTTAGCTGAATATGAGAAGATCAAACGTATTACTATGCCATTTGGCAACGATCTTCTTCTTTATGTAACTACGGAAGTAGAGGCTGATCATTCAGATATACTTGAAAAAATTCGTAAGTTGGAAGCAGGTCTGAAATACTAATTAGACCAATCAATTATTTTATTTATTGTTTCCTCTCCTTTTTTCATTGACACTTTAGATTTTAAGATCTAATGGTATAATAAGGCACAGGTGCCCTTCCAATTTCTTTATAATATTCTATACATTTTGGAGAAGAGATGCGTTTAATTATGCACTGGATGGTCCAACAGAGTAGCCTGCATTTATCAGGCAAGAATGCATTGGTATTTCTTTTTCATATTCCATGGTATAAAGGACATCATTATATGAAGCATCATTGAGATTTATAGAAGTGGTTGGATTTTATGGTGTATGATGATGTAGTTATATAATAATATAATCATCTACTGCAGCACGTAATGATTATGATATATTAAAATTATACAATAATTATCATCCTCAGCTAGACCAACCGGGAGGGCTTTTAGTCCTTCATTAATTTCAAACTTGTATTTTTGAAACGTATAGTTTCGTCAATCATATTATGGATCTTCAGTCTGAGTCCCATCAGAAAGTTGATAATTTCCGCTCTCTGTTCTGGTTCAATGGTACTATGAACCTCGTCTATCAAGTTATCTAATCTAGCAAGAGTAAGCTTTAGAGCCAAAGATGTCTTCTTGGTAACGCGAACGACTCGAACTGATTTGGATATGCCTTTGGAATAGTTATGTCCATTTTCAAATCCGCCCTCTTCCTTTAGAATTGATTTTACCTCCCTGATCTGTCTTACAGTCAGGTTGTTGTTTATTACTTGGCTTATTATTTCTGATTGTCTTTCTGAAGGTATATTTGAAAGTTCTATTGCTTGACTAACATTTAGTCGTTCCTTGAGAATTTCTTGTCTGATATCATCTGGTAACCTTAAGAGTTGGATCCTATGCGATACATATTCCTCACTCATACCTAATTTCTTTGCTAGTTCACTTACACCTCCCCATCCAAAGTCTATAACATATCTTCTAAATGCTTCTGCTTCCTCAATTGGATCCATAGATTTGCGTTGGATATTTTCTGTCAATTGTAATTCATACGCTTGTTTGTCTGACATTTCACGAAGATTACATGGTACAAAACGCCACCTAAGCGATCTACAAGCCTGGAATCTTCTATGCCCGGCTACTATTTCAAAGCCGTGAGCAAGTGGACGTATTAGAATGGGTTGGAGT
>JGI11643J12802_10029500_pt1 | contig 10318 bp, 9 predicted proteins | sample IowConreferecore_FD_12802 | JGI IMG/M metagenome (IMG submission 12802)
TGGCGGGGCGCAACGGACGCTTCGCTGGGCCGGTCGCAAGCCGCAATTGCAGAATCTCCCGTCTCGGTTTGATGACGTATGGGTCGACAACCTGGACGAAGTTCGCCAACTGATCTTCGACGGCAACGACGAATGGATCGAGTTGATGTATGGCGACCCGCTCGATGCGCTCTCGGCATGCGTTCGGACGGCCATCGTTGCACCGGAAGGGAAGATTATCGTCTGCGCTGACTTGAGTTCTATTGAGTCGCGCGGCGTAGCGCTTCTCGCGAAATGCCGGAAGATGATTGAAGTGTTCGACTCCGGCAAGGATATGTATAAGGTCTTTGCATCCGGCCTCTTCGGTATTCCGTATGACGCGGTTACCAAGCATCAGCGCACATTCTGTAAACCTCCGGTGCTGGGAAGCGGCTTCGGCCTGGGTCCGGGTGAAATACTCGGCGAATACCCGCTTGAAGAGCGTACCGGCCTGGTTCGCTATGCCCATGACATGGGTATCGACATGACGGTTGAAGAGACGACCAAGACCACGAAATTCTTCCGAGACGAATACGTCGAGGTTCCGAATTGCTGGTACGCCCTGGAAAATGCGGCGGTCAAGGCTATTCAGACCAAACAGCGTCAACGCGTCGTTGCGAGGCACCCGGTAACGGGCGAATACGATGCTTATCCGCTAGACGTTTGGTTCGATATGGTTGGCCCGTTCCTCCGCATGGAACTGCCTTCCGGTCGATTCCTCTATTATCTGCGTCCGCGTCTGAAAAGCGTCACCCGTAAATCGAAGTTCGGAAAGCCCTATACGAAATACGAAATCAGTTACGAAGGATTCAATCTCAAGAAGAAGTGGACCCGCATTAAGACATATGGCGGCAAGTTCATCGAGAACTTGGTTCAGGCTTGGGCTCGCGATATTATGGCCTTGGGAATGCTTCGGGCAGCCAAACGCGGGTTCATTCTCCTTGGATCAGTGCATGACGAACTCATTGCGCTGGTCAAAGAGGCGTTCGGAGAGCGCGCGGTTAAAATCCTCTGCGACATGCTGACGGCCGAAGCTTCTGATTATGTCGAAGGATGGGATATCGGTATACCGCTCAAAGCAGCGGGCTTCTGTTCACCGTATTACAGGAAATAAGCCATGAACGTTCAAGTCTCCGACAAAGCGTATGCAGGAATAGGATCGAGGGAGACGCCGATTGAAGTGTGCAAGGTTTTCATGCAAGTCGCGAAGGCGCTTTCCGATAAAGGCTACACGCTTCGATCTGGGCACGCGGATGGTGCGGACATGGCATTCGAACGAGGAGCCACTAAGAAGCAGATATTCGTTCCTTGGGAAGGGTTCAACGGGAGCGATTCCCGGTTTTTCTGCATTTCCGAGGGAGCAAAGAAGATAGCGTCGAAATACCATCCGGCGTGGTCACGTTGTTCGCAGGCAGCTCAGAAGCTACATGCACGCAACGTATTTCAGATACTCGGCGAGAAGTTGGACAGCCCCGTCGAATTCGTCTTGTGCTGGACTCTAGGCGGATCAGGAAAAGGAGGTACAGGGCAGGCCATTCGCATTGCCACGGATTACTGCATACCGATAATCGACTTCGGCCGATGGTCGCCCGGTTCCCTGGAAGGCGTCACAGAACTCCGGAAACTTCTCGGCGCCGCAAACCATGGATGAAGCCCAGTTCGATGCCAAACGAGAAAAGTTCCTCAGTCAGATCGACCTTCAAAATGATCCGCTTGAGAAGAAAATTGAGGAAGCCTGGAACAAGATAGCCAAAAAGCAGGGATGGGTTGTTCGCAAGATGAAAAATCGTGACGAGAACTCAGACCCGGATCGCATGTATATGCGCAACGGGGAGATGTTTTTCATTGAGTTCAAACGACGCGGAAAAGTACAGACGGACGCGCAGAAACTCAAAGCGAGAGAAATCATGGAAAAAGGTGGCTTCAAAGTTTACGTCATTGATGTTGTAGATAAGCCTCTTGCCGAGTTGATGTTCTTATGATCCTTGCCGAGAAAGGAGATGTTCCGTTTTTCAAGTACCAACGGGCGGCTTATGAGTTCGCAAAGGACAAAATGAAATGTGCGTTGCTCATGGATATGGGTCTAGGCAAAACCCGTCCTACCGCTGCGCTTATTGCAGACCGTATTTACGAATTCGCCAAGCGGGCTCCGGTTCTCGTAGTAGGACCTAAGCTCGTTATTGAGGATACTTGGCCGGAAGAATTAAAGAAGTGGAAATATACTCGGAACCTCTCTTTTGAAGTATTGAATGGAACGGAACCGCAGATATTTGAGAAGATGGTGAAGCGGGGCGTGGACGTTCATCTCGTTTGCGTCGATCGCATGCACATCCTTCTCAAACGTCGAATGATGCCGAAATACAGCTTGGTCGTACTCGACGAAGGTCAGAAGCTCCGAAACCCGGATACGCGGCGGTGGAAAGCGGCAGAATTGATTACGGCATTCGCGGATTCGATCATCCTACTGACGGGAACCCCGGCACCGAATGGACTTCATCAATTGTGGGCTCCGATGAAACTGCTAGACGGAGGAAAGCGTCTCGGCACCACGCAAAAAGCATTCCTCAGTAAATGGTTTACGGTCGATAATGAAGGTCGTCACATAACGGCCAAGAACAACGCAGCGAAAGAACAGATTCAGAATCGGTTGAAGGATATTTGTTTCACGCTTTTGGCCGAGGACTATCAAACGCTCCCCGAGTTGTTCATCAACGATATCGGCATCGACATGCCGGCAAAACTGTTGAAGACCTACGAAAGGTTTGAGGAAGAGGCCGTCTTATCGCTTCCCGGCGTCGAAGAAAGGTTCACCGCCCTGAATGCGACGTCCCTCTATCAAAAGCTCACGCAATTTTCGAACGGAGCCATCTACGACAAGGAAAAGAAGTGGCATGCCGTTCACGATCTGAAACTAGAGGCGCTGGATCGCGTTATTGACGAAGCATTCGGCGACAACGTATTGATCATTTACCAACACCGATCCGATCTGCAGCGGATACTCGATCGGTACGGGAAGCGCGCGGTATGGCTCAAGGATAAAGCCACCATTGCACGCTGGAAAGCCGGAGAAATAGAGTTAGGGGTAGGTCATCCCGCGAGTATCGGTATTGGCACGAACCTGCAGAGCGGGGGCCGTATCGTGGCGTGGTTCGGTTTGACGTGGAACCTGGAAGACTATCTGCAAACGAACAAACGCATATGGCGTACCGGACAAACGAGACCCGTGATGTTGCATCGGATATTCTGTCGGGCTACCGTAGACGAAATTATCATCAAGTCACTTCGCCGGAAGGACGCAACACAAAGGGAGCTTATGGTTGCCATGAAGCACAACATTGATGCCGTATTGAAGAGGGCTGCCTAAATGTTTTCAGTTTGGGGCGAACTAACCCATGCTGTTTTTTCGGCCATGTGGGTTTCCTTGAAGAAATGGTGGAGAGCAGCCTAATGCGCGATGAAGAGGTTGCCCTGGAAGACGAATTCGATTTCGGATTTACCTTGTCGCGTCTTGCATGGGTTTTCGGCGTTGAACTGAAAGACGTTAAGCGCTTCATGAAGGACGTAGAGCCGGACGATACGCGCAACGGTCAGTCGATATGGAGGATACCCACGGCGGCGCCGTATCTCATGTCGCTTGAAAACGTCGACATTGAACCGCGTCTGCGGAAGATGCGCCCTTCCGACTTGCCACCCTCGCTGCAGAAAGAAGTCTGGACAGCGCTCAATCTGCGGCAGAAATACTACAAGGATCGTGGCGATACCTGGGCGACGGGTCGCGTATATGAAGCCATCACGTCGATCGAGAAAATCGTTCGCAATACGGCGCAGTTGTTCGTCAGTTCGCTCGATGGTCGCATCGAGCTGTCGGCGAAAGTTCGCGATGCCCTGCAGGCCGAGATGGACAAAATGCAGCGCGAGATAAAGGACCGGATCATCGACGAGTTCAGTGACTACGATCCCACAAAAGACCACGGCGATAACTTGGAACTTATTTATGGCAGCAGTCCCGCAGCATTTGACCCATCTTCCGGACGACGCACTGAGATTATTGGGGGCGATGGCGGCGCAGAAGAAGGCGACTCTTGGCTCGATGATTTGTGAGATAACGGAGTCGGCGTTGCAGCCATCTGAGCGTATTTCCGTTTCGGAGTCGGCCGAAAAATATGTTCGATTAAACAATCCGGGATCGTATCAAGGCCCGTGGCAAAATTCGAAAGTACCTTATATGGTGAAGCCGATGGACATACTGGCTTCGCGTGAGAAGGAGGCTGAGATATTCGTCGGACCATCGCAATCCGCCAAGACGGCAAGCTTGGTGCTGAATTGGATGGCGTACACGGTGATGTGCGATCCGATGGATTTCATCCTGTACGAGAAATCCCAAACAGCAGCAAAAGATTTTTCCATGCGACGTGTCGATCGTCTGCATCGCGATTCTCCCGACATTCGGGCAATGATGCTGAATTTCGGAAAATCAGGGGACAACGTTTTCGACAAGCGTTACAAAAACGGCGTGTTGCTCACGCTCTCGTATCCAGCCATTAACGAAATGTCTGGGCGTCCGGTTCCTCGCGTGGCGTTGACCGACTACGACCGCATGAATGACGACGTGGAAGGAGAGGGTTCGCCTTTCGACGTAGCCCGTGCGCGTATCCGGTCATTCAAAAAAGCCGGCAAGATCATGGCCGAGTCGTCGCCCTCGCGGGATCAGCTCGACCCGCATTGGCGAAAGCCAGACATGAACAAGCATCGTGGTCCGCCGTGCGGCGGCATCGTCGGCCTCTACAACCGAGGCGACATGCAACGTTGGTACTGGCCCTGCATGCAATGCGGGATATATTTCGAAGGCAGCTTTATGCACTTGAAATGGCCTGAGTCGAAGGACATTATGGAAAGCGCCGAAGGCTGTTACATGATGTGCCCGACATGCGCTGGCGTGAATACCTTCGATCAGCGCGAGGAAATGAACGGGGAAGGCCGCTGGCTCGGGCCGCACCAATCGGTCGAGAAAGGCAAGGTCATCGGTCGGAGTATTTCCAGCGATATTGCATCGTTTTGGCTCAAGGGTCCGGCCGCGACTTTCGCGACCTGGCCATCGCTCGTGAAGAAGTTCATTGAGGCCACTCAGGATTATGAGTCGACCGGATCGCAACAGGCGCTCAAAACCACGATCAATACGGATCAAGCCGAGGTCTTCACTCCGCACGGTTTGGAGACAGTCACAACGGCCGAGGAACTAATGGGGGAAGCCGTGGAGCTACCCCGGCAGCAGGTCCCCCTCTCGGTGCGCTTCTTGCTGGCTCAAATCGACGTTCAGGGCGGTCACTGGGTCGTCCAGGTTGTCGGGATTCAGCCGTCCGAGGTAGGTTTGCATTTCGACCTGGTTTTCATTGACCGCTTCAAGATCGACAAGTCGGACCGCATCGACGAAAACGGCGATCGAAAAGATACCCGTCCATCTGCCCACCCCGAAGATTGGGACTTGATCAAGAAGTACGTCATGGACAGGCGGTATCCGCTGGAAAACGGTCTCGGCGATATGGGCATTTTCCACACCGTTTGCGATTCAGGCGGTAAAGCCGGCGTGACGACGAACGCGTATGCCTATTACAAAAAACTGAAAAGAACGGGGGACCATCGGAAGTTTATTCTGTATAAGGGCGACCCGCGTACAGAAACACCGCGCGTACATATCGAATTGCCGGATACCAATCGAAAAGACCGATTCGCACAAGCTCGCGGCGAAATCCCCATCATGTTCCTTAATTCGAACGTGTTGAAAGATCAGGCGCATCAAATGCTGATGAGAAAAGAGGTCGGCGGTAGGTGCTTTTTCCCGCAGTGGTTCCCCGAATACTTCTTCAAGGAATTAGTCGCAGAAGTACGTGGTCCTAAAGGCTGGGAAAATCCCCGCAAACTGAGAAACGAGGCGTGGGATTTACTCTATTGTTGTCTCGGTCAATGCTTGCATTTCAGAGTCGATTCGATCGTTTGGGATGCGCCGCCGCCGTGGGCAAAACCATGGCAGGAGAACTTCAACGTTTTGTTGACGACCGGAAACAAAGTTGCCAAACCCGCCGCATCGAAGCAGACTCTAGCGGAACTAGCAGCACAACTTAGTTAGAGAGGCACGGCATGGCCGACACCCTGGAACAGTTGCAAACCAAGCTGCAGCTTGCACAAGACGCCTTTTTCAAGCTCACGACGGGAGGCTTGGCGAGGGTAATGCAGGATCAGAACGGCGAGCGGATCGAGTACAGCGCGGGCAACCTCTCCGCACTCCGCAACCTGATCCTCTCGTTGCAATGGCAGATTGCGCAACTGGGCGGGCCTGCCGTGTCTCTCGGGCCAATGGGCATTATCGCATAGGGGTATTTCCATGAGTTTGAATGCGACGACGAGTGTCGAGCCCCTTGTTTCTGAAAGCAGGGGGCTCATCGTATTCGGGGGGACCGAAAAACAAGCCAATGGCGGTCTCGATGGTGCGGCCCGAATGGACCGCGAAACCTTGTTGTGGAATGCGCCGGATTTGGCTGCGGATGTAGTAGTTAATAAGGCCAAGAAAACCGCAGATGCGCGTACCCGCGATCAGGTAAACAACAACGGTTATATGAGCGGCGGCGTCGAAATCTACAAGGATTCCGTCGTTGGTTCCGAATACCGTTTGATGGCCGAACCGAATTACAAAGCATTGGGTCTCGACGAGGTATGGGCCAATGAGTTCAAGGAAGCCGCCGAAATCAAATGGCGGCTTTATGCCGAGAGCCAAGAATGCTGGGCGGACGCTTCCCGTCGAATGTCAGCGACGGAAATCATTCGCCTGAATATCGGCGTGTTCTGCGCGACGGGCGAATACCTCGTGGCATCCGAATGGTTGGACAAGGATCGCACTCGTCCGTACAAGACGGCGTTCAACACCATCGACGTTGCGCGATTGAGCAATCCGCGCGCAACCATGGACACGCGATACCTTCGTCGCGGCGTCGTCATCAACGACTTCCAGGAAGAAATCGGATACTGGATTCGCACGGCCTACGAAAACAGTCCGTACCGAGAAGACGCCGCCGCGCAGTGGAAATACATCGCCGCCCGCAAGCCTTGGGGCCGGAAGATGATGTTCCACTGCGCGGATATCCGCCGTCCGGAGCAGACGCGTGCAGTCTCGCGCATGGTCAGCGTGTTGAAAGAAATGCGGATGACCGAGAAATTCCAGGATATCGTCCTGCAAAACGCCATCACCAACGCAACGTATGCTGCGGCGATCGAGTCGGAACTGCCGCGCGATATCGTTTATGCGCAGCTCGGGGAAATGGGTTCGTCGCCCAGCGGCTCGCCGATTGGTGCGGGTCCGCTCATCGACTACATCACGTCCTTCCTCGCGGCGGCGAACGAATTCCAGGGCGGCAGCAAGAACCTCGCGCTGGATGGCGTCAAAATTCCGCATCTGCTTCCGGGCACCAAGTTGAACCTCATGCCTGCCGGCAACCCTGGCGGTGTGGGCACGAATTTCGAATCATCGTTTCTGCGGCACGTTGCGCGTGGCTTGGGCATTTCCTACGAAGAGTTCTCCGGCAATTTCGCGGAAACCAACTACTCGGGAGCCCGTGCCGCGATGGCAACGACTGAGCGGTCGATGCGTACCGTCAAGCGCATCGCGGCGGACCGCTTGGCGAGCGAGATGTACTCCAACCTCCTGGAAGAGGAAATCAATCGCAAGAATACCGATCTGCCGTTGCCCCGCGATGCGCGCAACAATTTCTACACCGGAATGAACAAGGCGGCATATACGCAATGCCGTTGGATCGGCAGCGCACGCGCGCAGCTCGACGAAGTGAAGGAGACCCAAGCGGCGGGCATGCGTATTGGTCTGGGCATCTCCACGGTCCAGGACGAGGCCAGCAAGCTCGGAAAGGACTGGCGGGAAGTCGCCCTGCAGCGCAAACGCGAATGGGACTTCAACGCGGAACTGGGCCTTCCGCAACCGGGCACGAATACTCAGCGGAAAGACTCTTTCCAGGGCAACAACAACGATCAAGGAAACGGCAATGCCAAACCAAAAAAGTGATGAGGCCGAGAAGCCGACGATGATTCATTCGCTGCGGATGACGGCTATCTCTTCGTTGAACGGTCAGCCGGTTTTCTTGAACGAGCTTTCGCACGTCGAACTGTCGGACATGCTCGCGAATATCCGTTCGGGCGCCATCGTCGGCAAGGGCGTCGAAAAGAAAACGATGGACAAGATGGCGGCGCTGTATTTCAACGCGAACGACGAAAGTCCGATCGACTACGAGCGGTCGTACCTCTTTCGCGATGGCATCGCCTATATCCCGATTCACGGCCTGTTGTTGAACCGCCTGAGTTTCAGCGGATGGGGCGTGACCGGGTACGACTATATCCAGGGCGCGTTCTCGCAAGCCATGAATGCCGGCGACGTGAAAGGCATCGTGTTCGACGTCGACACCCCTGGCGGCATGGTGCAGGGCAATTTCGAATTGTCGGAGGAAATCAAGGCCGCACGAGGCCAGAAGCCGATGATGGCCGTCGTGAACGGGCAATGCTGTTCGGGTGGCTATTCGCTGGCGTCGGCGGTCGGACAAATCTCGGCAATGCCGTCGTCCGATATCGGCAGCATCGGCGTCTACATCATGCACATCGACGCATCGAAAATGATGGAGGACTGGGGGCTGAAAGTCTCCTTCATTCGCGCCGGCAAGCGGAAGGTTGAAGGCAATCCCTACGAGCCGTTGTCGGAGGAAGCGCGCACGCACATGCAAGCGGAGGTCGATACGACCTATCAAGAGTTCACCGCTCTCGTGGCTGAAAACCGTGGCATGGATCAACAGGCAGTCATCGACACAGAAGCGGGTGTTTTTTCGGCCGAGGAAGCGAAGAGTCTCGGCCTCATCGACAACGTTGCCACGGTGCAGACCGCATTGACGACGTTCACAACCGAGCTGACCGGCTCGTCCATTACTGACGGAGATATCGACATGAGCAAAGAAGACAACGAGGCCGGCAACGCAACGGCCATCCAGGAAGCGACCCAGAAGGCGGTTACCGCCGATCGCGAGCGCCGCAAGGGCATCACCAGCAGCGAGGAAGCGGTTGGCCGCGAGAAGCTGGCCGCGCACCTGTCGGACGAGACCGACATGAGCCTGGAAGCTGCGGTTGCGGTCTTGAAGGCATCGCCGAAGGAAGTGAAGTCGGCCGAGCCTGCACCGAGCCCGAAGGCCACCACGCCGTTCGAAGTGGCCATGGTGACGTCGGGGAATCCGCAGGTCAGCTCCGAGCAGGGCAGCGACGTGGAACTGACCGGCTCCCAACGTCTGTTGGCGTCGGCACGCAAGGCGAACGTCGGTCGCATCCGCAAGCCCGCATAACCGATTTCTTTTCGTCGCGTAATTTCGGCGGACAGAGAAATTCCCGAAACCTTTTTCAAAGGACAAAATCATGAGCGACAACGATCTGAACATCGCAAGCAACCGCTCGGAATCCCTGCCGGACCCCATCGACCTTTTCGCTGGCGACGGCGATATCAACACTGCGCCGGATATCATCGCCACCTATGCCACGGGGATCATTCCGCAGTGGGCGCCGCTGACCCGTGATGCGACCAGCAAGAAGCTCAAGCCGATGACCCTGGCGACCGAATCGCTCGACGGCATCACGGTGTATGCCGTGGACGCGCGCACGGCGGACGTCAAGCAGTCGGTCTACAAGGGCGGTTACTTCAACGCCAATGCCATCAAGTGGCCGGTGGGCTTCACCGAGGCGCAAGTATTGGCCCTGGCGCATGACAAGTACCTGTTCCGCAGCATCGGGGCCTACGTCGTCCCGGCGTAAAAATCGGCGTTTTCTTTCATACAGAAAAACGCACATTGCACTCACTCTGAAAAAAAGGAATAGCCGATGGACCTCTACACCCCGACCGAACTCGCAGGCGTGATCGAAACGATCATCCCCGAGCAGACTTTCTTCCTGGACAATTTCTTCCCGGACGAAAAAACCTTCACCACCGAGGAAATCGCTTTCGATCAGATCGAGAGCCGCATCCGCATCGCGCCGTTCGTGGCGCCGAACATGCAGGGCAAGCCGCAGGTTCGCAAGGGCTACACCACGAACTTCTTCAAGCCGGCTTACGTGAAGCCGAAGAACCCGCTCTATCCGAGCATGGCGTTCCCGCGTCGTGCGGGTGAGCCGATCGGCCAGCCGCTCTCGCCGCAGGAGAAGTGGGATGCGCTGATCGCGAAGGAACTGGCTGACCAGGAAGCCGCCATTCGCCGCCGCTGGGAGTGGATGG
>JGI11643J12802_10028675_pt1 | contig 10293 bp, 9 predicted proteins | sample IowConreferecore_FD_12802 | JGI IMG/M metagenome (IMG submission 12802)
TGACCGGTGCGCAGTCCGAGCCGATTTTCGATAAAGAAAGTGCTGCGGCGCGTGCTCGGGTGCTTCATCTGGTTCGTCGTCTGGTCCATGGTGAAGAGCCGAATCCAGAGTTGTTCGCGATCCTTTCGCGTCTTTCTGTAAAAGAAATAGGTGAAGTGGATTCGGTGGTAGCCGTGCTCTCGGCGCTTGGGTATATAGACGCCGCTGCGGCAGAGGGCAAGACTGAACGAGAAAAAATCGCTTTGGTGAATGCTTCTCTGCGCGAGACTCATCTGTAGTGGTATCATAGGAGTATGTTCGAATCTGACAAACGAAGCCCGCTTGATCGGGCAAAGAAAAGCCTTTACTCGCGGAATATCCCCGATACCGAAACGCCGCGTCATGATATTCATGAGCCGCAAGTTGTTGCTCCGACGTCATGGGATGGCGGTGCACCCGATAATCCTGTGCCGACGGGCGATGTCCCGGCAATTCTTCCTGCGACGCACCGCAAAGTGTACAAGGTTGCTTTTTTCGTCTCGGCCGCATTTCTTCTTATGGCGCTTGCGGTTGCGGCGTATACATTTTTCGGCGGTGGCAACTTTATTTCGGTTGATAACGTCGATATCTCGATCGAAGGTCCGGCTCAGATTGCAGGTGGGGAAGAACTTGGTCTGACCGTTTCGGTCTTCAATAAAAACACCACGGCTATTCGCTTGGTCGACTTGATCGCTGATTATCCTGAAGGTGCCAAAGATCCGCAGGATCCGGCCAAAGACTTAGGCCATGTGCGTGTACGCCTGGGTGACATTGATTCACAGTCTGTGTCACAGCGTCTCGTCTCGGCTCTTATGTATGGAGAAGAAGGTTCGCAGAAAGAGATTAAATTCACAGCCGAGTACCAGGCACCAGGTTCGAACGCCATTTTCTATAAGGAAAAAGTCTACAAAGTAACAGTCTCATCATCGCCGATTTTGGTGTCGGTCGATGCTCCGGACAAAGTCCTTTCGGACATTCCGGTCGATGTCACAGTTACCATTGCTTCGAACTCTACGATGCCGGTCAAAGATCTGCTTCTTTCACTTGATTATCCATTCGGCATGACAGTTGTGTCGGCTGATCCTGCTGCAACGTACGGTGGTACAGTGTGGCGCATCGGAGATCTGGCACCGGGAAGTAAACGAACGGTGAAGCTGCGTGTTACGGCAACTGGTCAGGATGCCGAAGAACGAGCGTTACGCGCCACAGTCGGTATCCAGGACGCGTCGAATGAACGCGAGATCGCCACGGCTATTGTGTCGACGAGTCACACCTTGTCTTTGGAGCGACCGTTTTTGGGCATGGATCTTTCTCTTGATGGCGAGCGTTCGGATCTGTCGATTCAGTCGGGACAGAATGTGCGTGCCGACCTGATCTGGACCAATAACAGCACAGACCGTATTACGGATATTCGCATTGTGGCCAAACTATCTGGTAACGCACTTGATAAATCGTCGGTCTCGGTTTCTGATGGTGGTTACTATGATTCGCTTTCCAACTCGATCATCTGGGAGAGGGGTCGAGTGGATGGATTTGATTCGGCCGCGCCTGGTGACGAAGGTCGCATTGGATTTACGCTTGTGCCGCGTGGTACGTCTGCCAATTCGTCGGTGCGTATCGACGTCTCGGCTTCCGGTACTCGTTCGGGTAATGCTGGTGTGCCTGAGGAAATCCAAAGTGCTACTTCGCGGCAGATCAAACTCGTGTCCAACCTGTCGCTTTCGTCACGGGCTCTTCATTCACAGGGTCCAATCACGAATACTGGCCCAATTCCGCCCAAGGCGGAAGAAGCGACGACCTATACTATCGTCTGGACGGCGACAAACACCACCAATCCAGTAACGGGCGCGCGTGTTTCGGCGACCTTGCCTCCTTATGCAAAGTGGATGGGAGTAACCAGTCCAACGGATGCGAATATTACGTATGATGAGGCGACCGGAGCAGTCTCGTGGCTCGTAGGCGAGTTGCCGCGCAATGCCGATATCGGTTCGGGTGCGAAGCAGGTAGCGTTCCAGATTTCGTTTACGCCATCCGCAAACCAGGTTGGCACGGCGCCGGAACTTCTGAGCGCTTCGGCCATTTCCGGAACCGATACGTTTACGAATGCCATTCTCCAAAATAGCGCTGGTGCTTTGACGACGCGCATCACGACAGATTTGTTATATAAAGCGGGGGACGAGACGGTGCGCTAGCAATCCAGCAAAGACATTCTTTCAAAAAGTCCGCGTCGGCCCAGCTGGGCCGCGCTTCTCTCGGGCTCTCGCCCTGCGAGGAGGTTTTTTTCGAGAGCGTTTTTGCTGGATTGCTAGTCTGTGGTATCTTGAATTCACGAAAATCATATGAAAAAGCCTGCGGAATCGTCAGTGATGGAGAATCTGATCGCGCTTTGTAAGCGTCGTGGTTTCATCTTCCAGGGCTCTGAAGTCTATGGTGGTTTGGCTGGTACCTGGGATTATGGTCCGCTTGGTGTCTCGCTTAAGCGCAATATAAAAGAATTGTGGTGGAAGCGCTTTGTCGATGACCGCGACGATATGTACGGATTCGATGCCGCTATTTTGATGAATCAGAATGTCTGGAAAGCGTCGGGACATGTCGGCGGCTTTTCGGATCCGCTGATTGAATGCGAAAAGTGTAAGCGCCGTTTTCGTGCGGATCATTTGGAAGACAAGACCAAGTGTCCCGAGTGTGGCGGCAAGCTTGGTGCCGAGCGTCAGTTCAACATGATGTTCAAGACGAATATTGGTGCCATGCAGGACGATGCGTCGGTTTCATATCTTCGTCCAGAGACGGCCCAAGGCATGTTTGTGAACTTCAAGAATATTCTCGACACGATGCATCCGAAACTTCCGTTCGGTATGGCACAGATTGGCAAGGCTTTCCGAAATGAAATCGCGCCGCGCGACTTTTTGTTCCGTTCGCGCGAGTTCGAACAAATGGAGATTGAATATTTTGTTGATCCGAAAGACTGGGAGCGCTCATTCAATCATTTTGTCGAACAAGTTCACGCTTTTAATGCCGATGTCGGTATTTCGAAAGAAAAAGTACATGAGCTTGAGCTCGCCTCGGGCGACTTGGCGCACTATTCCAAACGCACTATCGACTTTGAATTCGATTTTCCGTTCGGCAAGAAAGAGCTGTATGGTTTGGCATATCGCACTGACTTTGATCTGAAAGCGCATTTGCAAGCTTCCGGTACGGATCTTTCCTATTTTGATGAAGAGACCAAGTCACGCTTCGTTCCGCATGTGATCGAACCGTCCTTCGGTGTTGATCGAACAGTGCTTGCTGTCCTTTCGGATGCGTACCGCGAAGATGAATTGGGTGGCGAGAAGCGCGTCTATCTGAAACTTTCGCCGAATGTTGCGCCGGTCAAGATTGCAGTTTTTCCACTTCTGAAAAACAAAGATGCGCTTACGGCAAAAGCTCGCGAACTGTACCAGGTCTTACGTCACGAGTTCGGCGCGGTCGAGTATGACGAGACAGGCTCGATCGGTAAAAGGTATCGCCGCCAGGACGAGATCGGTACACCGTATTGCGTTACGGTCGATTTCGACACCGTGGAAAAAGATGGCGCTTTCGTCACTGTCCGTGATCGCGATACCGGCGCGCAGGAAAAAGTGAAGATGGATGATTTGGTTTCGTATCTTGCCCAGAAATTAGGGAAATAGTTAAGAGGGCGGGTAATGATAAGAAAAACTGCGGACACATATTGTCCGCAGTTTAGTTTATTGTGGAGGGTTACTGTTTTGCAGCAACGACGATCAGTGAGATGCCGGCAACAATCAGTAGGCCAATAAGGGCGGTCGGTTTTCCGTACGATTGCGGAACGCAATCGATCGTGTCAGAGTGGCAGGCCTTTAACTTCAAGTAGGCCCACATGATGCCGCCACCAAGAAGGGCAAGGATAATTAATCCGGTGCCGGTGAGTAACAGTTTTTGTCTGATAGGCATAAGGGAAAGGGCAACTTTTCATACTATATCTTTATTTTTGTCAAAATTCAAGCGGCGCTATTTTCTTGCTTTGGTATACTCCGACTATGAAATTCACGAAGACGATTCTCGATAACGGAGTACGTGCAGTACTTGCTCCGATGCCGGGTAACCCGACTGTGACTGTGATGGTGGGTGTTGCTACGGGTGCCTTTAATGAACGAGCAGAAGAAGCAGGTATGTCGCATTTTCTCGAGCACATGTGTTTCAAGGGCACGACCAAACGACCTTCGGCTCGTGCATTGTCGACTGAACTCGACTCGATCGGCGCCGGTTATAACGCATTCACATCGGAAGAGATGACTGTCTTTTATGCAAAAGCCGACACCGCGCATTTTGCGCGCATTGGAGACATTGTGGCGGATATTTATCTTGATCCCATTCTGCCTGAAGCCGAGATTGCCAAAGAGAAAAAAGTGGTCTGGGGCGAGATCGATATGTACGCCGATGATCCGCAGGAACGCGTTGCTGAAGCTCTGCGTAAACATATGTACAAAGGCGAGCAGGCCGAACACGATGTCTTGGGTACCAAGCAAACGGTTGCATCAATCACGCGCGAAGCGCTTATCGACTATCGAAAGCGTCAGTACACTGGCCCGAATACGGTTGTTGCTATTGCTGGAGGTGTGAGCGAAAAGGAAATGATTGCATGGGCGAAAAAGACTTTTGGTGTGCTCTCTGATGAACCTGCTGCTCCTTCGTTTCATACGACCGATCGGTCTCAGCATGAACCAGAAACGGTTTTTGTTGATAAAGATACGGACCAGGCTCATATCATCGCGGCCTGGCGCACTTTCCCGCGTACTAATCCTGATCGATTCACCATGCGCGTTATTCAGACCTTGTTGCGCGGCGGTATGTCTTCACGCCTTTTTGCACGTTTGCGCGACGAACTGGGCTCTGGATATTACATCGGAGCAAGTCACGATATTCATCCGTCGTTTGGTCGCTTCGTTATTTCAACCGGTACTACCCCTGACCGTGCAGCTGAAATAGTTAAAGCGATTCTCGATGAAGTCGAACGTCTGAAAAATGAAGATGTCTCGGCCGCGGAGCTTGCCAAGGCCAAAGAACTTTTACGCGCCCACTTGGCTATGTCTCTTGAAACGTCTGACAGTGTGGCGGATTTTCTTTTGGACCAGGAACTTGTCAAAAAAGACATCCAGACGCCCGAAGAATTCGAGGAAATTTATGCGGCTGTCACACCTGAAGATATTAGAAGGGTAGCGTGCCTGGTCTTTGACCGTGCCAAACTTACAGTGGCTCTTGTTGGCAAAGGTATCGACAAGGAAACAGTGGCGCGAGTTCTTGCGTCATAGTGATATACCAACGAACATGACGCAGGTCGAGATAACCACCGGGACGATAGCAAAAACGATACTGCTTGTCGTCGCGACTCTTGCGCTGTTCGCTATCAAAGATATTGTGCTGGTGGTGCTTACGGCTGCAGTCATCGCTGCTGCAATCGAACCTCCTATTGCGTGGCTCATGAAAAAAGGCGTACCGCGTGCCATTTCCACCATCGCCATCTATGCCTTGCTTGCCGGCGTTCTTATCGGTTCGTTCTACACATTGGTGCCGCGTCTTTTGGAAGATACGTCCGCTTTTCTTTCTTCAGTGCCGCAGTATCTGGAATCGTTCTCACCGTCGCCTGATAAAATGACAGCGGTTGCGGACGGTTTGGCACAATCATCAAAATCACTGGGCATGGGAGAGAATCGTTTCTCACTTCAGGGAGCTTTGACGGGAGTGCATGACGCCTTGTCTGCGGTTTCGGAAGGATTTGTCAATTCAGCATCATCGGTCTTTGGTGGAGTCTTGGCTTTCGTTTTGGTTGTGGTACTTTCGTTCTATCTGGCCGTACAGGAAAAGGGAATCGAGAAATTCTTGCGAGCCGTTATCCCGGAGAAAAGTGAAGGATATGTCGTGGGTCTGTGGTACCGAGTGCAGCGGAAGATTGGACTTTGGATGCAAGGGCAGTTGGCACTTGCGCTTATCATTGGACTTTTGGTCTATGTCGGTCTTCTGGTATTGGGTGTACGGAATGCGCTTTTGTTCGCTGCAGTGGCTGCGCTTCTTGAAACGATCCCGCTTTTTGGGCCAATCATCGCGGCCATACCTGCAGTGGCGGCGGCTTATACAGATGGCGGCGCTTCGTCTGGATTTTTAGTCGCGGGATTGTATCTGGTTATTCATCAGTTCGAAAACCATCTTATCTATCCGTTGGTAGTGAAGAAGCTTGTCGGCGTACCGCCCATTATCGTTATATTGTCGCTCTTGGTTGGAGCAAAACTTGCCGGATTCTTGGGTATCATATTGTCCGTACCAGTCTCGTCGATGATCCTGGAAGTGATCGATGATGCCGAACGTCGTCGCAAGGCAATAAAAGTGTAATTGCAGGACACAAATAGACTTTTTCGAGACAAGGCTATACGCTATATGAATCGATGAAAAAGCCTTTCTATATAACGACACCGATTTTCTATCCCAACGGTTTTTTGCACATGGGCCATGCCTACGTCACGACGTTGTGCGACGTTCTGGCCCGCTACCACAGGCTTTCGGGTGACCAGACATATTTTTTGACCGGTGCGGACGAGAATACGGAAAAAGTTGTGCGTGCGGCCAAGGCTGTCGGCAAAGATCCGAAGATATACCTTGATGAGATCGTGAAAAGTTTCCGCGATTTATTCGACTCGTTCGAGATCTCTTACGACCAATTTATTCGCACATCGGACGAGAAAGTCCATTGGCCCGGAGCACAGGAAGTCTGGAAGCGATTGGTCGCATCAGGAGACATTGAAAAGCGTTCGTACGAAGGTCTGTATTGTCAGGGGCACGAAGCGTTTGTAACCGAAAAGGACTTGGTTGATGGCAAATGTCCCGACCACGGTGAAGCGCCAGTCCTTTTGCGAGAAGAAAATTATTTCTTCAAGCTTTCAAAGTATACAAAGCAGGTAAAAGATAAGATCGAGAAAGGGGAGATCGAGATTGTTCCGCAGTCTCGTCGCAATGAAATACTTGCGTTGCTTGAGCGAGGTCTTGAAGATGTAAGCTTTTCACGTCCGGCAGACAAGATGTCGGTAGGTATCCCGGTGCCTGGCGATCCATCTCAGAAAATCTATGTGTGGTGCGACGCCCTGGTCAATTACATAAGCGCCCTGGGATTTGGTCGTGCCGATCAAACGCTGTTCGATACATTCTGGTCCGGTGTCACGCATGTGATCGGTAAAGATATTTTGCGTTTTCATGCCGCAATCTGGCCAGCCATGCTTATGTCCGCTGGTCTTCCGGTGCCGCGCCGCATCTTGGTCCACGGTCTGATCATCTCGGGTGGCAAGAAGATGTCGAAATCTCTGGGTAATGTTATCGATCCTTTGGCTTTGTCGCACGAATACGGCGTTGAGCCGGTCAGATATTATCTTGCTCGTTATATTTCGCCTTTCGAAGACGGAGAAATGACCCTTGATTCGTTCAAGAGTGCCTACAATGCGGATCTGGCCAATGGTCTAGGCAATCTGGTCTCGCGCGTTATGAGAATGGCATCGACTCATTTGTCAGCTTCTGCCAATGTGTCGACGGTGTCTATTCCTGCAGAGTACGCTGCAGCATTTGAACGTTTCGATATTCAAGCCGCCGCGGGGGTGATTACAAAAGCAATCGCTGAAGCGGATCAGACGATTCAGGAAAAGGCGCCTTTCAAATTGGTGAAGACGGACAAAGAGGCTGCTGTCAAAATCATTGCGAATTTGTGCACTCGTTTGTTTGCGATCGGGAAGATGCTTGAGCCGATCATGCCTCAAACTGCTGTGACGATACAGACTTTGGTTCGCGAAAATAAAATGCCGGACGCACCGCTCTTCTTGCGTAAGGAATAAATAAAAAACCGCCACCTCCTCCGGGTGGCGATTCTGTTCCACGCTTGAGCCACAGCATCAATATGACCGCGAGCCATATTTTGATGTAGATCGAAAGTGGCAAAAGTGGCAGCAGGCTGCTGAATGCCAGGATCAAATGACACGTAAGAATGGCGGCAAACAGAGAAAGAAGGAAAAGATCGATAAACAAGCGCATGGAAGGGAAGATCTGGGCTTAAGAATACGGAGATCGCCATGGCTGTCAAACCAATAGACGTTCTGCTACTCTTACCACATGACTCGCCCTCGTTATATAGACATTCACGCTCACGTCCATTTTCCGGAATTTGATGCGGACCGTGCGCAGGTAATCGAACGCGCATTGTCGCAGGATATTTGGATGATCAATATCGGCACGGATGCAAAGACTTCTGCCCAGGCCGCCGAATTGGCAGGACAATATCCTGAAGGTGTGTATGCCGCGATTGGCCTTCACCCGACCCATGCCGCTGACGAGGTCTTTGATGTGGCCGTATACCGTGCTTTGGCTGCCAAAAAGGGCGTGGTGGCCATCGGAGAATGCGGCCTGGACTATTTCCGCTCTGCTGCTGATCTGGCCAAGGAGAGCCAAATACAGGCCTTCAAAGGGCAAATAGAGCTTGCTTTAGAGCTTGATCTGCCGCTTGTTTTGCATATCCGCGCCAAGGAAAACGACGATGCGTATCGCGATGCGCTTGATATCCTGCGCGCATATAAACAGGAACACAGAGAGCGTCTGCGCGGAGACGTTCATTTCTTCGCAGGTACTGTCGAGACTGCAAAGGAATTTCTTGCTCTTGGATTCTATCTTTCATTTACCGGCGTCGTCACCTTCGCGCGCGAATACGAAAAGTTGGTACTTGCTGCGCCTGATGATCGCATTATGTCCGAAACGGACTGTCCGTATGTCGCGCCCGTGCCCGAGCGCGGTAAACGAAATGAACCGGCGTTCGTTACACATATAGCGGACAAGATCGCGCGGATAAAGGGAGGGGATGAAGATGCTCTGAGACAGAGACTCGTGGAGAACGCCGTAAAATTGTTCTGTCTCTAATCCGTACCTCTAATCTTGCTTTTACGGCCATTTTCCGGTATTCTCCCAGGACTTGCTTTGGATAAGTTTCCCGCCAGGAAACGGCCTATCGCAAGGTTAGTTTGCGGTTTATTAGGCTAAGTCATTACACAAATGGCTAAAGAGACAGCAAAGACGGACAAGGCGGCCGTCTACGAGGTGGCATTCCACATCGTTCCCACTGTCTCTCCAGAGACACTCCCAAAGGAGTTTGACGCTATCAAAGCGGTTCTCGGAGGCGTGGGCGCAACTATTATCAGCGAAGAGGCGCCGAAAATGCGCCCACTCGCATACACCATGACGAAGGTTATCGGTCCGAACCGTCACAGGTTCGATACCGCATACTTCGGATGGATCAAGTTCGAAGCCGCTCCTGAAGCAATTGCCGAGGTTAACAAGGCGATGGATGCATCGGACAAGGTTATTCGACACTTGGTTGTAAAGACTGTTCGTGAGAACACTCTTCACGGTGAACGCATCATGGCAGCAGAGCGCGCTGCGGCGGAAGCAAAGGCAAACGCCGAAAAGAGTTCTGAAAAGGCTCAGGATACGGACAAGGCAATCGACAAACTCGTTGCCTAGTCCAGGGACGGGAATTGGGGTACACTACGGATACTTGGTACTACCAACATAGACTGAAAACATCATGTATCTCAACAAGGCAATTATCATCGGCAATCTCGTCAGGGATCCGGAATTGCGCGCACTGCCTTCGGGCATGCAAGTAGCGTCTCTTTCTGTGGCGACCAACAGTGTCTGGAAGGACAAGGATGGCACCAAGAAAGAAGACACCCAGTTCCATAACGTTGTTGTCTTCGGACGCCAGGCGGAAACGTCGGCGCAGTACTTGAAAAAAGGACAGCAGGTAATGATTGAGGGGCGCATTCAGACTCGCACGTGGGACGACAAGCAATCCGGCGAGAAAAAGTATCGCACCGAGATCGTTGCTGATAGCGTCCAATTCGGAGCAAAGGCTGGCGGAACCGGTATGGGCGGCGGAGCATCAGCTCCGGTTGCCGCAACTGCTCCGGCCAAAGCTGGCGCGAAAGCCAAGGCTGTCGACACCATCGACTATCCGTCCGAAGACATCAATCCGGAAGACATTCCATTCTAACTATCAACTCAATTAATTAGTAACGAACGATGAAGAGCGAATTCTTCAAAGAAAACCGCATCGACCATATCGACTACAAAGATACGGAGATCCTTAAGAAATTCTTGAATCCTCATGCTCGCATTCAGGGCAAGAAGAGGACGGGTATTTCGGCCGCAAGCCAGCGCAAGCTCGCAACGGCAGTAAAGCGCGCGCGCTTTATG